>ERZ836877.74-NODE-74-length-151202-cov-4.824310_pt1 | contig 151202 bp, 129 predicted proteins | sample MGYA00519469_ERZ836877 | MGnify/ENA primary metagenome ERZ836877 (study PRJEB31850, sample SAMEA3708809) | human gut metagenome | biome: human gut; feature: human-associated habitat; material: faeces | place: China | collected 2014 ... | reverse complement strand
TGGCGTAAATATTTTTTTTGGAACAGAGCCTTTTTGGCACTGGCCCTGATGGCCGTGGTGATGCTGACGGGGTGCAAGACGCCCAAGCTCGCCACGGCCGATCAGCAGTTTGCCCGTGGCGAATATTTCGATGCGTCGAAAACCTATCGCGGCGTCTACAACAAGCTGAACCCGCGCGAGGACCGCGAGCTTCGTGGCCGTGTGGCATATCAGTTGGCCACCTGCTACCGCAAGCTCAACATGGCTGCGCGCGCATCGGCCTCATACCAGAACGCCATACGCTATGAATATCCCGACTCAATGGCTTACTATTACCTGGGACGCTCGCTGCAGATGGAGGGCAAATACGGCCCGGCCATCGATGCATACCGCACGTTCCTGGAATACGCTCCCGACGACCTGCTGGCCAAGGAGGGTCTGCGCGGTGCCACTCTCGCCCTGAAACAGAAGGAGAAGCCCAAGACCCGCTACATCGTGAAGCAGGCCAAGATGTTCAATTCGCGCCGCGCCGATTTCGCGCCGATGTACCTGGACAAGGACCTCACCACCCTGTATTTCACCAGCAGCAACGAGAAAGCGACAGGCACCACCAAATCGGAGATCACCGGCACCAAGCGCTTGGACATATTCTTCTCAAAGAAGGACGAGAAGGGCAACTGGCAGCGTCCGGAGCCTGCCGGCGGCGAACTCAACACCGAACACGACGAGGGTATCATGTCGTTCAGTCCCGACGGACAGACCATGTATCTGACCGTGGCCAAGCGTAACGCCAATTCCGATTCGTCGGTAGAGATATACACCTCGCAGCGCAGCGACGCCACATGGTCGGCGCCACAGGAATTCAAGATAATCAACGACTCCATTTCGGCCAAGGGCCATCCCGCCGTATCGCCCGACGGCACATATCTGTACTTCTCCAGTGACATGCCGGGAGGATTCGGCGGCAAGGATATATGGCGCATCAACCTCAAGGAGCGCCAGGGCAGCCTGGAAAACCTCGGGCCACAGATCAACACGCCGGGCGACGAGATGTTCCCGTATGTCCGCACGGACTCGCTGCTGTATTTCAGCAGCGACGGTCACCCGGGATTCGGCGGTCTCGACCTGTTCCGCGCGCGCCTCAACTCCACCGGCGACCGCTGGAGCGTCGACAACATGGGGGTGCCCATGAACTCGCCGGGCGACGATTTCGGCATCACCTTCGGCGAGGGAGAAAGCGGCTTTTTCAGCTCCAACCGCGGCGATGCCCGTGGCTACGACCATATATACAGCTTCGAATGTCCGGAAATCAAGGTTACAATATCAGGTTGGGTAGTGGATAAGGACGACGAGCCTGTCCCCAACGCCATAATCCGCATCGTGGGCGACGACGGATCGAACCAGAAGGAGGTGGCCCGCGACGACGGCACCTTCAGGTTCAAGCTGCAGCGCGGCGTGAAGTATGTGATGCTGGCCGGCGCGAAAGGCTATCTCAACGTGAAGCAGGAATTCGAGAGCGACATCGCCGAGGAGGACCAGGACTACGGCATCGACTTCGTGCTGGCCGCCGTATACAAGCCGCAGGTGGTGGAGAACATATTCTACGACTTCGACAAGGCGACGCTGCGACCCGAATCTAAGGCGGCTCTTGACGAGATGGCGCAGATGCTGAAGGACAATCCTTCGGTCACAATCGAGATGGGATCACACACCGACCGCATCGGCACCGAAGAATATAACATACGGCTCTCCGACCGACGAGCCAAGTCGGTGGTGGACTATCTGATAGCCGCCGGCATCCCGGCCGAAAGGCTCACGTGGAAAGGCTACGGCAAGAGCGTACCCAAGACCGTTACAAAACGAATCAACAAGGAATATCCGCAATTCCCCGAGGGCACCGTCCTCAACGAAGAATATATCGAGACACTCGACGACGCCGGCAAAGCGGCCGCCGACCAGGTGAACCGCCGCACCGAATTCCAGGTCACGTCGCTGGACTACGACCTGTGGTGATCGCAATGGCGACGCCATATCTGTTAAAAAATGTGGCCTCACCGTTTTTTTCACGGCTCGGAATGTTAGATATATTACGGGATGGAGTCTCGGGATAATGAATTATAGAGGAAAATGTTAAAGGTTAAAGACTTAAAGGCAGAGATAAACGGTCGCGAGATATTGCGCGGCATCAATTTGGAGATACACCCGGGCGAGGTACACGCCATCATGGGTCCGAACGGCTCGGGCAAGTCGACGCTGTCGATGGTACTGGCAGGCAACCCGGCCTACACCGTCACCGGCGGCGAGGCCACTCTGTGCGGCAAGAATCTGCTTGACATGACGCCCGAGGTACGCAGCCACGAGGGTCTGTTTCTCGGATTCCAGTATCCTGTGGAGATTCCCGGAGTGTCGATGGTGAACTTCATGCGCGCGGCCATCAACGCCAAACGCGAGTATTTCCACCAGCCTCCCATGTCGGCTGCCGATTTCCTCAAACTGATGCGCGAGAAACGCACCGTAGTGGAACTGGATAACAAACTGGCTTCGCGCTCTGTGAACGAGGGCTTTTCGGGCGGCGAGAAGAAGCGCAACGAGATATTCCAGATGGCCATGCTGGAGCCGAAGCTCAGCATCCTCGATGAAACCGACTCGGGTCTTGACATCGACGCCCTGCGCATCGTGGCCAACGGCGTGAACAAGCTGCGCAGCAAAGACAACTCCACAATCGTCATCACCCATTACCAGCGCCTGCTGGACTACATAGCCCCCGATTTCGTGCATATCCTGTACAAGGGGCGCATCGTTATGACCGGAGGTCCCGAACTCGCGCTGGAGCTGGAGGAGCGCGGCTACGACTGGATCAAGGAGCAGGAGGACGCGAAATGAACGCTCTGAACCAATACATAGAACTGTACGACGCCTCGCGCCATGACATAAACAGTCACAGCGCGGAGGTCCTGAACGCCCTGCGTCCCGAGGCCGCCGACATACTGCGCATGGCCACGCTGCCGCGTCAGGGTGCCGACAATTACGAGAACTGCGACCTGGAGCAGATGCTGGCTCCGGATTTCGGCATAGACCTGAACGACCTCTTTCCCATCCCGGCCAATATGCCCCCGATGCCCGAGGGAGTGCTGTTGGGCAGCCTGCGAACCATTGCGCAAAGCCATCCGGAACTCGTGTCGAAATATTACGGCCACGCCGCCGACATAAACAATCCGGTGGTGGCCCTCAACACCATGCTGGTGCGCGACGGCCTGATGCTGTACGTGCCTAAGGGCGTAGTGCTTAAATCGCCCATCCAGCTGATAAACGTGCTGAACGACGTTCAGCCCCTGATGTCCATTCGCCGCATCCTGGTGGTGCTGGACGAAGGCGCGGAGGCGGGTCTGATGGTGTGCGACCGCACGCAGCGCGATAAGGTGAACTACTTAGCACTGCAGACAGTCGAACTGTTCGTCGGGCCCAACGCCACGCTTCATTACTACGACCTTGAGGAATCGTCGGCGCATACGGGCCGCATCTCATCGCTGTATCTGCGTCAGGAACGCGACAGCCGCGTCACCGTCAACGGTCACACGCTGTTCAACGGCACGACGCGCAACGAGTACCACTGCCGGTTCATGGGCGAGAACGCCTCGCTCAAGCTGTACGGCATGGCCATCGAAGACTGTCAGCGACACATCTCCACCTATTCGCGCATAGAGCATGGCGTGCCCCGTTGCCACAGCGACGAGCTGTTCAAGATCTCGGCCGACGGCGAGAGCCGCTGCGCGTTCACGGGCCGAATCGTGGTCGAGGAGGGTGCGGTGGGCACGGAAGCCTACCAGGCTTGCCGCAACCTGCTGGCTTCGGACCAGGCCCGCGTGGAGGCGCGTCCAGAGCTGGAGATATACAACGACGACGTGAAGTGCAGCCACGGCTGCGCCACGGGACAGCTGGACGAGACGCAGCTGTTCTACATGCGCACGCGCGGCATCCCTGAGTCTCAGGCCCGCTTGCTGTTGCGCCAGGCGTTCATGAACGACGTGATCGACGCCATCGAGATGCCGGGACTGCGCGACAGGCTGCGGCTGCTGGTCGAGAAACGTTTCGCCGGCGCTCAGGCCCCCTGCTCAAGCTGTGCCCTGGCCGACACCAACAATCCGTCGAACAAGAAATGTCAGTGATGGATATAGTAAAGATACGCGAGCAATTCCCGATATTGTCCCGACAGGTGTCGGGACGGCCTCTGATATATTTCGACAACGCGGCCACCAGCCAGACACCGGCGCGTGTGGTGGACGCCATCGTGGATGTGTACACCAGCCACAAGGCGAACGTGCATCGTGGCGTGCATACTCTGAGCCAGGAAGCCACCGACATGCAGGAGCATACGCGCCGACGCGTGGCGCAGTACATCAACGCCCGGTCGCACCGCGAGGTGATATTCACCCGTGGCACCACCGAGGGAATCAACCTCGTGGCGTCATCGTTCGGTTCGCTGCTCCCTGACGGCGGCGACATCATCCTGACGGTGATGGAACATCACGCCAACATCGTCCCCTGGCAACTGCTGGCCGAGAAAAAGAACATGCACCTGCGCGTGGTAGACATCGACGAGCGCGGTGAGCTGAAAATGGACCAGTATCGCGACCTGTTCGGTCCGAACACGGCGATGGTTGCCTTCGCGCATGTCAGCAACGTGTTGGGTACAGTCAATCCCGTCAGGGAGATGGTGGCGACCGCCCATTCGCACGGCGTACCCGTATTGGTTGACGGCGCGCAGGCGTCGCCCCACATGCGCATCGACGTGCAGGACCTTGACGCCGATTTCTATGTATTCTCCAGCCACAAGATGTATGGTCCCGCCGGCATCGGCGTATTGTACGGCAAGGAAGATCTGCTGGAGAAGATGCCTCCTTATCAGGGTGGCGGCGAGATGATTGAGCATGTATCGTTCCGGCATACCACATACGCCGAGCTGCCGTTCAAGTTCGAAGCCGGCACGCCCGACTTCGTGGACATAGCGGCGCTGAGTCAGGCCCTGGATTTCATCGAGGAGACGGGCATAGAGAATATCGCAGCGCATGAGCATGAACTCCTTGACATCGCCACGGCCGAGATGCTGAAGATTCCGGAACTGACCATCTACGGCATGGCCGAAAAGAAAGACCCGGTCATCAGCTTCAACGTCGGCAACATACACAACTACGATATTGGCATGTTACTCGACAAGCAGGGCGTGGCCGTCCGCACGGGACATCACTGCGCGCAGCCGCTGATGGAACGCCTCGGCGTGCCCGGCACGGTACGTGCTTCGTTTGCCGTCTATAACACGCGGGAAGAAGTGGAGGCCTTCATAAAGGCCCTGAATCGCGCTCTCGACATACTTCGATAACATGAGGACAGGCAGGAAGCGAATCAAGGTGAATCTGCTGGTATGGATATTGCTGGCGATCGGTACGGGAATAGGCTGCGCATATTTCATGCCGCTGTGGGCCGGCAGGGTGTTCATGACCTTCAACGCCATCTTCGGGCAGTTCCTCGGCTTCATGATTCCCTTGATAATCATCGGCTTTGTCGTCCCTGCCATATCCGATGTCGGCTCAAGGGCCGGCAAGATGCTGTTGCTTACGGCCGGTATCGCCTATATCTTCACTTCGCTGTCCGGATTCTATTCCTATTTCATAGGGTCGTCGGTATTCCCCAATCTTGTGGGAGACAGGGCGCAGACGGCCGGAAGCATGGGTGCGCACGACATGGCGCCGTATTTTACCATCGAGATGCCTCCGCTGATGACAGTCATGACGGCCTTGGTCCTCTCCTTCCTGTTAGGACTCTGCATGGCTTATCTCAAGACCGAGACGATGCGCAGGTTCACGGCCGAGTTCCGCGACTGCGTCGAGCTGACCATAAACCGGTTGATCATTCCCCTGCTGCCGCTGTACATATTCGGTATCTTCCTGAACATGACCATGGCGGGCGACGTGACCGTGGTATTGAAATCGTTTGCGGCCGTGATAGGCATCATATTCGCAATGACGCTGGTGCTGTTGGTGTTGCAGTTCTGCATCGCCGGCGTCATAGCTCGGTGCAACCCGCTGAAGATGCTTTGGCAGATGCTTCCGGCCTATTTCACGGCATTGGGCACACAGTCGTCGGCCTCCACAATACCCGTCACCCTGCGCCAGACCATCGGCATGGGCGTGAGCGAGGACATAGCCGGATTCACCGTACCGCTATGCGCCACGATACACATGTCCGGCAGCGCGTTGAAGATAGTGTCCTGCGCCCTTACGATCATGATAATGGAAGGCTTGCCGTATGACACGGCCATGTTCTCGGGATTCATCATGATGTTGGGCATCTCCATCGTCGCCGCGCCCGGCGTACCCGGCGGCGCCATCATGGCCTCGTTAGGCATCTTAGGCTCTATTCTGGGCTTCGGCCCGACCGAGCAGGCCTTGATGATAGCCCTGTACATCACCATGGACAGCTTCGGCACCGCCTGCAACGTCACCGGCGACGGCGCCATCGCCATCATCATCAACCACTACTTCGCCCCGAAATCGAAACAGGCAACAGAGACGAGTGACGAGTGATTAGTGACGAGTGACAAAGTCGTGAAAATAGCAGTGCGAGCTGTCCCCGGCCGCGCATCAAGCACGGACCAAAAGCCTGATTCTATCTTGCATTAATTTTCTCCATTACTTGGATATCTCCTTAGGAAACATTAAATTTGCAACAACAATGATTCCAATATGCGACAGGATTCCATCATACGAAAAATAGCGGATGTAATGCGCAAGATGTTCCCGGAGGCAACCACGTTGCTGTTCGGCTCTCAGGCTCGTGGCACTGCTTCTATGAATTCCGACATAGATCTACTTATCCTGTTGCCCGACACCGTTCAGGGAAAAGCGTTTGTCACTCGCAGATCGGAGATTGTAGGCCAGCTTTATGATATAGAGATAGAACACGGCGTTCGTGTTTCACCGATAGTTCTATTGAAAAGTATTTGGGAAAGCCGTCAGACACCGTTCAGCATCAACGTAAATCGCGAAGGCATACTGTTATGAAACCGCAACTTGACGATACGGCAAGACGCAATTTGGTGACTTATAGACTGTCTCGCAGTCACAGTGCTTTGGACGAAGTGGAATATCTCGCAAAGGGAGAGTTTTACAGTTCTGCCGTGAGCCGGCTTTATTATGCCTGCTATTATGCCGCCGTGGCACTCCTGGTTGCCAATAAGTTAGAGACACAGACACATGCAGGTGTCAAATCCATGCTTTCACAACATTTTGTAAAAACAAGCAAGCTTGAAAGCAGGCTCGCAAAGACATTTTTCGAATTATTTGATCTTAGACACGCTAACGATTACGACGACTTCCATGTCTGCGACAAAGAAACTATAGAAGTAATGTTACCTTTGGCAAAGGAATTCATAGCGGCTGTCGAAAACATTATTAACAAATAGTCATCACACATTCCAATTAGTATCCGGCTGTCCTCATCCGTGCATCAAGCACGGACACAAGTCGACAAATTCCAATTACGCATTAGGCAGTCTAATTTAATTATGTCTCCGCATAAATCTTTCCCATTCTTTGGATATATCCTTAGGAAACACTAAATTTGCACTGTAGATATCCACGCTGTGGGGTGCATACCGGATAAACGGCTCACAACGGCAAGCGGGAGTCTTATGACATATTAATAGAAAAGCGTATATTGACGCTTTGTCTTTGACCATCTGAAAATCTCGCAAGTTTTCATGTCGAAATCAAGGACAGAGTAACAATAGACGCCACGGGTATGTACATACCTACTCGGGCTCATTTCAGGCGCAAGCTTGAAATGGGTTTTGGGTATTGCATATACAGCGTGGAGTCTATCACTCGTTCTGTTTCGATAGGCGATGCGAGATGCCTCAGATGGCGGGACGAGTAACTATAGGCTCCCGCTTTTCTTTTGTACGAAACCAACATAATTTGCCATTATGGAGTCAATGGCTTCATTATTTCCAATAATTATGGCAAATATGAATTCAATTAAATTTGCTATTCTGGGGTTGACGCTTTTGCTTGGAGCGTCATGCGCAAGTGCGCTAAACCTGATGAATTATGCCACTAATCCCGGTGGCGAAATGGAGTATGTTCTATTCCCTGAAAAAGATGGAGTAGTATACTTATGCGATACAATACAAAGCTCTCTTGACAAAGATGAGATACTGGATGCAGTGGAATCCTATCTTCTTACGGTCAAGGCCCACAAAGGATGTGAACTCAATAACGTTATGTCTACCCGTCGCAGATATACTGCCGATGTAGAAATAGGATTCGGTCAAAGAGACTTATCGTTCGAGGTATTCGGCTCGCCCGTAGCTAAGATTGCGACTGATGCGTCTAAGCTTAAATTCAATATCTCTGCTTTAGCCAAAGACAGTATGGCCATTATAACATACAGTAATTTCGAAACTAACAGGACTTATCTTCGTGGAGCCTCAAAAAATGACGGAGATCCCAATATTATTCAGTGGCAACGCGTCAATGCCCTAAAAGCAGAGGCTCAAAAATACATTGGCAAGGATAATCGTGATGACCGTTCCGATCTCTATGATCTCAAACAAACCATAGATTTACAGCATTATCTATATGCCAATGAGGCCAATGAGTTTTTTACTATAGTCGATGACTTACGCAAAAGTATTGGATTGGGTCAGGACGCTATATATAATCCGGAAGTAGTTGCTGCGTATAATGCTAAACCAATTACATACAAGCCAATAGATTTATCCACGTATAAAGGCTGCCTATTAGATCAAGGTAATTGCGTTTATGTGACTGGAGGACCTGAGGATTATGAACAGAGTGGCGCGGAGGAACTCAAAAAACAGATTGTAATGGACGGATTTTGGAACGTAGTGCCAGATTCTAAATACGCTCATTTCATAATTGAATATCATGTAGAGACGGAAGGTCCTGACAAAGCATATCTCATAATAAAAGATGGAAATGGCGAAAGAATGGTATCAAAATTTTCCGGAAGCGAAGAAGGAAGCAGCGAATCGATAAGTGAAAACCGAGAAGTTGCAGAATCCCTATATAAGAAAGCTTTAAGAAAGCTCCAGAAACGTGTCACAGAACACCAATTGCCAAAACAATTCACATCATATCAACAATAAGCCGGTATCATGTAGCGTAGCGATACAATACACAATACTTTATAGCACTGCGGATTAGTGGTGCTCGGAAATGTATTCCAGGAGGGCGACGGGACCATAATGCCATAGTTTGGTTTCCTCGTCCTCCAATTCCTTGTAGGTATTTGACTTGTAAATGGCGCGGATGGCATCAATTATTGTAACATTGAATTTCCTTGCATATAAAATAGCCAGTTGGCTCACTTTATACGGCAGCAGCAGATAAAGATTCTTTGATGTTATTTTGGTTTCAGTCATAATTTCCAAAATTTATCGACTACGATCATTAATATCAACTAATCGGCTTTATATTATAACAGCATAATTGGAAAGATAACGCAAATATGCCAACGACCTTACTGTATGAAACAGATATTGATCAACGAGTTTGTAAGCCTTTAGTTCCTTGATAAGAGTTTCCTTGCTGATTATTCCTCCTTCAAAAAGTGTAATCTGGGTATATACGTTATCATTGGCAACAGGGCCAAAGACAATGTCATAATCATGGGTAAATCCTGGAGTCAGCCTGTTCGCCATAACAAAATCGACCCATTCATCATTTGCTTCCCTAAATAACTTTACATTTAATTCAGATGGAATTACCTCCGGATCAAATTCATAGGAGTTGACATAACCAATAGTATATTTGTGTTTAAGATGAGCCTTTACCCATCTTTCCGCCTGATTCTGAGACGAAGTTACATAAAACCCTTTACCGAAATCAAGGGTTCGCTCCGGCTCCCTGATTTCGGGGATTTGAATTATATGACTTCCTCCGTGATATAAGATCTGCTTCATGATTTTTGGTTAGCTATCATTTCGTCGATTTCTTCCACAAGCCACTGGGCACTTTGGTTATGCAGAACATCATAAAATTCTGCAAGATGATCCAATATGCCGTATTCATCTAATATTCTCGCAGCTTCTTCCCCCGAAATTCCTTTATGATTCTTATACTGTTCAATGGCAAAGGCCACGAACACCGGTATTGAATCATCCCCATTATATGCGTCAACGTATGTTTGCATATCACAACTTTTAGATTTCATTGAGAAATAATTATTCGGCTCCGATTCCGAACTATGCAAATTTAACCATAAATTCTGAAATAGCAATGTATAAGTTGATTCAAGTTTCGCATATTCGCCTGAAGGAATATAAAGAAAGGCAAGTCACAGAACTATTCGGATGCCGGGCATCCGCACTGAACTGGAAGAACGGCCCAGAACCTTAAATTAGGTCATAAGTCATAGTGACGAGTGACAAAGGTTATCACTCATCATTTATCACTCGGCACTAATTGCAGACTCGGCCAAGGCACAGAGACGTCATTGACGGCAACAGAAGTATCACAGAAGTAATCTGTGTAAATTCCTGCGCTTGCGCCATTCAGTTCTGTGGCAATGGCAAAAATATTACAGACAGTAACGTATGGAACGGAGGTTTTCAACCTCCGCAAAACCACATAGCAATCCGGGGACCCGTTCAACGTGGCGGAGGTTGAAAACCTCCATTCCATGCAATGCCGGCTCGCAGTGGCAGATGTATAAAGTTCTGTGTTAATCTGTACGTTCAGTTAAGGTGAAAACTTGCTTTTGCCGTCAGTTCTGTGACTTGCAATTCTTACAATTCCTATATGCGAAAGTTAAATGAGGTGATTTTCCGTGGGAAAGCCCGATGTAGTGAAGTCCGATGCCGGGAAGGACAATCTATATTTATTGAAATCTCTGCATTTCATTTTCGGTGAATTCAAACATAATTCACATTTTTGTGAATTATCAAAACTTTTTGTAACTTTGCGACATAATGACATTATATGATAGTAATATTTGAAAAAGATTACCTCCGGGAGCTATATGAAAACGGTTCTTGCAAAGACAAAAAGCACCGCTACCAACCCAATGTGACAAAAGGATACAAGCGGGGAATCGATTATTTAAAATGGGCCTCAAGAAAAGAGGAGCTGTTTACTATTAATTCACTTCATTTTGAGTCTTTGCATGGAGATAAACAAGGCCTGTTCTCAATTCGTGCGAATCTTGATTACCGCATCGAATTCACAATAAAAGAGACTATTGAAGAACAAATACTTACTATCTGTAACATTGTTGAACTCTCAAACCATTACGATTGATATGATAACGATACCAGGAATTGATCCGGCTATGATTGCTAATAATCTCACGCCATTTGAACCTACGCATCCGGGCGAACTGCTGAACGATGAGCTGGAATGCAGAGGTATTACCCAAGCAAAGTTTGCTAAACAAATCGATGTCAGTCCGTCGTTGCTTAATGAGATTATCAAAGGCAAACGCGGTATAAATACCGAAATGGCTCTGATCCTCGAGGCTGCGCTTGGTATAGATGCCGGTCTATGGCTCAACCTGCAGGCTTCATACAATATGCAGATAGCCAAGGCCAACGAACCATTTATGGCCCGGCTGGCAAAGATTCGCAATGTAGCAGCTATACTTTAGAGCCGGTTCATTGGCATACCATAAAAATTAGTTTAAACAACTTCTTATTCAGGCGCCAACCGAGAAATGGAATATGAACGATTTTGCAATCACTTCAATATTCTATCTTTAGAGGAAGTATCGGATTTTTTGCTAACTTTGCGGAGAAATGTAATTGCAGATGTGGATGAATAAGATAATGGGTGCGGTGGTTGTGGCCGCGATGATGATATTGGCGGAGGGGTGGTCAGGTGTGGCCGGTGTTGCGCAGGCGGCACGCGTGACGGTTGAATATGGCATCGAGGCGTCGCTGAGGGTGGTGCCGCAGAAGGGAATGAAACAGGGCGTGCCGGGCAAAATCACCGTCATGTTCAGTCAGGATGTGAGCGGCGTCAAGAACTTCAAGGAAGCGACCGACTATGCCGCGGCTCCGGTGTTTCCGGCTGTCGATGGTCTTCAGTTCACGGGCGAACCCCGGCTGAAAACAAGCGTTGATGAAATCAAAAACAATCAGGGCAAGCATACCCTCACATCATATTGGCGTATGTTTGTCTATCCCGTCACGCCGGAACGTGGCGGTGAGTTTACCGTCGATGGCGTAACCTTCGATTTCCATGGCAAGACTCTGAAGGCCGACCCGGTGACGTTTACTGTCGAGGAGGCACCCGCGCCGAAACCGGCACAAGTGGCGCCTGACCTGCGCCGTCATTGGCTGAAGGCGCCGGTCAAGAAAATGGTCAGCGATGGAGTGGACAAGGAATTCAATCCGGACGGCACCGAGAAGCTGGAGTATGCTCAGGCGCTGCATCGTAACGAGCAGGGACGGCTGATACGGGCCGAATTCGGCATGATCGACGAGGAGTACACGTACGACGACAACGGGCTGATGACTATGATACAGGTATTCGACAAGCAGGGCCGCATAGAGGAACAGCGGGTATATACCTATTACGACATTCTGGAACCGGCTACGGAGACATACACCAAATGGTTTGCCGGCGATGCGGAGCCGACGGTGGAAATCGTGACGCGCTATTACAAGTATAAATGGGACGACCACGGCAACTGGACAGAGCGCATAGCCGAAGCTCAGAACTACGACCGGCTCACCGACTATCAGAAACTCCAGTACCTCGACAACACTCCCGCGTGGTACGAGCACCGCGCACTTACGTATTAAGTAAAAGTGACGAGTGACGAAGTGCTGATGTAGTTCATCACTTCATCACTTCATCACTTCGTCACTCGTCACTATGACGTCTGCCTACTATTCTTCGGCGGCGGCCAGGACTGTCGGGGATTCTACGTCTACGCCGTATTCCCGGGCGAACTTCAGGATGGCGCGGGCCAGCTTCGGTTTCAGTTCCTCGGGACAATAACGGAAATATGCCTCGGCGGCACGCACATGCGCTGCATCGGGCATCGGGTATTCGCGGCGCTCGGGAAGTCCGTAGACGCTGTCGGGAAGGTCTCTCCTCTCCACTGTATCCAATCTGTCATTCATAATATTGTGTGTCTTTAGGTTTCTTATTTACTAACAAGTAATTCACAGGTGCTGTTCATCAGAAAAACGATAGTATTCACAGAAGGCGAATGATGCCGTCTATCACCTTAACATTAACTTTCTGCTCAAACACTTTGTCAGCCAGCTTCTGCCTTCTCGAAACGATGGCTCCGTTGGTAAGGGCCAATAGAATTGATAAATCAACCGGTCGGAAACCGCACTTTACGAGCAATGCCGTATGCCGGTCGCGCGTAGTCAGTCTATCGCCGGTCAGCAACCTAAGACTTGATATAAACCGAGGAGATGCCGCCACAACAGTTTCCTCCAGTTTGTCCCACAATGCATCGCCCACAGGTTTCCTTTCTTTTAATAATTGCTGCAGGTGGGCGTACACCTCCGATTCAAGAATCGCTTGTGGAGTCACGACATCATTGTTTTGATTATATAGAGCCATCAACTCTTCTTTCAATTGTTGCCGCAACGCCTGTTCGGACATGGTGGTCATAGGGAAAGGGACAATCTGACCTCCTTCGCAAGTACCGTCTGGAGCTGTGGCCTGACTGATTCCTTGCTTCAAAATCTGCAGGTTGTCCAACTTCTCCCGCATTTTGACAAGATTATTCCGGTTCTTATATTTCAGATACATTATCACAAACGCCATGATGATAACGAGGAAGGCAAAACCGATGATAACCCATAGCAATACCTTCTTTTCGTCCTGAACCTTAATACTTTTCCGCTCATGAGTCTGATAATTGTACATACTTTCCTGAATCAGAGCCTGTTCATTAGGGTTGTCATCGAAATACGCCTCAAGGACCTCCTTATATTCCGAATAGTAGCGGCTCAGCGTATCAGGATGCAGCATACTTCTGAATTCCGGAGAAAGAATAATGCTATAACCCGTCTTTTTATTTGATGGGTTATGACTTGTTATTAGTTCATGGGCATACATATACGCAGTATCAAGGATTGAAGCTTCCCAATAAATGTCTGAAGCGTATGCGAGTGCGGTATTGCGTTGTATCGAATCCGATTTTTCAGGAATATGCCGAATCAATCTTAAGGCGTTCTCTATATCTCCTTGTTCTTGTTTTACACCGGAAAGAATTATTTTGGAGTCTATCTCAAACGATTCAGGCAGGCTTTCCGCGTAATCCAATGATCTGCCTAGAATTGAGTCTGCATATTGTAGATAGAGATTTTGGGTCGAGTCCGAAGCTTCCAAGACGCCGAGATTATAATATAAAGTACCAATACCCTGCTGCGCATATACAATACCCACAGAATCATTATCTTCTTCTTTTTGTCTTAGCATCTCAGACAAATATGGAATAGCCTCTTTATATAACCTCAACTTACGCAGCAGACCTCCGATCTGGCTGAATAATCGACTTCTAATATCAGATGTTCCTGATACGCGATCTGTTTGATCAAGAGCCTTCTGAAAATACTGTAAGGCTGTTGGATAATCGCCAAGATCGGAATATACACGGCCCCCATAATACAACACCTCAGGATATAATGGATCTGATTCTCGCGTAGAATAATAATTAATAAGGTCAAGAATCATACTATCTGACTCATGTTTAATGTACATTTTATCATTAGCCTTTATTGTAAGAAAATTATAATAATGCCTGTCTAATTCTGAAAGACCATTGTTATCAATGGCTTCGAGACAGTCAAGTGCTCGTTTAGGATTATCTGATACGAATCCTGCAATATCCACAAGCCTCGAATCAGATTGACGTTCACAGCTCATAGACACTGCAAATAATGGGATTAGTACTATAATCGATATTATTACTTGTGTCACGCATATTATTTGCCGAATCTGTTTCATTATGTTTCTTGCATTATTCATACCGTCAACTGCTTCAATATGAAAATATTTACAATTTAAATCTAATTTTAGGATATCTATTCACAAAATTAATTATTTTAAACAAGTTTATCAAATTCAAGTTTTATCAGATGCCGGTTATCGCTGGTATTCGATGCTAATCATATTATTGATTAGTGACGTTCCTTCGATCTAATCATCACACATCGAACAAATATATAATATTATGTAGTTTCCCAATCAGAAACATTGAGATGTATGGAAGGCAGGCGGCTTGTATCTATACAGACATCGTAATACCGCTTCTCTAATTCATCTACCATATCTGAGATATCCATGTACAATTGCATTAGAACCTTCTTCTAATAAATACTATCTTCTAACAAATACTAAAGGTATTAGTGACATACACATGAAATCCATTTTTCACCGAATACAATTTCACAAATGTCAATTTCTACATCAGCCTGATTTTCAAAAATTAACAATAACTGTATTTTTCAGTTATTAATTTCAGTCATTTTTCAGTCATCGAAAATTTGTTTAATTATTCCCCACGGTCTAAATTTGCAACCGAAAAACAATCACAAAATCTATGAATAAATTTCTACTCATTCTATGCACTTTCCTTCTGACTATATTGGTACTTCCTGTTGATGCATCAGCAAAACAGGAACGAACGATTACTCTTAGAAAGAAAACCAGAAATAAAAAGGATCAAGACTTACATGAACATAGAATACCATCTGTGATGTTCACGTGCTATGTCGAAAAGGACAGTGGCATCCAGCCACTCGACACTTCGGAAATAGAAACGTACGAGGTGTGGGACTGCACTGATACTGCTCCAATCGTCATTTATGATGACGAGAAACAGTTTGTGGATTACATTCTTAATGATTCTGCAGAAGGAATCATTAAGCTGTTTACTCCCGATTACATCTATATTGGTAATCTCGAGCCTCAATTTGAACTGCAATAAATATATGGCGGCTTGACTCTCTATGTCGATTTGACATAAGCAACTCATAACTTCTCCTTTAAATTCAGGCATGCATTTATTTAAGGAGAAGCTAAATACATAAATCTCAAAACAATTATTAACAATTCAACTTTCACAAGCTAAAGTTGCCGTTTATGAAGTTGAATAAATAAAATTAAATAATGAAAAAAGCGATTTATGCGTTCTTCATGTCGATGCTGGTCATAATGACCGGCTGCATGCAAGACGAGGATGTGAAGCCGGATGGTAATGGCCGGACGGGCAACGTCTCACGAGTGTTTGTCAAGGATGGCAAAGTAATGAGTGGTACGCGTGCTGACGGTGAGGAGGATATGGAACCTGCGATGTGGTTTGCCAGCGTGGACAGCTTTGACCGATATCGTGAGGATCTGTCCGGGATGCCTGATTCAATAAAGGCAGACTATGCGCATGAACTCGGAGTCACGGCAATGTCAGACCTTGAAACGAAAGCGGACGCAGAATTGGACTCAATAGGGGAAGTCGCTACGACAGAAACAGAGTTTAGAGCTCTATATGCCGAGTATGTGGAGAAATATTCCTCCACATTAATTAACAATTACATTGACAACACGGACCTGTCACTGTATGCCCCGGTAGGTGATGAAGAAGACATAAAATATATCGCCAACTCAAATGGACAATATGTAATAGGTGATAAGGTATATACAGTTTCAGACAAGATGTTGCCTTATAGCGTGCAGGTTCTTTCTTTAGTGGAAGAACGAGCCTCATCGAAAAAAGGGAAAGTATCAGAAAACAGCTATTCATGGAAACCTATATCCGGAAAGAAAATTAATTTCTCAATAGAACGCAGAAAGAACAAAGTGACAGTCTACATGAGTGCCCGCAAGAAGATGTGGTACGGATGGAAATCTGACCCTAAACGGTGGATGGCTTTCATGCCGGTATTGTCAAACTTCAAAAAGGCCATTAACCATGATCCTTATAGTACCATCTATTCTTATCGTTATTATACATCCATAAAGGAATACATCGGGGAAGGCATCTTAGCTCAGGGGCCGATGGCTCATGACCCGTATGTGGAGGGGACTGTGTATGTGTGGTCTGACTATGAAATGGAACACGATTCAAAGGGAAATGTAGTTCGAGTAATGCCGGACGGGCACCCATTGGCCAATACGAATAAGGCCAAGCTGGTAAAAGTCTGCCTTGCAGGTGAATATTGAATTTCAAGAAACCTATAATAACTGTATTGGAGTATGCGAAAGTTAATAGTGCTGCTCACGCTTGGGATGATGAGTATGATTGCGTTTGGGCAGCAGAAGCTGGAGTGGGGGATAAAGGCGGGCTGGAACATTTCATATCCTGTAGATGCCACGCGCGCATCATACGGATTCAATGCCGGTGTGTTCGGACAACTCAATCTGAACCGCATCTGGTATCTTGACGCAGGCCTGCGATTCAATTACAAGCCATGGTGTGTCAAACATTACTACGATTCGGACAATATGTGGAATGGCGTCCCGATGTCAGTCAAGGCCACTGGCAATCCTTTTGCTCTTGAACTGCCGGTGCATGCGGGTGTCAGATTCGATCTCGCCCCTGCAGCAAAGATGTTTGTATCACTCGGCCCATATATAGGAACAGGGCTGTTCGGCAAGGGAAAAGTCACCTCTATAATGACTGACAGCGGCGTTAAAGAAACAGAATCCCTTAATATGTATGGCGACAGCCCGTATTCGATGCGTAGATTCGAAGTCGGTGCCGATGCCTCAATAGGCGTTGAGATAAAAGACCATTACCGGATTTCGGTCGATTATCTGTTCCAGTTCAACAATGCCGCGGAAGGCACTGTAACACCTGTAAGCCATGCGCAAGTTTTCTCTCTGAATCTTGGGTATAAATTCTGATCCTATACCGCTTACAAAGTTCAAGTCGGAGATAAACGCCAATCAGCGGTGTTTGTCTCTGACTTTTGTCTTGCTTATCACCACAAGTCGCTCGACATACGGCATGAATACAAAAAAAGCCGCTCTCACGAGTGGCTTTCTTCTAACTTAATGAACAAAATCTATCTTCTAACTTTACATATAACAAGCATACCACAAAAAAAGTTCTCGAAAAAAAATTATTTTTTCAAGAACTTTTAATTTTTAACATTCCATTGCCCCTTTTCAAAGGCATCCGGTTCGTGATTATGGGCTGTCGGGACACCCCACGGTCGCGGCCGAGACTGGAATGACGACGTCCACGTCGTCAACAGGCAGGCGGTTGAAAACCTCCTCTCCGGTATGCGCGGCTCGGTGAAGCGGCACCAAGACTATATGATTATTAAAAGCAGGCGGTTGAAAACCGCCTTTCCAGTCGCCGTCACTTATCATTCGGCGCGAACAGGTCGAGGGCGGCGTCAAGGATGGCGTCCTTGCCTTTGGCCAGGTCGATGTCGTCGCAGTGTACCTCGATGTCGGGATCTATGCCGAATTCGGTCAGCTCGTTCTGCGCGTTGTTGATGGGACACGACGAGAATCGGACACTCCAGCCGTTGGGCAACTCGGAGTTGAAGGGCATTCCTCCCCCGCCCCCGGTACGTGCTCCGAGAATCGTGACATTGGAAAGCGATTTCATCACCGACGTAAAGTCGTTGGCGGCCGAGAAACAGCTGCGGTTGGTCAGCACTATTATCGGCTTGCCAAGATATTGGATATGCTTTTTAGCCGGCTTGTATTCTATCTTGAACGGCTCGCTGAAATCCTCAGGTCCGGGACCGGTCTTATGGCATACATAGCCGCCTAAGGTCTTCTCGGTGATGAAACGGCCGACAAGCTCCGGCACATTGGTCAGGAAACCGCCGCCATTGTCGCGGATGTCGATTATCAGCCCTTTCGTTCCCTTCATCGCCGCCAGTATATAATCCAGAGTGGCCGGGGGCAGCTGCGCGCTGAACGAGGGTATGCGCACATACCCTACGGTATCGGGCAGGAACACGCAATATGTCATGCCGTTCTTCTGAAATCCGCCGAACTTCAGATAATACTGCTGCAGAGTGCGTTCGTTGAAGTCCTGAGGGTAATCGCTCCACCATTTCTTATAGTAGCTCGTGGCGAACGGGGCGCTCAGATTCACGTGACCGTCCTTCAGGGTGTCGAGCATCTGGCTCATCAGTCCGAACAGTTCCACGGGATTCATGTCCTCCGACACCTTGGCGCGGTATTCCTCCGTGACTCCGTTCCAGTCTATCCCCTTCTGCTTGAAGAAGCAATAACGTTCCCCGACCACCCGGGCCAGCATATCGAAATTACGGTACGGGTCATCGATGTCTCCGCTGTATGTCAGCGGCTCGGTACATGCCGGCACCCAAAGCATCAGCGCTACCAGGGCCAGGGGCGCCAGCACTCTCTTAATTGATCTGTATAGCGACTGTAAATGCATTGGTTACGTACTGATTGGTGAGATGATTGGCCCGGTTGTTGCGCACATAAAGGCGATAGCCCAACACCAGACTTTTCCTATTCTTGAAATGGAGCGACATGGTCAGATGGTTGTTGATGCCGAAGCAGTTTCCCCACCATCCGAAGTGGGCCAATCCTGACCGTTCGCCTAAATAAATCTCGTAATAGCTCTGGCCGTACTGCGGGCAGAAAAACGCCCCGAGTGTGGGAAGCGAGGCGCGGTCGGCGAACGTGACGGGGAGGCGACCGAAATGCGTTCTCCAGGCCAGCCCGGCCGTAAGGTCTATTCCCGCATACACCATGGCCTGTACGGGATTGTTGCCGTTGATGGGGAGATAGAGCGCGCCGCCCGACAGGTCGAGCGCGCCGCCGAGGGTCATCGACCATCCGTTGCCGAACTCATGCAGCCAGCTCGGTCCCCAGCCGAAGCGTGCCGACACCGACATCATCTCGGCCGACTTGCTCGGATTCTTGGTCGAGGTCATGTTAAGTCCGGCCGTGAATGCCATCACTAAGTTCTCGGGATGCTGCTTCATCCGCTTGCCCCAGGCTCCGTACACTCCCACCCCGCTGCCGGCGTATGGCAACGGGCTCAGATAATTGCAATTGATGTTGGCGCCCCCTATCTCCAGTCCATACACCGACGTTATGGGCCGGTGCGTGAAGCACTCGGGCTGTTCCTCGGTCCGGCAGTAGTCGCGGCATCCATGCCGATGCTGATGCCGCCCCTGAGCCAAGGCGCCTGTCACCGACAATAATAGAATTGTCAGCGAGACGAAAAGTTTTTTAGTCATCAAAATCGAATAGTGACGGTTCGCTTGCCGTCGGATGTGTGTTTTCTTCTGACGAGTCAGGATTATTGTCAGATATAGTATCTGATTCTGTAACGGTTTCCCCGGCATTAAGTTCTGCGTCCTCGGCCTGTTCTTCGGTTTCCGGTTCGGGTTCCGGTTCGGGCTTGGGAATTTCCGTCACCTCGCGCAACGGCAGTGTGGTGAGTCGCTTACCCTTGGCCTTGAACGACTTCACGCCGATAAATTCCGCAGCGTCCACTTCGGTGTCGGGACGTTCGGCATCCTCGTAATGCAGCAGCAGGTCGGGATCCTGCGTATCGGTCAGCAGCATTATACGTGAAGCCTCGTCCGAGCCGACAAACCGTTGCGGCTTTGCCGACGCCTCGAAATTGAAGCGCTTCAGATACGGCGCGCCTAACGTGGCGTCCCACAGCGCGAGGGTCCAGACCTTGTCGGGCTGGAACTTCTCGATGCGCAGTATGTTGTCCTCGTAATGGTTGGCGTCGGAATACGAGGAGGTGAAGTATTCGCCGTTGTTCTGTATCACCAGCACCTTGTCGTCGCCCTGGAACACGCCGAGGCTTTCGCCGCGCCGGTCGTAGTTGAGACGCACCACGTCGCGGTCGAACCACACCTCGCGGCCCCCGAGCGTACTCGTGCCCTTCTTCTCCAGGGTCACTGACTTAACCTTGAACTTGGTCACAAGATTGCCTAACGATTCCTTGCCCTTGATGAGCAGGTCGGCGAAATTCACGTACACCTCGGTGTTGCGCGGGCGACGTCCGCCCACATCCGCCGGCTCGTCATACAGCGACACGCGCACCGTCTCCGCCTCGCCGTTGGGATTGGCCGACATGTATTCCACGCGCGAACCGGGCACACCTTTGGTCACGTTGTACTCCTTGTCGCGCGTCAGACCGGTGACGAAGAAGCGTTTCATGTAGGTGTTGCCGCCTTTGCCGTTGCGGTATATCACGTTGTAGATGGTGCGCCGGTCGTTCTTCTTGAACAGGCCGATATGTATTATCTTGTTGTTCTTGCCGCCGGTGCCGGCCTCGCCCACATAGAGTTTGTCGGCCACGCGCACTGTCTTGTACGTACCGTCGCGGTAGAACAGGATGATGTCGTCCAGGTCGGAGCAGGTAAACTTGAATTCCCCTTCCTTAAGGCCCGTGCCGATGAAGTTGCCCACCGGGTCGTAGTAGAGGCGCCGGTTTGCCTCGGCCACCTTGGCGGCCTCGATGCTGTCGAAGCCACGCACCACGGTGTGACGTTCGAAGCGCGCGCCATACTTCTCCTTCAGGTGCAGGTACCAGCGCTCGGTGGTCTCGTCTATATGCTCTATGTCGTAGCGCATCCGCTCGGCGTCACTCTGCAGCTTGGCTATGCGTTCCTCGGCCTTCTCAAGATTGAACTTCAGTATGCGGCCCATCTTGATTTCCCACAACTTCAGCAGGTCGTCGTCGTTGATCTCGCGGATAAACAGCGGCTTGAACGGATCCATCAGGGCGTCGACGCGGCGGATGGCGGTTTCCATGTCGCGCGACGCTTCCACCAACTCGTCCTTGTACATCCGCTCGGTGATGAAAATCTTCTCCAGCGAGGCCTCCATCTGCTGTTCCAGACACTCGTCCAGCTGAATCTGCAGCTCGCGGCGCAGCATGTCGCGCGTACGGTTCACGGAATCGCGCAGCAAGTCGGACACCGACAGGAACACCGGCTTGCGGTCGCGTATCACGCAGCAGTTTGGATTGAGCGACACCTCGCAGTCGGTGAAGGCATAGAGGGCGTCAATGGTCTTGTCGCTCGACGCTCCGGGCTGAAGGTACACCAATATGCGGGCCGTGCCCGATGTGTTGTCGTCTATCTTGCGCACCTTAATCTTGCCTTTCTCCATTGCGGAGAGTATGGAGGTGATCAGGTCGGGGGTGGTGACGCCGTAAGGCAGCTCGGTGATGACCAGCGTTTTCTGGTCTAATTTCTCTATCTTGGCCCTGACCTTGACCTGGCCGCCGCGCATACCGTCGTTGTAACGCGACACATCCATCAGCGCACCGGTCTGGAAATCGGGCAGCAGCTTGAAGGGGCGGTCGTGCAGCACGTCGATGGCCGCGTCAAGTATTTCGTTGAAATTGTGAGGCAGTATCTTGCAGCTCAGGCCTACGGCGATACCTTCCGCGCCCTGTGCCAACAGCAGCGGGAATTTCATGGGCAGCGTCACCGGTTCCTTCTTGCGGCCGTCGTAGCTGGGCGTCCATTCGGTGATTTTGGGCGAGAACGCGGCCTCGATTGCCAATTCACTGAGTCGGGCCTCGATATATCGCGGGGCGGCGGCCTTGTCGCCGGTCAGTATGTTACCCCAGTTACCCTGCGTGTCTACAAGCAGTTCCTTTTGGCCGAGCTGTACCAGGGCGCCACCGATAGAGGCATCGCCGTGAGGGTGATACTGCATGGTGTTTCCCACCACGTTGGCCACCTTGTTGAACCGGCCGTCGTCCAGCGTGTACATGGAGTGCAGGATGCGTCGCTGCACGGGCTTCAGTCCGTCCTCGATGTGAGGCACGGCACGTTCCAATATCACATAGCTGGCATATTCCAGATACCATTCCCGGAACATGCCGGCCAGCACCGTCTTGCGGTCGGTGGGAACGGGGCTGTCCTTGGGCTGCTCCTGACTGTTCAGGCCGGTTTCCGGGCCACTTTCGTTCTGTATTTCCTCGTTTTCTGAATACTGCTTCTCGTCCATGTCCATGATAACTGCAAATTTACGAACTTTTTCCTAAAACGCCAAATTTGCGAATACCACATTTTTTTATTAATTTTGCGCGTTAAAGCCCTTGCCGTCAAGCAAAGGCGGGGCAAAGAATGAAATATATTTCAGAAAGATGTATAGAAACAGGACGTGCGGAGAGCTTCGCCTGAGCGACAACGGCGCAGAGGTGAAGCTGGCCGGATGGGTGCAGCGCGTGCGCAAGATGGGAGGCATGACCTTCGTGGATTTGCGCGACCGTTATGGGCTGACCCAGATAGTATTCAGTGACGACGCCGATGCGGAACTTGCAGACCGCGCCAGTCATTTGGGACGTGAATATGTGATTCAGGTGGAGGGCAAGGTTGCCGAGCGCCAGTCCAGGAATCCGAAGATGCCCACAGGCGACATCGAGGTGCTGGCCGGCAAGCTGACGGTGCTGAACCGCAGCGACGTGCCTCCGTTCACCATCGAGGAAGACACCGACGGCGGCGACGACCTGCGCATGAAATACCGCTACATGGACCTGCGCCGTCCCAATCTGCGCCGCAATCTGGAGCTGCGCCACCGCATGGCTTTCGAGATTCGCCGCTACCTGGACGCCAACGGTTTCCTGGAGATAGAGACCCCCATTCTGGTGAAGTCCACCCCCGAGGGCGCACGCGACTTCGTGGTGCCTTCGCGCATGAATCCGGGCCAGTTCTACGCCCTGCCCCAGAGCCCCCAGCTGTTCAAACAGCTGCTGATGGTGTCGGGCTACGACCGTTACTTCCAGATTGCAAAGTGCTTCCGCGACGAGGACCTGCGCGCCGACCGTCAGCCTGAGTTCACACAGATCGACTGCGAGATGTCGTTCGTGGAGCAGGAAGACGTCATCGACATGTTCGAGGGCCTGGTGAAGCACATCTTCAAATATGTAAAGAACATTGACTTCACGGATCCGTTCCCGCGCATGACGTGGGCCGACGCCATGGCCAAGTACGGCAGCGACAAGCCCGACATCCGCTTCGGCATGGAGTTCAAGGAACTGACCGATCTGGCCAAAGGCCACAACTTCCCCGTCGTTGACGACGCCGAGCTGGTAGTGGGCATCGTGGCACCCGGATGCGCCGGATACAGCCGCAAGCAGACCGACGAGCTCACCGAGTTCGTGAAGCGTCCGCAGGTAGGCGCCAAGGGTCTGATGTGGGTCAAGTTCGAACCCGAAGGCAAGATCAAGAGCTCGGTCGGCAAGTTCTATACCGACGACGAGCTGAAGGCATGGGGCGAGCGCGCCGGTGCCAAGGAGGGCGACCTTCTGCTGGTTATGGCCGGCGACGCCATGAAGACGCGCAAGCAGATGTGCGAGCTGCGTCTGGAGATGGGCAACCGTCTGGGCCTACGCGACCGCAACGTGTTCGCGCCCCTCTGGGTCATCGACTTCCCCCTGTTCGAATGGGACGAGGAGACCCAGCGCTACTACGCCATGCACCATCCCTTCACCAGCCCCAACCCCGACGACATCCCGCTGCTGCACAGCGACACGGGCAAGGTGCGCGCCACGGCATACGACATCGTGGTGAACGGCACCGAGCTTGGCGGCGGCTCCATACGTATCCACGACGCCAAGCTGCAGGACTCCATGTTCGAACTGCTGGGCTTCACTCCGGAGCGCGCACAGGAGCAGTTCGGTTTCCTGATGAACGCCTTCAAGTTCGGCGCTCCCCCTCACGGAGGTCTGGCACTCGGCTTCGACCGTTTCGTGTCGATTCTGGCCGGTCTGGATTCCATCAGGGACGTAATCGCGTTCCCCAAAAACAATTCGGGCCGCGACGTGATGAACGAAAGCCCCAGCCCCATCGATCCGGCACAGCTGGACGAACTGAAACTCACTCTGAAGTCTGATGACTAAAGTACGCGAAATAGCCTCGGCCATCGAGGAGTTTGCACCGCTCCGCCTGCAGGAAAGCTATGACAACGCCGGCCTGCAGGTGGGCGATCCCGAAGCCGAAGTTTCGGCCGTGTTGCTCTGTCTCGACGTGACCGAGGACATTCTGGAGGAGGCACGGCGCCGCAGCTGCTCGATGGTGGTGAGCCATCATCCGCTGATATTCCACGGGCTGAAAAGCCTGACCGGCGCCGACGAGACGCAACGCCTCGTGATGCAGGCCTTCAGGAACAACATCGCCATATATTCGGCCCACACCAACCTGGACTCGGCATGGGACGGCGTCAGCCACGAGATGGCGCACACCATCGGCGTGGAGAACCTGCGCCCCTTAGAGCCTTCGGAACCGGACGGAACCACAGGACTCGGCGTAATAGGCGACCTGCCGGCAACCCCGAAACTGGAACTGCTGCGCCGCATCAAAGACAAGTTTCAGGTGAAGTGTCTGAAGTATTCGGCCGGCAAACGCCAGCTGGTCGTCAAGAAAGTGGCCCTGTGCGGCGGCTCGGGCGCCTCGCTGATCCAGACGGCCATCGCCGCCGGTGCCGACATGTTCGTGACGGCCGACATCAAGTACCACGACTTCACCGGCTATGGCGACAGCATCCTGTTAGCTGACATAGGCCACTTCGAGTCGGAATTGTGTTCCGAGCGGATCTTCTCGCGCCTGATACGCGAGAAATTCCCCGACATGGTGGTGTACTTCCCCGAGTCGGAGAAGAACCCCGTCAAGTTCATGTAAGGACTCCGGCAAGGTGGTTAAAAATACAATTTTGAAACATCATATCGAATTATGAGCACAGATAATAAGAAAAACGAGAAAGAGCATAGCGTAGAGGAACGCCTTAAGGCTCTCTATCAGCTCCAGACCTATCTTACGGACATAGACCGTATCAAGACCCTTCGCGGCGAGCTTCCCAACGAGGTGAAGGACTGCGAGGACGAGATAGCCCGTTACGAGCTGCGCGTAGCCAAGCACAACGAGGAGATAGCGCACCTCAACGAGATGATCCAGGGCTTTACGGCCGCCATCGAGGAATGCCGCATGAAGGTGGCCCGTTACGACGAGCAGATCAACAATGTGCGCAACAACCGCGAGTTCGCTTTCCTGGAGAAGGAGCGCGAGTATCAGACTCTGGAGATAGAGCTGAACGAGAAGAAGATACGCGACTCCAAGGCCCGCATCGAGGAGGAGACCGAGCATAAGAACGCCGACGAGGAGGCTCTGGCCGACCAGCGCCACATCCTTGAGGCCAAGAAGCAGGAACTGGAGGAGATTGTGTCCGAGACCCGCGCCGAGGAGGAGCAGATCATGGCCAAGGCCAAGGCAGTTGAGCCTGTAATCGACGACTACACGCTGGCCGCCTTCCGCCGTATCCGCAAGAACGCGCGCAACGGCCTGGGCATCGTCACCGTGCAGCGCAACGCCTGCGGCGGCTGCTTCAACCGCATCCCCCCGCAGCGTCAGCTCGAGATCAAGATGCACAAGAAGGTGATAGTGTGCGAATACTGCGGCCGCATCATGATCGACGCTCAGCTGGCAGGCATCGAGGAGGCTCCGGCACCCGCTCCCGCCAAGACCACGCGCCGCACCAAGAAGTCCGCTCCCACTACTTAAATCATATCATACAGCATGTGGAAGTTTAAGCCAATACTCAAGACCACCATCTGGGGCGGTGACCGTATCGCCCCGTTCAAGGGCATCCAGACAGACCTTGACCTGGTGGGCGAAAGCTGGGAACTCAGCGGCGTGGAGGGCGACGTGTCGGTAGTGGCCGACGGTCCCGAAAAGGGAATGACGCTCACCGACCTGCTTTCCAAATATGGCGCGGCCATACTGGGCGAACGCAATTACAAGAAGTTCGGAACGCGCTTCCCGCTTCTCATCAAGTTCATCGACGCGCGTCAGGACCTGTCGGTTCAGGTTCATCCCGACGACGAGATGGCCCACCGTCAGGGTCAGGCCAACGGCAAGACCGAGATGTGGTACGTCGTAGACGCGGCTCCCGGCGCCAAGCTGGCCAACGGATTCCGCGAGGCCGTGGATCCCGCCGACTACGAGCGCTTGGTGGAGACCGGCGACATCGAGAAGGTGCTGAACTTCTGTGACATCAAGCCCGGCGACGTCTACTTCATTCCGGCCGGTCGCGTTCATGCCATAGGCGCAGGCGCGTTCGTGGCCGAAATCCAGCAGACTTCCGACGCCACTTACCGCATCTACGACTATCACCGTAAGGATGCCGACGGCAACGAGCGTCAGCTGCACACCGCCCTGGCCAAGGAGGCCATCAACTTCAACGACACCGAGGGTACGGCCGTGAAGTATGTGCCGCGCAACGACATACCGGTCAATGTGGCCAAGTGTCCCTTCTTCACCACCAATCTGATGATTGTGGACGAGGAAGTGATGCGCGACTACAACGAGCTGGATTCGTTCGTGGTGATCATCGTGACCGAAGGCGACGGCACACTGCTGTGCGGCGCCGACGCCGTCAGCGCGGTACCTACCGAAATGAAAGTGAAGCAGGGCGACACCGTACTGGTATCCGCCTCCGCCAACGGCCTTTCGATCGTGCCCGGCGACAAAGGACTTAAACTGATAGAGACATACGTGGGATGAGAACTGCCGACGAACTTAAAGGAGTGACTCTTTTAGGGAATCAAGGCACCAAGTACCCCGACAATTACGCGCCCGAAATGCTTGAATGTTTCGACAACAAGCATTCCGGGCACGATTATGTCGTGCGGTTCGACTGCCCCGAGTTCACTACCCTGTGTCCCAAGACGGGACAGCCCGATTTCGGGCATATATGGATCAACTACATTCCGGACGAGAAGATGGTGGAGAGCAAGAGCCTGAAGCTGTATCTGTTCTCGTTCCGCAACCACGGCGATTTCCACGAGGACGTGGTGAACATCATCCTCAACGACCTGTGGGCGTTGATGCAGCCCCGTTACCTGGAGGTGACAGGCCGCTTCATGCCGCGCGGCGGCATCAGCATCAACCCCTTCGCCAACCGCGCCGACGCCGCCCACGAATCCCTCGCCGCCCACCGCCGCCTCCGCGCCTTCGAACAACTGTAACAATATTTGGCTTTATGATTGATTACATTGGAAAAGGGCGCATTTTGATGTGCCGTAAAACAAAAAACATCCAAACCGTAAAACAAAAATCAGCCAAACCGTAAAACAAAAATCAGCCATATTATAAAATTAAAACAATATTTTCTTTGATTATTAGCAATATATGATTAATTTTGCGATGAACAAAACAGGACATACAATATGGCGAATTATAGACCACGTGTGGCAGATGATATTCTTGAAGACAAACTCGATGCGATGGGTTGCGTTCTGGTTGAAGGGCCCAAGTATTGCGGCAAAACGACGTTGGCTTTACAACATGCGCGAAGTGTGTTGTACATGGCCGATCCGGACACACGGACTGAGAATCTTATCATAGCTCAGACAAATATTTCAAGACTACTGCAAGGAGCCGTTCCCAGACTTATAGACGAATGGCAACTTGCACCCCAGTTTTGGGATGCCGTGCGAAATGAAGTTGACCGCCGCAACGCCGACGGACAATTTATCCTGACCGGTTCGGCCGTCCCGGCCGATACCTCGGACATTTATCACACCGGAACCGGCAGAATGTCATGGCTACGGCTCAGAACAATGTCATTATGGGAGTCGGGCGAGTCCACAGGGGATGTCAGCCTCGGGAATCTTTTTAGACATCCGGAATCGGTCGACGGAGCTTCGTCACTGGATATAGAAGGGCTCGCTTTCGCGACATGCCGGGGAGGATGGCCAAAAGCCACGTTGAAAGAACGTCCCAAATCTGCATTAATACAGGCCGAAGAATATTTCGAAGCTGTGGTGCGCAGCGATATCTCAAGAGTTGACAATGTATCCCGTAATCCGGAGTTAGCAAGAAGATTCATGCGGTCGCTGGCACGCAACCAAGGGACTCAAACATCCCTGTCCGTTATTGCCGACGATGTATCCGGAGGCACCCAAGGCGCATCGTCAATTCCCACTGTCACTTCCTATATCAATGCATTGAAGAAAATATTTGTAATCGAGGATTCGCCGGCGTGGAACCCTAATTTAAGAAGCAAAACCGCGATACGCACTTCCGACACCCGCTATTTTTCAGACCCTTCCATAGCTACTGCCGCATTGGGGATCGGTCCGGAAGATTTGATCGGTGACCTTAATACGTTCGGTTTACTTCTTGAAACGCTCTGCATCCGCGACCTTCGCGTGTATGCCTCTGCCATCGGTGGCGATGTATACCATTACAGAGACAAGAACGGTCTGGAATGTGATGCCGTAGTGCATTTAAGGAACGGCAAATACGGCTTGATAGAAATTAAACTCGGAGGTGAAAAGCTGATAGATGAAGGAGCAGCCAATTTGCGCAGACTTGCCGATAAAATCGACACCGGCAAAATGGCACCGCCATCCTTTATGATGGTGCTTACAGGCGTGGGAAAATATGCTTACCGCCGTCCGCAAGACGGAGTTTTGGTCGTTCCGATAGGCTCTTTGCGCAGTTAACCCGACAATTCTTCAATCTTGTTCCACAAGGCCATTTCCCTTACGCGCCCGGGGACAGCCCGCTACTAATGCTTGCTTAACTGTAATTTTCGCTTTATAGCCCCGAAGTCAAAGGATGGATTGTGTTAAAATAGCTATGATATTAGTATTTCACAAGGCATCGCTCCTTAAATTAAAAAATATTGTCAAATATACTATCAATTCCATAAATTTGTTATAACTTTGTAATCAGCAATTAAACATCTGCAAATGGCACGACCAATCAAAGAGACACCGATTCTTTTCGGAAGCGACGCACGTCGATTTGAAGAGCGTATGCAGAATCCGCCTAAGGTTTCCGCCGAAAAACGCGCCCAAATCCGACGTTCATACGAGACTGTCATCAAAATGATGGTCAACTAAGGTATCGTTCCCAAACATGACACATAAGGAATTCGAAGAAAGATGTTTAGTTCGCCGTCTTAATATCGGCGACTCTATCTCTGCATTCGATTGTAATGATGAAGACTTAAATGACTTTATTTTGAATGAAGCCTGTCTTTATCGTAATGCTTTGTTGTCCGTAACGTATGTTGTAGAAGATAAAACGACTCATGACATTCTCGCATATTTCAGTTTAGCCAACGATAAAATTTCAATTTCAGATTTTGAAAGCAAAACTGAGTTCAATCGATTCCGAAAGCATAAATTTGTAAATGAAAAACGGCTTCGAAGTTATCCGGCTATTAAAATAGGGCGACTTGCCATCTCCCAAAAAGCACAACATCAATCCATAGGCACCTACCTGCTTGAATTTATCGAAGATTATTTCATCATCGATAACAAATCAGGTTGTCGTTTTGTAACAGTCGACGCATACGTTGACGCTATTCCGTTCTATATCAAAAACAACTATCAATTCCTCAATAACGATGATGAGGACAAACGTACCCGCGTGATGTACTTCGATCTCGCATCCTTGCTATAAATACGAATATATATTTAGCAATGTTCTGCCCCGATTAACGTGGAAAGAGACGTGGCGGGATTTGTCGATTTAACAATTAGCCGTTATATTTCAATTACGCAAATTTATATGTCAGAAATGTCGCAGAAACTCATTTTGTTTGTGTAATTCGAAGAAAATATATATCTTTGCCAATGCAGACCATCATGTAAGTTCCGTCAGTATCTAACGTATCGGTCGGCAGACATATAAAAAGCGTTTATCCGCGCTGATTCTTGACTTTCCGGAATTCTCGCAAAATTCATTTAGATGTCAAGGATTGAGCAACGGTAGATGCCCATGTTTATGTAATTATCTTGTATCAGACATGATAATCCGAGAGGATTATGTGGTTTGATGCATTGGTTGCATATACAAGCGTAGGGCTTCTTCGTTGCCGTCCAACATCTAAAGGGCAATGCGAGAAGCCTCGGAAAGCAGGACGGTAACCGATACAGATTCCTGCGCTTTTTCCATATACTAACCTAACGCCAACGAGGGGAGTCCGGAGGCAGTCTTTAACATTATGCGCAACTCATCTGTACTTGCCCTACTCACATGCTTGCTGATGCTTTCGTATGGTTCGGAGATACGTGCACAAGCGCCGTTTACAGTCACCAGACTTTCTGATTTCATGGATGGCTACCCTATGGTGACTAAGATTTTGTTCGATTATATACAACCGTATGAAGTATCCGGACTTAAGGATAAAGAACCTGTTTTCAGGGTTGCCGATCTGATTCTTGAGGTAAACGGAACGGACGCAAAGTCCGATAACGCAATGAATGCGTTCCTTACCGATTCAGTTATCTCACTGAACCTGCTACGCTGGCCTGACATGAAATTTAATTTCAAATTCCGCAACTTGCTCTACAATCCCGAAAATGAAACCGGAGACTTGTTCAGTTGCAAAGCAATACCAGTATATAAGACATCCTTACCCGGAATGAGGGTAGTAAAGGCTAAAGATGAGGACTTCTCAAAGTATAAGACATACGATTTTCTGATTGAGGGTGATGATCCCCTTGTTGATGAAGAATTATTGGACACATTTATAAAAGGAGGTTTGTTATCGGAACGGATGAAACGCGACAAAGAGAATCCCGATGTGGTTTTCCGTCTTGCCCGCAGTGCCGAGGAATCCATTAGTTCCACATACGTACCGCCTACCACAGAGACCATCAATACAGGCAGCACAACCAATCCGGTATATAACTATATCACACGTACTACCTCTTATGTCACCAAGCAGAAATACCGCAAGGTGGAACATGAGGGGCATACCGAGATAACCAACCTGTCTAAGCTGTACTTTGAAATAGTAGCTTTGGACGCTTCCAAACTTAACGACCCGGGCCAGAAAACAGTACCCGAGATTTGGAAATTGATTTATTCGGATCAGAAAGTCAACGACAACAGACCGTTGATTGACCGGTATAAGGAAATAGCATCGTTAGGTGGTTTCCCATTTAAAGGCGACGATATAAATCTCACCCTTGACATATCATGCGGAGCGCGTATGATTCCATCTGTCGACAACAAAAATCTTGTAGTACTCGGAGTTGCGCCTATGTCTCCGGCGGCCCGATTAGGACTCCAGCCTATGGACATCATACTTAAAATCAATGGCAAAAACTCGTTTAAACGTAAAGATATGTCCAACAAAGGGTATTCACTCCTTGAGAAAGATGTCACATTAGGAGCACTTGCTGAAGAAATTGCGAACGTGGCTTATATTATGACCCATGGCGGATTAACTAAAGGTTATCCACCCTTCTTAAAGAGTATGGGATTCCCGATTTTAGTAAAATCCGAGAATGAATTTCTCATTGAAAGAAATGGAAAGAAGATTAAGCTTAAAGGCAATCTATGGAATCCGTCCCTTTATAATGTGAAGCCAGAGTCTTTCCTTAAAACAGCACGTTACATAGCAAATCCCGTATTCCACGAATACATAAGGATGCAATTTAAGTAAGTAAATTCACTTCGACCATAAAAATTGTAGCCATCCCATCCCCGGCATATACGTCGTGGACCCCTCCACTCAAGAATTTACCAAAAAAATCTTCGTATTCGTAAAATAACAATTAAAATTTTCCATTATTATAATTATAATGAAAAAGGATAGTGTATTGGTGTTGTCGGGGGGAGTGGACAGCACGACGATGCTGTGGGAGTATCGCGACCGGATCGCGATGGCTGTGACGTTCGACTACGGGTCGAACCACAACGCCGCCGAGATAGAATGCGCGCGGCGTCAGGCCGAAAAGGCCGGCGTGCCGCATATCGTCATTCCGTTGGCCTTTATCGGCAAGTATTTCAATTCGTCGCTGCTCAGCGGGGCCGGGGAGATTCCGGAGGGACATTACGAGGACTCGAACATGAAGTCGACCGTGGTACCTTTCCGCAACGGCATCATGCTGGCGGCGGCCTGCGGTCTGGCCGAAAGTAACGGTCTGAAATTCGTGATGATAGCCAATCACGGCGGCGACCACGCCATTTATCCGGACTGCCGCGAGGGATTCATCAGCGCCATGTCCGAAGCCATGGCGCAGGGCACATACACCGACACCCGAATCTTCGCCCTCTACACCAACCTGACCAAGGCCGACATAGTAGCTCGCGGCGCCAAGATTGGCGTGGATTATTCGCAGACATATTCATGCTACAAGGGCGGCGAGCGTCATTGCGGCCGCTGCGGCACGTGCGTGGAACGCCACGAGGCGTTCACCCTCGCCGGCGTCAACGACCCGACAGACTATCTGTCGCTTCCGGAGTTAGAATAAGAGCAAGAACAGGAGTACGAATACAATTTAAGAGTTAAAGCTAAAGCAAACATAAACGACGTCAGAGCAAGCATAAACCGCCTTACAGCCAGCCACATCACGGCTGGCTTTTTTATTGACTGTAAATCGATTACCCGAATCGATAATCTCATCGTTGACTTCCATACAGACATTTTTGCTTAATTTTTATAAAATTTTTCAAAAAATATTTGGAAATAACGAATCAAAACTATATATTTGCCACCAGAAAGATTTCAGATGGATTGAAATCGCAACAATAGTCCTTTTCATACTTTTAGAATTACTCTGGATATCTTTTTAACTTTTATATTATTACTATTGCTGACGCTTATGGTAAAGATATTGGATAATATAATGATTAAGGTGATGATGGCAGTGTTGACACTGCCATCAACATTTGACGCATCGGCATCAGGATCGCGTTTTTATTTTGAATATAATGGTTTATGTTATAAAACCTCCGATATTTTCCTAAGCAGCAGCTATGCCATCGTGACCTATCCTGATGACAAATCCGACTTCAATCAGGACTTTTATGCCGTAGGTGATATTACAATCCCATCAACCATCCTATATGATGGTTGGACGATCCCGGTTAAAAAGATTGACGACTTTGCCTTCAGTAAATGTCATTACCTTACTTCCGTCAAGCTTCCCGAGGGTCTGGAGGTAATCGGATACGATGCTTTTTCCAATTGTGAACTATTGCAATCCATAGATATTCCAGAGAGTGTTCAGAAGATCAATGGACGAGCCTTTGCAGGATGTGAATCATTACAGTCAGTGAAATTTCCGCAAAGCATGACATCTATTGGGGAAGAAGCATTCCTCAATTGTGAATCACTATCTTGCGCATCCCTGCCAAATGGCATAAGTTCTATTGGAGCCTCGACATTCGAGAGGTGCAGTTTACTTAAAACCGTTACCATTCCACGGTCCGTCAAAGAAATCGGAGATGAAGCTTTTGCATGCTGCAATTCGCTTGAGTCCGTGTCAGATTGCGGTGGTGTCGAAAAAATCGGCGCAAGCGCTTTTAATTGTTGTTACCGGCTAAAATCAATAAATATAGGAGACAAGTTGACGTATCTTGGAGAGGAAGCTTTTAAGGATTGCAGCTCGCTGGAAAGCTTAGGAAATAATGCAGTCGTACCTGGCATTCAATATTCCCGATACATTCACGATTTCCCTTACAGCGATGGACTCCGGATAATAGCGTCCTCTGCATTCAAGAACTGCATCTCATTAAAATCAGTCAAATTGGCAGATGACGTACAGGCTATTGGAACCAATGCTTTCAGCGGATGCGCTTCGCTCCGTTCCATTAACCTTCCGTCCGGTGTCATAACAATCTATGATGAGGCTTTTGCTGGATGTACTTCCCTTCCGAAACTGAGACTGCCCCACAATATACAGAATTTTTATTCTAAAGCATTCTACGCCTGCAATGGGCTTGAATCAGTCAATGTTCCGGCCAACACTTCATATATAGACAATTACGCGTTCGTATTCAGAAGTGCAGCAAAGGTGCATGCCGAAAGTGAGGTTCCTCCGGCTTTAGAGCATTTCCCCCCACGATTCAGCTCCTATACAAAGGAGAATGGAATTCTATACGTTCCTGACGGTAGCGTGCAGACATATCGGAAAGCGTATGAATGGAAAGAATTCAAAAACATCGCAGACGAAAGTTCAAGCGGAATAGAAAATGTCGAGGCTGCCGGTTTATCGGATAGTGACATTACTGTAAGCGTCTATCCGGACGGCATACACATTGACGGCATAACCTCCGGCTCCACAGTCTCCATATACACCCTTGACGGCACCTGCTGTTTCTCTGACTCCGTTAGCGGAGACAGAATGACCTATCATCCCGCAACGTCCGGCATATACATTATCCGAATAGGTGAATATTCAACCAAAGTGCTATGCAGATAGCACTTTGTAATTAATAATTTAAAAATTTATTTTTATGGTAAAACCCGATTTAAACGATCTGCAAGATCAAAAAGGTCTGCAAGACAGAGTAATTAACGACAGTCCGTCATGGCCTGCAAGTAATGAATTTCCCATCATTGCATTTGCGCCAATGCCTGCAAACTACAGTCAGTGGGATTATCGCACGGATAAGGTGACAATCAAAGCTCTTTTAAGGGCGGTCGCAGACTGCGGTATAGACACCGTCAATGTTCTCGGCGGCATGTACGCTCAGACGGCACATCTCAAGACAGCGCAGGAATTGGAAACACTGGGGAATAATATTAAAATCAAGGTTATTGTAAACAGTGATAATCTGTTTGAGAATCCAAAATCATGTCTTGAAATGGTCACCGCATTACAGAACTACGCCAATCTGGCTGCATGGAATGTCAAGGATGAACCCTCTCCCAACGACTGGGGCGAAGTCCTTGATAAGGACGGCCATGTCATAAATCCATCCGGTGGACAAGATGTCAAATATCAAATATATAACAGAGATACGATATGGCATCGTCTTACGATTGGGTATAACTTAGTCAGAAGTCTGGATCCGTCACGACCTGTTTACTTTAACCTTGCTGTCGGGTCGTCCCCTAACATCACAGGCAAATATTATTATCTTTATAACTCGGTTTATGAAAAAAATGCGGAGTATCTCAGGCATTTAAACCGTTTGTATCATCCTAAGGTATGGTCATTTGACTATTATCCTGTGGGCTGCAAACTTAAGAATAATGTTCCTAAAAAAGAGAAGGAGAAAGAAGGATTAATGCCAACCGACACTCAACTTGATACAGTAGTATGGTATAATGGACTATTTACGTATCTTCAATGCTTTCAGGACATAGCCCAAGCGACAGGGTCGAAGTTTCTGGCATTCGCCAACTGTATGCATTACAATTTATATAAAAGTGACAGGACCTTCAACGTAAAATTTCCAGTACCTACCATCGGCAAGTTGAGACTTGAGGTATTTTCAGCAATGTGCTTCGGAACGTCAGGGATTGTTTACTATAGATACGGGGTAGGTCTTCAACGCTCAGATTCATGGTGTATTGAGTCTGCGGTATCGTATGAGAATCAGACGATAGTCAAATCACCGACAATCTGGCCGTTGGTCAAGAGCATGAACGAGCAGATTCGTCTGTGGCAGGACCTGTTTATCGGATGCACTGTTGACAAACATCGACATACTTATGTTCCTAATAATCCAGAGGGAGATCCAGTGGTTGACGTCGCTGTGGATAAACTTAGTGACGGAGATCTTTCCAACACATGCATCCAGACATTAAAATGCCACTTTAATAAAAATGCTACATATATTGATAAGGAGAATGCAAGTTACGACGGCAAAACCGGTAATTATGTAACTACAACTCATAATCAACCCGGCATTTTACTGAACTGGTTTACAAATCCAAGTTATAAGGATGACCAATATAAGAATGGCCATGAGCATTATATCGCTTTGCTGAACCTGGATATCGAAAGACCGCAGCAATTGACATTGAGACTCAACAAGGGTGGATATTACTTCCTGAAAGAAACTAAAACCGGGAATGTATCGACATATTCTTTAAGCTCAACAATTCCTTCGCCAAACACAGACAATGTCATTACTCTCTCACCGGGTGAGATGATCGTGTTGTTCTGGTAAAAATATAACAGTCCGATTCGGGTGGTGTCTGAGGGCATATATAGTATCAACACTGCCCGAATCGGGTGCTAACAATTATTTAATATAATCATATAACATACATTTTAATAATTAATTAACCATGAGTGATTTAACAAATAAAACAGCGGAAATTTCCGCGATGAGCATGACCACCTCCACAACTGCATTTACATCAGATGAACTGTCTTTAGTGGCGATAAATCCATTCCCGAATAATTTGCTGGGCTATATCGAGGCTAACGTAAACAATCCTGACGCCAATGTCCCGAAATATATCAAACAGGTATTGGACGAGGTTGTGGACAGCGGATGCAACACGGTATTGCTCAACACCACTTATAGACAGGCGGACTCCATATTAAATGTGATTCAGGAAAACGAAATCCCTTTAAAAGTAATTTTAGGACTTTCATATCTCAACGATTCAGTCGAACATTGCCTGCAGGTGCTCCAACATTTCGGTTTCATCCCTTATAAGTATGATCCGGAAACATATATCAATTATCCCTACGCTGATAGAATCTCCGGATGGCAGATTATGGACCAGCCCGATTGCTGGGATTGGGGACAGGTATATTCTGAAATCTGCAATTCCAATACCGATACGGAATCCACGTCCCATAAATTAAATTCACTTACTTTGGGGTATGCATTAGTAGACGCACTGGGCAAGACTCGCCAAGACAGCAACACCTCAAACGATAAATCACGATTAGTTCTGTTCAATCTCTGCGCCATACCCGATCTGGAAGAAGAAGTTGATCCACATACCCGGAATACGATCAAACGTATTACAGGGTCAAGCCAGACCTACAGGGAATATGTTGATGCAATTGACAGATTGTTCAAGCCTGAGGTGCTGTCGTATGACTTTTACCCGTTCATTAAATACGGCGGCTCGAGCACGCTCGTAGTGAAAAGCAAGGAATTTTTCCATTACCTGAGTGTGTTCGGAAACAAAATCAATCGGCTCAAAACAGAAGATAAAAAAACTGTCAATTTCTGGGCTTACGCCATGGTGACGCATCATAGCTGCAAAAACACGGCTACAGGCAGCACTATCTGGGAACAGCCGGCCCCGACTCTCGGAATGCTGAGATTCGCGGCTTTCAATGCTCTTGCATACGGCGCCAAAGGAATCGCTTACTGGCGTATGGGATATAGTACGAGCTATTCCAACGGAAATGAGATCGTCTCTTATCATGACGCTCCCATTGTCTGTGGAATCCCCGGAAACGGTTTGCCGGAACCTGTGCTCATCATGAAACATCCGACATGGGATTATATCAAGACTGTCAACAGTGAAATTCAACAGATAAAATCTGTATTCGAAGGTACCACAGTGATAAAATGTCAGCATATCCCGGCTTATGACTCCACCAACAATTGTACTTATGAAGGAGTGACCCGGCCAAGTACCGACGAACCATATAAGTATATTGGCACAGAGAAAGCCGGGGTGGTCGTCAGCCATCTTCAAAAGGAGTTGTCTATAGGTCAGATGAATTACTTGCTGATTGTAAATAAGGATTACAGCAATTCTCAAAAAATCTCCTTATATTTTTACAACACCAATGAGGAAATAATTCATGCAATAACAGAAGACACTCCGTCAAAATCTGTCATAGAGAATTCGAATTATGCACGCTATAATGCCACTTTAAGTGAAGGCGGCATTATCGTGTTCCAATGGTTAAGACTAAAACGCATAGAAGTGACAAAAAATGACGGAATTTCCGCTGGTGTAGCTAAAAAGTAAAAAATGAGAATAGAGAGTAAAGAAAATCATAAACCATAACCATCAGGATGTCCGTATGGATGTCCATACGGACATACTGATTATTCTGTAATTTCTATGTTCAATTATAAATCTATAATAAGCCTATTAATTTGGGCATTGACACTTGACATGTCGGCATTGGCTGTCAGTGCAGCATCCCGATACGATTTTATCACCTCCGATTTATGTTTCAAAGTATTGTCCAACCAAGACAAAACCGTAAGCGTCGTGGGTTATAACCCTTATCAGGCTGAACCGCAAATGTTGTCGATCCCTTCCAATGTCACATGGAACAATAATGTGTACACAGTCACAGAAGTGGGTCCACACGCCTTTGAATACTTCTATATCGAGACCCTGTATCTGCCCTCCGACATTGCTCGTATAGGAGAATATGCATTTAACTATTGTCCTTATTTAAAATCAGTTACTCTCCCTGCTAATTTAAAAACAATCGGAGAGGGAGCATTCAATCATTGTAAGCTAATACCGTCTCTGACTTTGCCTGAAAGCGTGGACAGCATTGGAGTGGGCGCATTTGCCGGATGTAAAAGATTGGAATCATTAAGGATTCCTGACAGTGTCACATTTTTAGGTGATATCGCATTTCAGTTTTGCGATGGGTTGTCCTCAGTTAAACTCGGCAGGAATATCCTGACAATCGGCATACAGGCATTTGGCTATTGTAGTTCCTTGTCTGAGATAACTATACCAAATTCTGTCGAAGTAATAGATGACCTAACATTCGTGGGATGTAATTCTTTGAAAAAAGTAATTATAGGCGATAAGGTGACCAAAATTGGATGGCTGGCGTTTGAGGACTGCCACAATTTAACTGATATAAAATTGCCTCAAGGCTTGAAGCAAATTGATCGTAACGCATTTGCGAATTGTTATGCCTTATCATCGATTTCAATTCCAGAATCTGTGACAAGCATTGGCGATGGTGCGTTCAGTTTTTGCCGGTCTTTAAAATCCGTTGAGATTCCTGATAGAATCACTTATATTAATCGGGGTTCCTATTCGGGCTGCACATCACTTTCCGATATAAAGCTTCCCAAGAATCTCAGTACACTCGGGGCTTATGCCTTCTATTATTGCCCGGCACTCCAAAGTCTTACAATTCCGGAAAATGTCCGGACCATTGAACCCTATCAATTCAGATGCAAAAACCTCAAGACATTGACTTCCCTTAATCCAACGCCTCCAGCCTTAATTTTCGACTCCGAAAGCGGTTATGCATACGCCCGGCCTTTCTATGGTGTCGACAAATCGACATGCAGGCTTTACGTACCCAAAGGAAGTGCCACTGCCTACCGTGAAGCCGAAGGGTGGAAGGAATTTGAAAACATAATCGAAATGAAATAGACCTGCCGGTCATTGGGCAGAACTGTCAGAGGAATCAGAGGTCTCAGAGTCATTAGAGGTCTCCGTGCTGACAATCTCGGCGATGATTCCCTGGAGGGCGGTGGTGGTCTTGTCGATGCGGGTGATGTCGTCGTGGAGGCGGCGGGTGTAAGGGATGCTCAGGAGGTAGAAGATAATACCGGCCGGGGCGAACCACATCAGCGCCTTGCGCACCTTCAGGCTGCGGAACGGACAGTATATCCAGAGCCACATCAGGATGGGATAGTCGTTCAGCTTGTCGATTATCTTGAGGTTGCGGCTGTCGTTCAGCACGGCCACAAGCGCGTCGGTCTCGTCGCCGAGCACTGCGACGGGATGGCGGCGCAACGGCCTCATCCAGTAATCCCTGTAACTCCGACGGCGCGAATACCGTTTGAGCCACGCCTGCGAGCGACGCTGCAGCCTGTCGAGGCCGGCCATCACCACAGGACGGTCTATATCGTTGATCACAACCTCCTTGCGCGTCACCTGACGGCTTTCAGGCAGCCCCAACAGCCGGCGCGCCCATGTCTTGTACAGGTCGGGGTTGAACACGGCGCTGTCGTTCATGGCCTTATACGTCACGAAGATACCCAACGGCAACAACACGAACGTGGATAGCCACATGCCGGCCCATGCCTGCCATATACCCTCGCGGGCCATCTTGAATCCGGTGTTGTCGATGATGTAGTATACAAGGAACAGCATCACCGATATCACCATCGGCGCTCCGAGTCCTCCCTTGCGGATAATGGCACCCAACGGCGCGCCGATAAAGAGGAATATGATGCACGCCACCGACAGGGTGTATTTCTTGATCAGCTCGATGCGGTGACGTATCAGTCGTCCCTTCTCGTCGCCTACCTGCACGGCACGGAATTCCTGTTCGCTCTTGCGCTGCGATTGCAGGGCGAAGGCACCTGAGAACACCTGGTCGCGCTGGGCCGGCGACAGGGCCAGCAGCAGCGAATCGAGGCTGACGGGATTCACTGCCTTCTTCCCGGATTCCTTCTGTTTTTCAGCAATCTTCTTACCGCCCTGATACTTCACCTTCACTTTCTGCCCCATTGCAGGTGCCAGTGTGGGAAACGCGAGTGTGGTGAATCCCTCGGCGGTGCGGTTGCCGATGCTGTCCACACGCCGCGACAACGAGTCGATGCTGGTGCGCAGTTCGCTGATGTTCTTTCCCACGTACTGGCTGCGCATACCCTCCTCGTTGAGACGGTTGAAGTTGGCGTCGAACGGTATCAGCAGCTCCTTGTCAACGAACGACTCGCGACGGAACGGGATGTTGTTGGAGTTCATGTTCTGCTCGCGCAGGTTCTCGAACTGCTCGCCCGACCAGAGATGCAGATAGAGGTAATCCATATCGGGCGTGAAGGCCAGGCGCGCCGAATCGGCAAGCAGGATGGTGGGGTTGTCGCCGTGGCCAACGTCGTAAATCATCGCGCCGTACAGCATGCCGGTGTCGGGATTCTTCTTCCTGACATACAGGTTATAGCCTGTAATCTGGTCATAGAACGAGCCTTCGGGAATCTCGAGTTCGGGGCTTTTCTGACGGGCCGAGAACAGCAGCGTCCACATCTTGACCTGTGCCTTTGGCAGCACGTCGTTCTGGAAGAAGAACGCGCCGACGGCTATTATGGTTATCAGCACGATCAGGGGCGACATGACCTGTATCAGCGGAATTCCGCTGGCCTTGATGGCGGTAAGCTCCGACTTCTCGCCGAGGTTGCCGAACGACATCAGCGACGCCAGCAGGATGGCCAGCGGCAGGGCCATCGGTATCATGGAGAGGGCGGCGTAGAAGAAAAGTTCGGCCAACACTCCGAAGCCGAGCCCCTTGCCCACCAGATCGTCCATGTATTTCCACAGGAACTGCATGAGCACGATGAACAGCACGATGAAGAACGTCATCGCGAACATCGGCAGGAAGGTCTTGAGTATGAACCGGTATAAACGTTTCAAATCACGTGAAATATGGGGTGCGGTCAGTCTCTCGGGACGCGCACCGTACGTTTTGCGGCTGTAAAATTAGAAATTATTGCTGAGACACGAAAATTTTTGTAACTTTGCTTTTGGAAAAATACCAAAAAACATGAAATTATTCGAAAGATTGACCCTTCAGGCGCAGGCTAACCCCCAGCGACTGATATTGCCGGAGTCGACCGAACCGCGCACATTGCAGGCGGCCGACCGAGTTATCTGCAATAAGATCGCCGACGTGACCTTCATCGGCGACAAGGAAGAAATACTGAACAAGGCCTTCGAGCTTGGGCTCAGCAACATCGAGAAGGCCAGGTTCGTCAATCCTAAGGATGCGGCCGTAGTAGAGCCCTACGCCGAACTGCTGGCCGAGCTTCGCAAGAAGAAAGGGATGACCATCGAGGAGGCCCGCAAGCAGGCAGCCAATCCCCTGTACCTGGGCTGTCTGATGATCAAGAAGGGGGAAGGCGACGCCATGGTGGCCGGAGCCTTGAGCCCCACGAGCCATGTATTGCGCGCTGCGTTCCAGGTGCTGAAGACCAAGCCCGGCGTGTCGGTAGTGAGCGGCGCGTTCATCATGCTGCTGCCCGAGAACGTGCCTTTCGGCGAGGACCACATGCTGATATTCGCCGACTGCGCCGTAGTGCCCGACCCCAACGCCCAGGAGCTGGCCCAGATAGCCATCGAGACGGCCCGCACCACCAGGAACATCGCAGGACTCGACCCCGTAGTGGCCATGTGCTCGTTCTCGACCAAGGGCAGCGCCACCCACGAGCGTGTGGACAAGGTGATAGAGGCTACGGAGATAGCCCGTCACATCGACCCGGCGCTCAAAATAGACGGCGAGTTGCAGAGCGACGCCGCCATCGTGCCTAAGATCGGCGAGATGAAGGCTCCCGGCAGCCCCGTGGCCGGTCACGCCAACACCCTGATATTCCCCAGCCTGGAGACCGGCAACATCGCATACAAGCTGGTGCAGCGTCTGGCCGGCGCCGGCGCCGTAGGTCCTATCCTCCAGGGTCTGGCAGCTCCCGTCAATGACCTTAGCCGCGGCGCTACCGTCGACGACATCGTGAACACAATCATCGTAACCTGCAACCAGGCTATCGGCGACAAGAAATAACAACTTCCGCAGCGTTTTTTTTCAAATGAAGATATTAGTGCTCAACAACGGATCGAGTTCCGTTAAATACAAGCTGATAGACTCGGCCACCAAGCAAGTGCTGGCCGAAGGCGGCGTAGAGAAAATCGGACTTCCCGACAGCTTCCTGAAATTCAAGAAAGCCGACGGATCGAAGGAGACCGTGACCGTGCTGATGCCCGACCACAAAGAGGCCATCCGCCAGGTGTTCAAGGTGCTGACCGACCCGAAGGAGGGTGTGATCAAGGACCTGTCCGAGATCGATGCCATCGGACACCGCGTGGTGCACGGAATGGAATACTTCAACAAGTCCGTTCTCATCACGCCCGACGTGATCGAGAAGGTAAAGGAGTGCTACCCGGTGGCTCCGCTGCACAATCCGGCCAACATCATCGGCATCGAGGCCGTGCAGGAGCTGATGCCGGGCACGCCCAACGTGGCCGTGTTCGACACCGCCTTCCATCAGACCATGCCCGCCAAGGCATACATGTATGCCCTCCCCTACGAATATTATGAGAAGTACGGCATCCGCCGCTACGGCTTCCACGGCACGAGCCACCGTTACGTGTCGCGCCGCGCCTGCGAATACCTGGGCGTGGACTATGACAAGCAGCGCATCATCACCTGCCACATCGGCAACGGCGGTAGCATCACGGCCATCAAGGACGGCAAGAGCGTGGACACCAGCATGGGTCTGACTCCTACCGAGGGCCTGATGATGGGTACCCGTGTAGGTGACGTGGATCCCGGCGCACTTGTATATCTGATGGAGCGTGCCGACCTCGACGCCAAGCAGCTGCAGACCGTCATCAACAAGGAAAGCGGCGTCCTCGGAGTGTCCGGCATCAGCAACGACATGCGCGACATCGAGGCAGGCATCGCCGCCGGCAACGAACGCGCCAAGCTGGCCATGGAGATGTACGAATACCGCATCCTCAAATACATCGGCGCGTACGCCGCAGTGCTTGACGGCGTGGACATCATCGTGTTCACGGGCGGTGTGGGAGAAAACCAGACCAAGACCCGCGAGAACATCTGCCGTCATCTGAACTACCTCGGAGTGACGTTCGACGCCGAGGCCAACAAGGTGCGCGGCGAGGAAGTGACCATTTCGGGCGCCGACTCCAGGGTGAAGGTGGTGGTAATCCCCACCGACGAGGAGATGATGATAGCCGAGGACACAGCCGAAATCGTAGGCAACCTGAAGTAATCTGCCCATATTCTGACTTGTCGGCCGTACACTCATGCCGGCCGGCGGTCATAGACTGTTATAGATGATAGAATCGATAATTTACTGGAACGCGGACCCGGTGATGTTTTCACTGGGGCCGCTTTCCGTTCGATGGTACGGCCTGATGTTCGCCGTGGGCTTCATCATAGGCTACAACATCATGGAGCGCATGTTCCGTCACGAAGGCGCGCCCGAACGATGGCTCGGCATCCTGCTGGCATACGTGGCCATAGCCACCATAGTGGGCGCTCGCCTGGGGCACGTGTTCTTCTACGAGTGGGACTACTATTCGCAGCATCCCGGCGAGATAGTCAAGATATGGAACGGCGGCCTGGCCAGCCACGGAGGCACCATAGCCATAATCATAGCCCTGTTCCTGTTCTCATGGTTCACGAGCCATAAACCGGCATCGTGGGTGTTCGACAAGATAGTGATTCCCATCGCGTTGGTGGGAGCCATGATACGCTTCGGCAACCTGATGAATTCCGAGATATACGGCAGTGCGACCGATCTGCCGTGGGGATTCGTGTTCGTGCGCAACGGCGAGACCGTACCCGCACATCCCACGCAGCTGTACGAAAGCCTGAGCTATCTGGTGCTGTTCGTAGTGCTGATGTGGATGTACTGGAAGAAGAACGCCCAGGAGCGTCCCTGGCTCATAACCGGCGTGTTCTTCATCGGCATCTTCCTGCCCCGGTTCCTGATAGAATACATCAAGAACGTGCAGGTCAGCTCCGAATACGAGATGATAGCCCGCTACGGCATGAACATCGGACAGATGCTGTCCATACCGTTCATATTGGTCGGAGTGTTCCTGGTATGCTGGGCGCTTGCCCATCCCAGGGTCAAGTTCTCGTTTCCCAACAAATTCCCTGAGGACCCCGCCGACAAAAAGAAACCGAAGCATTAACCACCTCATTACTCCCAACTATTCACTCATAACTCATCACTTGCGACATGACCGGGCTGTCGATATTCGATTTTGACGGAACGCTGACCGACAAGGACACTTTCCTGCTGTTCGCCCGGTTTGTGCGCAAGCGCAAGGGGATGTGGCGCGCGGGGATAAAGGCCCTGCCGGCCATCCTGGCGTGGAGACTTGGGCTTAAGGGAAGCGCACACGCCAAGGAGCGTCTGTTCGGCGCACTGTATGGCGGGATGCCCCTCAGTACCTTCGAGGCATACGGCGAGGCGTTTGCCGATGTGGTGGACCGCAATCTGCGCAAGCGGGGCATGGACGAGCTGAACCGTGCCCGGGAACGCGGCGACAGGATTGTGATATGCTCGGCCAGCGTTCCGCAATGGATCGAGCCGTGGGCGCGGCGTCACGGCATAGACACCGTAATGGGCACCGAAATCGAAGTGGACGCCGACGGCAGGCTTACCGGCCGGTTCGCCACCCCGAACTGCAAGGGCGCCGAAAAAGTGCGGAGGGTGACGCAGATGTTTCCCGACCGATCCGACCTGCACGTTTCGGCTTACGGCGACAGCTCGGGCGACCGCGAACTGCTTGACTTCGCCGACGAGCCGCACATGCTGCGCAAGCGTTCGCCGCGCGACATCCGGATGGCCGGATGGTTCGCCGGAGTGGTGGTCATACTGGCGCTCACCATCCTGTTCTCGTGGAACCGCTATATCACCAGCCCGCCGCACGTGAGCCGCGAACGGTTCCCCATACGCGGCATCGACGTGTCGGCCCATCAGGGCATGATGAACCTTGACGCCGTGGCGGCTGACGGCTATGAGTTCATATTCATCAAGGCATCGGAAGGAGCCGACTTCCGTGACCCCAATTTCGCGCTGAATTATCTCAAGGCCGGCCACGCAGGGCTGAAGCGCGGAGCGTACCATTTCTTCCGCTTCGACCGCGACGGCATCGAACAGGCGCTCAACCTGATACGCGCCGTAGAGGCCCGCCCCCTCGAGCTTGGCGTGGCCATCGACGTGGAATATCAGGGCAATGCCAAGGGCGTTCCCTCCGACTCCATCGCAATGAGGCTGCACGACATGGTGGATTTCCTGAGCCTGAAGGGATACCGACCTACATTCTACACCAACGAACAGGGATACGACGAGCTGGTGTATCCCAACTGTCCGGGATACCCGCTGTGGCTATGCTCGTTCAACGAAAAGACCGCCAACCGCGACTGGACATACTGGCAATACGACCACCGGGGAAAGGTGGCCGGAGTGCGCGGCGACGTGGACCTTAACGCTTTCTACGGCAACCGAAAGCAATGGAACGAGCATCTGCGCCAATTCGCAAAATAATGCACCGGTTTTTCCGTTTTATTGTTTAGCTAAGACAGCTGAAAATCCATTATGGACATAAGCCATATACGCTGTCAGAAACAACAAGACGCTATTGATGAGAATCGGAACAATTCTTAAACACATATTCATATCAACGACCCTGTTTGCGACATCATTTGCCGCAATGGCCCTCGATGCTGGCCATTACGCGCAGCACTCGGTGCTGTCGCAGGGCAACTGGGCCACGGTCGAGGTGTCAGAGACCGGTATGACGCTGGTTACGGACGTGATGCTCCGCAACTTAGGCTTCAGCGACCCGAGCAAAGTGCGCGTGTACGGCACCGGCGGCGTCATGGTGCCCGAGGCCCTGGACGCCTCCATGCCCGACGACCTGCCGATCGTGCCGTCATTCCGCACATCGAGGGGAATCGTGTTTTTCGCCCGCGACAATCATTCGTGGAGTGCCATGAACTCCGCCCGGCCATACGCCCATACCATCAATCCCTACACCGAGAAATCGGTGTATTTCCTCAGTGACGCCGACACGGGTATGACCGTGGGCGAGCTTAACCTGCAGGGAGGATCGGCGGCTGACGTCACATCGTTCATGAACCGGCAGGTGCACGAACAGGAGCTGGAACATTTAGGCGAATCGGGCCGCACATATCTGGGCGAGGATTTCCGTGGCACACGAAGCCAGACTTTCGATTTCGCCCTGCCCGACCGCACCGGTGACGAAGCCCTGGTGACAGTACAGTTCGCCGCCAAGGTGACCGGCGGAGGCTCGCGGATCACAGTCCGGGCCGGCGGCCAGAACGCGCCTTCCGCGTCGACAGATTCGATAGCCGGCGTGGACGCCTCACAATACGCGGCATTCTCCACCCGCTCGTTCACTGCGCCCGTGGACGCCGACAAACTGGCGCTCAATATCGGCTATACCAATTCCGGAGTATTGTTCCTGGCCCGTCTGGACTATATCGAGGTGTTCCATAACCGTTCGCTCAGACTGAACAACGGCCAGCTGCACTTCTACGGCACATGGAGCGCCGGACAGACATTGGGCGTGGACGGCGCATCGCAGTCCACGGTGATATACGACGTGACCGACCCGGCAAAGCCGGCCGTAGTGACATATACGTTGCAGGGCGACCGCGCCCTTCTGAAGCTGGAACGCAACGGATACCGCGAATTCGTGGCCTTCGATCCCGACAGGATAGCCACCGGCAAAACCAGGATAGGACGCCGCGTAGCCAACCAGGACCTGCACGCCCTGGAGGCCCCCGACATGCTGATAATCAGCCCCGACGAATACCGCGACGGGGCGCAGCTGATTGCCGACATGCATCAGTCGGAGGACGGAATGCAGGTGACGGTGCTTAGCCCCGATGTGATATACAACGAGTTCTCGGGCGGCATCCCCGACGTGGGTGCATGGCGCAAGCTGCTGAAGATGTGGCACGACCGTGGACGCGCTCCGCAATACTGTCTCGTCATGGGCAAGCCGAGCTGCGATCCCAAAGGGAAATCCGCCGAATTCAAGAATATGCGTTACAATCCGGTGCCGATATGGCAGTCGTCAGAAGGGTTGTCGGAAACCACCTCGTTCAGCAACGACGACTATATCGGAATGCTTGACGACGTCACGGAATCCGGGTTCCAGATGGGACACGCCACAATCCATGTGGCGGTGGGCCGCATTCCGGCCAAAAGCGCGGACGAGGCGCGCACCATGGCGCAGAAGATAGTGGACCATGTCACAAAACCCACATACGGTGCATGGCGCAACAAAGTGATGTTTATAGCCGACGATGACGACAAGGCCGTTCACCTCGACGATTCGCAGAAAGCCTACAACAACATGCGGGCGTCGGGCCGGGGCGCGGCATACCTGTACGACCGCCTGTACATCGACTCCTATCCGCTTGTCACCACGGCATTGGGACAGACATACCCCCAGGCCACCCGGCGGATGCTGGACAACTACAACGAGGGCGTGGTGTTCACCAACTATCTGGGCCACGCCTCCGAACGGGGATGGGGCCACGAGAAGCTGTGGGTATGGAACGACATAGTGGGAATAAAGAACCCTAACCTGACCTTCATGTACACGGGCACCTGCCGTTTCATGCCCTGGGACGAGCCGCTGGTGTCGGGAGCCGAGGAACTGATGCTGAATCCCCGCGGCGGCGTGGCGGGAATGATCTCCACCTCGCGCACTGTCTACATCTCGGCCAACGGCATCCTTAACGGATACGTCACCTCCGAACTGTTCAAGACAGGCGACGACGGCCGCATCCTGCCCGTAGGTCTGGCATATATCAAGGGCAAGAACCAGTACATGGGCGATACCAACAAGCTTCGGTACGCGTTGATGGGCGATCCGGCGATGCGCCTGAACAATATTCGCAACATCGTCACCGTCGACTCCATAGCAGGAATGGACATGACCGCATCGCAGGAAATGCCCGAAATCACCGCCGGCTCGCGCCTTGACGTGGCGGGATGCGTACGCACTCCCGAGGGCGACATTGACACCGGATTCGACGGCACGGTCAACCTGTTGCTATATGACGCCGAGACAGTGGTGCAGACTTACGGCAACGGCAAGAACGGCGAGAGCCGCATTTACAACGACCGCAAGACCCGTCTGGCCAGCGTGAACGCATCGGTAAGACAGGGACGGTTCAAATGCCGCCTCACCGTACCGCTGGAGATAAGCAACAATTACCAGCCCGCCCTGCTGTCGGCCTACGCATGGAGCGACAAGGGCGCCGAGGCCAACGGATATTCCGAATCGCTGTATGTCTACGGATTCCCCGACACCGAGGATGCCGACACGATCGGTCCGAAGATAGATTATTTCTATCTCAACACTGACCGGTTCGAGGACTGCGACATAGTCAATCCGAATCCGGTGGCGTTCATACGCCTGTCCGACCCGGCCGGCATCAACGTGTCGGACGCGGGCGTGGGCCACAGAATCTCGCTGATTCTCGACAAGCAGCATCCATACGACGATGTGTCGCAACACTTCGTGCCGGACGTGGACGACACCGCAGGCTCGGTGGCATACGCGCTGAGCGACCTGCCGGCCGGCGACCACACGCTGACGCTTGAGGCTTGGGACAACCTGAACAATTCCACGCGCCACACCATCAGGTTCAAGGTCAACGCCACGGCCGACCCGCGCATAGTGAACGTGGGCACCGACTGCAATCCGGCCACCAGCGGCGTGACTTTCCGCATCAGTCTGGACCAGCCCAACACCGAGATGAAGTGCGAGCTTCAGGTGATGGACCTGAACGGCCGCGTGATATGGAGCGACACCAGCAGCGACAGCACCGGACTCACCTCGCAGCTCAGCACATACTGGAACCTGTGCGACAAATCAGGCACCCGTGTGCCACGCGGCATCTACCTGTACCGCGTCCGCGTCGAGACCCCGCAGGGCAACTGGGCGTCCAAAACCAACAAACTCGCCGTAACGGCTCAATAAACAAGATGACACCTTCCATGATTCTGCCGGAACCCACGCTGAGACGTCTCCCCTGGTATCTGGCATACGTTGAAATACTGAAGGCCCGCTCCGAACAGTTCGTCAGCTCGACACGCATAGCACGCGCACTGAACGTGGATTCGTCGCAGATAGCCAAGGATCTGTCGTTCCTGAACCTCAGGGGCAAGACCCGCATCGGATATGAAGTGAACACCCTGTGCGACGCGCTGTCCGATTTCCTCGGATTCAGCCGCCCGCACAAGGCATACGTGATGGGCGTAGGCAGCCTGGGATCGGCATTGATGCGCGATTCGGGACTTACCAAATACGGACTTGAGATCGTGGCCGGATTCGACAACGACCCCGCCAACATAGGGCGCACCGACCTCGGAGTGCCCGTGTTGCATCCCGACAGCATCGACAAGGCCATGGAGAAATATCCGGCCGAGATATGCATACTGACCGTTCCGGCCGAAGCCGCGCAGGAAGCCGCCGACACCGCCATAGCCGCCGGCATCAAGGCGATATGGAACTTCACCCCCTACCGCGTCAAGGTGGCACAGGACGTGGTGATGGCCAACACTTCCATCTACGCGCATCTCGCCATTATATACAACCGCCTCAGCATCATGGAGTCATGAAGATATTCGCAGTGACATCCCCCGACGCCGGACGGTGTGCCGGCTCCCCGTTCGCCGGACTTGAGGCAAGGGAGCGTTACGAAATACCCGACTCGTCGCTGCTGCGGTCGGGACAGCCGTTTTTCGTGCCCGATTTCGCCGACGAGTTCCAGGCGTTTCCTTCGATAGTGTTCCGTCTGTCACGCCTGGGCAAAGGGATAGCGCCGCGGTTCGCGACCCGTTATTACGACTCCGTCACGATGGGGTGCGCGGTCATCGCCACCGACCTGCTGCGTCAACTTCGGGCACAGGGCAAGCCCTGGTGCCGTGCCGTGGCCTTCGACAAATGCTGCATGACAGGCAGATTCATACAGCCTGACGAAATGCCGGAATCCTGGAGCATTCAGAGCGGCGACTGTTCGCTTGTCTATCCTGTTGGAAACATAATGACCGGATTCGGCGACATCCTCGCCGACATCAGCCGCGACATTACCGTCAAGGAGGGCGATCTGATACTTGCCTCTTTATCTCCTGTGGGAATTCCGCTGAAGCAAGGCACAAGGCTCTCCGTCATAAACGAAGCGAACAATTATAAGATACTTGACATCAGCATTCGATGAAGTCCAAAATATATATTCTTCTCACACTGGCCGCAGCATTCATAGTCGCCGCATCATACGGAGGCAATTATGTGTTCAGCCCCTCGTCCGTCCTGTCCTCAGGCAAATGGGTCAAGGTGGAGACTGCCGATGCGGGCATATACGAGCTGAGCTACGCGCGTCTGACCCAGATGGGATTCCCCGATCCGGAGAAAGTGTCGGTATACGGCAGCGGCGGTGTCCAGCTGTCGGACGCATTGGTCAGCGGTGGCAAGAACGCATTTGCCGACGACCTGCGGCAGGTGCCGGTGATACACCGCAACAACAAGCTGTACTTCTATGCACGGGGCTTGCGCGAGCCGAAGCTCGGAGCCGACGGATTCAACGGCAATTCGCTCAACATATATTCCAACGTCGGTCATTATTTCCTGACCGACGGGGGCACCACCCGTTCGCTTGAAGCGCAGGGCGATGTAACCGACCTGAAACAGAATGCCGCCGACCGCTCGACCGGCTACGACTGGCGCATACGCGAAGCGGACAACATGCACGGCCTCGACAATTGCGGCAATGAGTTCTGGGACTGCGCGCTGCCCACAGGCAAATCCCTGTCATGGAATCTGCCGGTAAGCTATATGGCCGACAGGTCGGTATGCTCCACATTGTCAAGAATCGTACTGATCCGCAACGCCGCCGGCGCATCCTATACTATTTCGCTGAATGTAGGCAACAACAGCCACCGCGACACCTTCCGTGACAGCAGCGACAAGGAAGAAAAGGGATTGGCCAGGGAAATCCGGACAGCCTCGTTCACTCTGTCGAAGTCCGACAATATAAGGATAGGGGCAACGGTGAATTCCACCAATACGAACCTGTATTTTGACTGGACGCTGCTTACATACACCAAGAATCTGGGCAAAGCCGGGTCGGAAATGGTGCAGGAACGTCTTGGGCTGCAGCCGTCGGGACAGACGGACGGCAACGGATATGTCAGCATACCCGCAGGCTCGCTGGTGCTGGACGTGACGGATCCGCATAATCCTGTGCTGCTGCCCGGCGAGGGGAATAAAGCATATTTCCGCGAATCGGAATCCCAAAGGATACTTTTTGCCTTCAATCCTGCCCGGACACAGCTGCGGCCGCAGAATCCGGTGAATGTGCCCAACCAGGACCTTCACGCCCTGCAACAGCAGCAATACGATTTCCTCATCGTGGCCGTGCCTGAGATGCTGGAATACGCCGAGCGAATAGCGCAGCTGCACCGCGACCACGACAAGATCAACGTGGCCGTGGCCACCACCGAACAGATATACAATGAATTCAGCGGCGGCACTCCGGATCCCGTGGCCGTGCGACTGATGGTCAAGATGCTGTACGAGTCCCACGGCAACGCGCTCAAGAATGTACTGCTTGTCGGCCCCGTCAGCAGCGACACCCGGGGCATCAAACATTCCCAGCCGCACGCCTACCCCATAATCGGCATACAGGAAGGCGGGATATTCTCACAGCGCGAACCCGCAATCGTACTTGATTATTACGGCAACACGACCGACAATCTGTCACTCACCGCCCTGGACCGCATGACCGTGCAGACAGGCGTGGGCGCTCTGCCTATACAGGGCAAGACCGATGGCGAACGGGCCGTATCAAAAATCAAGAGGTATCTGGATTATCTTGACAGCGACGACTTCGCATGGTATGTCAACGAGACCGTCACGGCATCGTGCTCGGGCGACGACCATCTACATGACGACCAGGCCGTGAAACTCGGCGAAAACCTGCAGACCGCCGTCAATGCGGCAAGCGGCGGGAGATTTCGTCACTCCAATTTCGCTCAGGAGTTCTTTTCTGAGGAAACCCAGAAATCCTATTATGGCAAAGTGCTGGAAAGCGGCAAGCTACTGTCCGTCTATGTCGGCCATGCCGGCGGATGGTCCATAAGATTCTTTCAAGCCCCGGATTTTGCCCGGTTGCGCAACAAACTGCCGTTCTTCATGATGTTTGCAGGCTGCGACCTGACTGTACCCGATTACGGCGACGTGGAGATGGGTCAGGAAGTGGTGACCCATTACAACAATGCCCTGATCGGTTCGTTCTGCTCCACCCGTACGGCATGGGCGTCGGGCAACTTCAACCTGGCCAAACTTTTCACAAACGCCTTTTTCAGGGACCGCAGCAACCGACCGTACACACAGTCGCGCACCATAGGCGAGGTGTATGCGCAGGCCAAATCCTCGATTACCGATTTCAACAAACTTGTGTTCATCTATATCGGCGACCCGGCACTGACCGTTCCGTTCCCCCTCCGTGCGATGGAATGCAAACTTACAGGTAATCTGACGTCGTACAGGGCCGGCGACGTATTGACCGTATCGGGAACCATAGATGCCAAAGAGGGCGACGCTTCTTTCAACGGCCGTGCGGTGCTGAAAATCTGCGAACCGACACAGACCCTCACTTCGCCTGCCGATCCGAAATATAAGATTACATTCAGTGCGGACCTGATTTCTTCGGTAGCTGTCAATGTAAAGGACGGCAGGTTTACGGCAAAGATACCGTTGCCTAAAGAGGCCGCACGTTTCGTATCGTACGGCGACGCCGTCACGAACCTGAACATGTACGTAGGGGCCTACGATCCCTCGCAGCGCCTCTCGGCGTCATGTCTGGTGACGGTGCCCATGATGAAGCATAACGAGGTACGCGTCGAGAAGCCGTCGGCCGACCAGACCGACACCCGGGCTCCTGTCGTGACCGCACGCTATGACGCGGCCACAATGTCGCTGGACATGACCGTTGCCGACAACGTGGCCCTGACTCCGGGTATAGGTGCCGGCGCAGCCTTGACGATGCGCATCGACGACACTGAGGTATCGACCGGCCTCGTCGCGGACGATGATATATGCGGCACTACTGAATACCGGACTGCATACTTTGTAGGACACCTCAAGGACGGCGAACATACGCTGACCTATTCGGCGCGGGATATGGCAGGCAACGCCACCGCGACAAAGACGTTGAACTTTACCGTAAACCGTGATGCCGCCGGCATATCGCTTGCCGCCGAACGCTCGTACGGAATCGATTCGATGCGGTTTATTCCCGGTTCCGGCCACACCGGGCTGCAGCTGATAGTGCTGAATGCCGAGGGCCGGATAGTAGACACCGTAGACAATGTGGACGGCCCCTTCGACTGGGACCGCGCCGGACTTCCAAGCGGCACCTATACAGCCACGCTGCGGGCTCCCGACAACCGGACCATACGGTCGAACAGCGTCACTTTCACTCTGATTGACTGATTTCTGAGCCGTATGGCCCCTCGGCCCGGACAGCGGGCAATATTGAAGCGCTTTTAAAGTTTATTAGAATACAATGAAGATATTGAAGACATACATATTGATGGCTCTCGGACTGGTGTCGGCCACGGCATACGCCGAGGATGACCTGAAGGGCGAGATGTTCAACCCGGTGAACACCGGTGTCACCACACTGAGCATCGCCCCGGATGCCCGCGGCTCGTCGCTGGGAAACCTTGGCGCCGCCACCGACCCCGACATGAATTCCCAATACTGGAACTCGTCGAAATACGCATTTGCATATTCCACCGGCGGACTCAGCCTCAGCTACACCCCGTGGCTGCGCAAGATTGTAAACGACATCTTCCTGGCCGACCTGTCGGGATACTATAAGATCGGAAGCGGCGACAACCAGGCGATTTCGGCTTCGTTCCGCTATTTCAGCCTCGGCGAAGTCACCACCGGATACACCGAAGGCTCGGAGAACATCAACGCCCAGACCATCCATCCGTACGAGATGGCCATCGACGTGGGCTACAGCCGTAAGCTGTCGTCCAAATTCTCGATGGGCGTGGTGCTGCGCTACATCCTGTCCGACCTCTCGTTCCAGGACACTCAGACCGGCGAGCAGAACCATGCCGCCTCCGCTTTCGCGGTCGACCTGAACGGATATTTCACGTCGTACCCCATGATAGGCCGCAACGAATGCCAGTTCTCGTGGGGATTCAACATCTCCAACGTCGGTACGAAGGTGAGCTATGACGGCGGCACCAACAACTACTTCCTGCCCACCAACCTGAAACTCGGCGCCAACTTCATGTTCCCCCTGGCCGACTATCATTCGCTGGCCATCGGTCTGGACCTGAACAAACTCCTGGTGCCCACCATGCCGCGCGTGGACCAGTACGAAAACATCGACGAATTCAACACCGCCTGGGACAAATGGAACTCCATGTCGCCCATCACAGGTATCTTCAAGTCGTTCAGCGACGCTCCCGGGGGCGCCAAGGAGGAACTTCAGGAAATCGGCGTTTCGGTCGGTATGGAATATGTCTACAACCAGCAGTTCTTCGCCCGCCTGGGTTATAACTACGAACACCCCAACAAGGGAGGCCGCAGCTATTTCGCGTTCGGCGCCGGTTTCTCGCTCAACGTGGTGCAGCTCGACGCATCGTATATGCTGGCCACGGCGCAGTCATCGCCTCTGGACCAGACACTGCGCTTCACGCTGACATTCGATATGGACGGTCTGCGCGACCTGATGGGCAAACGCAAGAGATAATTATGTTCCGTATAGGCCAAGGATATGATGTCCACCGTCTGGTGGAGGACAGGGAATTATGGCTGTGTGGCGTACGCGTGCCGCACAGTCTCGGTTTATTGGGTCATTCCGACGCCGACGTAGCCATCCACGCGCTGTGCGACGCCCTGCTCGGCGCCCTCGCGCTCGGCGACATAGGCAAACACTTCCCCGACAGCGACCCGCGCTACAAAGGCATCGATTCCAAGATTCTGTTAGGCCACGTCATGGATATGGTGCGCGGTCATGGATACGAACCGGGGAATGCCGACATCACCATAGCGGCGCAGAAACCAAAACTCGCATCCTACATCCCCGAAATGCGCCGTATGTTGGCCGACGTGATGCACGTTGACATTGACCGTGTTTCAGTGAAAGCCACCACCACCGAACGCCTTGGCTTCGAGGGTCGCGAGGAAGGCATTTCCGCCACGGCAGTGTGTCTGTTGCAAAAAGTGTGACCCCCCATGTCCGTCTGGCTTCTGTCGCTCATTTCCATCGCAACCGTAGCACTGTCCCTTCTGTCCGGATTCCGTCGCGGTTTTGTCAGACAGTTGCCCAGGCTGGCCGGCTTGCTGTTCGGTATAGTATGCGCGCACATTTTCCGCGAACCGCTGCAACAGCATCTGATGCAGATCCTTCCGTTTGAGCAGGGACGGCCCGAAACCGAATTCATTTATTCCACTCTTGCCTGTGCGCTTATCTTCATCATCGTCTATCCCGTATTTACATTTGCCACACGGCTGGTATTCGCCATATTCCGAAAGAAAGAGCACAACGTGTTCGACTCCATGCTCGGGGCGTTGCTCTCATTGGTGATATACATGACCTTTCTGTCGCTCGCATTCAATCTGACGATATGTATGCGGCCGCGCTCCGAGTTGTCGAAGTCCATGCAGCATTCCGACGCCAACATCATCAGCGAGGTCCTGCTTATCGCGCCCGCCCTGCTCGGCTCGCAGTCGCCCGACGAGCTGGCCCACCTCCAGCAGCTCGACGACGCCCGCCGCATCTCCATCTGACCAAAACCAATAAACCCTCAATGAAAGACTTAAAAAAATTAATCAAACAGAGATAGATACGATTTACAAACGTACATTCTGTTTCGGCTCTGACCGGTCACCTCTACCAATAGATTATCTTTTGTCATCATCTTGATAAGCGTATTAGCTGAGTTATATGTTATGCCACAAATACAAGCTGCGTCGTCAACGGTTATGTATGGGTTCTTCATGAGTCTATGAAGTATCCTAACTGCATTTGTAGAACGGCTACGATAAGAGGACCTTATTAAGTCCTCTGCCTCACTCTTGAAACGCAGTATAGAGGATAATGTTTCAACAGCTTTAGTTGCTGTCTGCTCTATTCCAACGAGAAAATATTTTATCCATTGCGTCATGTCATTTTTTGTACGAATCGAAGAAAGATTATCGTAATAAAGGTCTTTAGGATTCTCGAAAAATGTTGACAAGTAAAGCAAAGGCATATCCAGAACCTTTTCTTTGACAAGAAACAGAGTAATTAGCAACCGGCCTATACGTCCATTGCCGTCTAAGAATGGGTGTATCGTTTCAAACTGATAATGTGCAATGGCGATCTTCAATAATGACGGGAGATGAATTTGATCATTGTTTAGAAATTTCTCAAGATCACCCATCAGTTCTCCAATAAGTTGATGAGATGGAGGAATAAACCTGGCATCAGCAAGAGATTTGCCTCCAATCCAATTCTGACTTGTCCGGAATTCTCCTGGGAGTTTGTGTTCACCCCGAACACTATCCAATAAAAGCTTATGAGTATTACGGATTAGTCTACTTGAAATAGGGAGGATTTCTAAACTTTTGATAGCATCATTAATCGCTTTAATATAGTTTTGAACCTCTTTCCAATCATCTCTTCGTTCAATTTGTATTTCGGTTTCGGGAAGGAGTGCCTCATCCATCCTTGTTTGGGTTCCTTCAATGCGGCTTGATATAACTGCTTCTTTTGTCACATGCAGCTGTATGAATAAATCAATATTTGGAACAAGTTTGGAAAACGAGTTTAGCTCACCTAATTTCAGGGCTGCTTTTTCCAACAAATGGTTAATAGTCGGATTATTCCATGTCCATTCTTTATTGATATGGTTAGGCACAAAGTATTTATAGCCATATCCATCCTCGTAATGTCCTGCTTTGAATGTCTCTAAATTTATCATAACTCATATTTTTCACAAAATTACAATAAAAATCTCATTATCTCAAATTTTAACAATAAATTGAGATAACGATTTTATTATCTCATTTTTTAGAGATAAGATATGGATAAATCGTCTCAGATAGCCGGTAATTGAATTAAATAATATCGAATTAATGATTGAAGCAATATTTATATCTATTATTTTCTAACTGAAATTAATCAATATACATTTTAGGCCTCGTCAAAATAATCCAAATCTATTTTTTTAATTTTATATACAGTCTTATTAGTTACCCCTATATTATATTGGATCATTAGCTCTGCTAACTTATTCCCATTGATTTTTACCAAACTCACATGCGTAGAAGAATGATCATAAGCCTCTCTGGAGAAATCAGAGGTAGTGATAAATACTCCCTTATCTCCTCTTTGTCTATCTATTGCTCCTACAAAACCCTCGATTTCAGTCCTTCCTACATTATTCCCTGGCTGCCATCTCTTTGCTTGAATAAATATTTTCTCCAAACCTAATTTATCCTCATTTATTATGCCATCAATCCCACCATCTCGGCTTCTTCTTGTCACTTTCCCTTCTCCATAGCCCATCTCTACTAATAGATTCATCACCAATCGTTCGAAAAAAACCGAATCACGTTGAAGTATCAAATCCAACACTTCACTTATCAGATTATTATTTAGAAACTTATAATTATCATCGATAATTTCTTCCGGAGTCTTTTTCTGCGTATCTTCGCGTTGGGAATTATTATCTATGGAATGCTCAGCTTCTCTATTATTTTGTATAAAGTCTCTAAATTCTGGAATTCTTTTTAAATCCTCAGTTGAAATGGATAAAGGATTACTGTTAAGAAGATTTAACCCTTCTGAGAAATGACATACTTCCCTCGAGATACTACATTAAGCAACCCCGCCTTATTCAAATAGAATTTTGCCCAACCTACACGGTTTTTTATAATTGTCTGTTTCTGAGACGGCAATAATTCCCTCCTTTCCTCTCTTGTAAGCCTAAATATATCTGAGATCATATTGGAACATTCCGATAATGAAAGAGTTCCATGCTCTTTCAATATCTTAAGTAAAGGAAGCATACAATCTTGATAAGTTGGAATCATACTTTTCAATAAAATTATAAAGGAGGTTAACTTATAAAATTTTAGGGGGAGCAGAGTGCTCTACTCCCCCGTTTCTGTACCCTGAGCCGGGGTCGAACCGGCACGGATTGCTCCACTGGTGTTTGAGACCAGCGCGTCTACCGATTCCGCCATCAGGGCCCTTATCGGACTGCAAAATTAGGAATAAATTCCCAATATTCCAAATTCTTCCAAATTCTTTAATTGTATTAAATGTATATGTGCAATCACAACCTTCCGCCGGTGAACAACACCAGTAAACGAGGAGTGTAACGACGCATAATGGAATATATCGCAAGTAACAGGCCTATGATTATAATATAAGTGAGTATGTAGGCACTGACTACTGCCATATCTCCGCCGGTTCCCGTAATGGAAAATACTCGCCTCGCCACAGGGTCAAGTATGATAAAATGGCCGCAATAAATAAAGAACGAAGCCGAAGACAGAAAAGAACTCGCCCGGCAATGTCGCTTCGTGACCAACCATGCCGCAATATTATAGAAAAAGAAAAGTCCTACAATTACATTTATACTCTTTACATACACCATGGCCTGTGGCCATAGTGGCGTCAGAAACAATATAGACAATGCAAGCAATGGATAGAGGATGAATGACACAGTGGAATAACGGCGGAATTCCACAATCATGTCGCGTTTGTGATAACTCATGAACCCTCCCCAGGAGAAAAATACAAATGCTTCGAGCAGCAGGGATAAGTGTCCGAGACCCTGTATCTTCACAGCCCATACCAGAGTGAAGGCAACAAGAATGACCTTCGTAACTGCGCGAGTTGGACATTTATAGAGCGCGTACATAGCCGGAGTAATGAGAACCATTATCATCAAATCCCGCACAAACCATAATGGAGTGTCAATGGGATATATCCCATTATCATTGGGATTGACATGAGGTATAATTCCCCGACTGCTGTCCCAATAGCACTCGATAAAATTGGATAGAGACAGACTGAACTGCTGAGTATCCGTAAAATCCGACACAGCATTCATTCCGGGCAACATGACCTTCAGCAGATAAAGGATAGCGAGGGTGTTCCACATCAGATAGGGTATGAGCAGCGAATGGCAACGTCGGCGCAATTTACCGGCATAACTTTTTATACTCATATCCATGCCGAGAAAGAAAACATAACCGGCTATGAAAAAATACACGGGGACGCTTTGATCCACGATAAAAGCATTTACAAAGCGAATAAGCCAGTCAACGACAGGGAAGGCCTCTGCATTGTCGTCCAACCAGGAAAACGGTCTGAATACATGTACGGCGACTACGAACAGAGCCAGAGGGAACCGAAGCAGATCAAGACTCTGCGACCTGATATCCGTGCGCCGTGTTGTATTCATAATCCACAGAATTACACAATTTTATTAAAAACATATAAATGTCCATAATACTGAATCGCGTGCTACGAAGTCATAGCCCCTATCCTATCAGGTTTATGAGTGCATCTCGACCTTGTGAGTGGGCGGGAGGGTGGCGTTGCGGGTGGCGACGGCTTCGACCACGCGGGCGGCGAGGGCGCGGTAGGCTATGGCTTCGGGCGTGGTGCCCAGTGCGGCGGGCGTGCCGGCGTCGGCATTCGCCATAACCGATTCCACCAACGGGATCTGTCCCAACAGCTGCGTGCCAGTTTCTTCGGCCAGTCGCAGACCGCCGTCTTTGCCGAAAATATAGTATTTCTCGTCGGGATGTGCGTCGGGCGTGAACCATGCCATATTCTCGACAAGGCCTAACACCGGTACGTTCACCTGCTCCTGCTGGAACATGGCTATGCCCTTGCGTGCGTCGGCCAACGCCACCTCCTGAGGCGTGGTCACGACCACTACGCCGGTCAGCGGCAGTGTCTGCACGAGGGTCAGATGTATGTCGCTGGTGCCGGGAGGCATGTCGATCAGGAAATAGTCCAGCTCGCCCCACCACGCGTCGGTGATAAGCTGCTTCAGGGCGTTGCTGGCCATGCCGCCGCGCCACAGCACAGGCTTGTTCTTGTCGACCATGAAACCGATGGACAGGAGTTTCACGCCGTATTTCTCGATAGGCTCGATCCAGTCGCGACCCTCCTCGTTGATCATGTATATGGGCTCATCCTCCACGCCGAACATCTTGGGCATCGAGGGGCCGAATATATCGGCGTCAAGCAGTCCCACCTTATAACCGGCGGCTGCGAGTGCCACAGCTAAGTTGGAAGCCACGGTCGATTTGCCTACGCCTCCCTTGCCGCTGCTGACGCCTATGATGTTCTTCACCTTGGGCAGCGGATTCACCTTCTGCTCCACGTCGCGCTTGAATTCCGGCGTGATGATCACCTCCACATCGGGGCTGACGTTGGTGTGTATCGCCGCTTCGGCAGTCTTGATCAGGCTGCGGATAAAGGGATCGGTCGATTTGTCGAACACCAGGCCGAAGCTGACCTTCATGCCGTCTATGCGCATATTGTCGGCTATCATGCCGAGTTCGACAATGCTCTTGCCGTTGCCGGGATAACGCACGCCCCGCAACGCATCGATTATAAGATTGGGATATAGTGTCATGATTTAAAATCTAAGCTATTATCTTAACTTTCTAAACTTTATCAACTTTCTAAACTACCCATTTGCGGCCGCCCTTTGGTGGAACGGTAATCGTCCTTTGGGATGTCGTCGGCCTGGGGTTCCTGAAGTTCGCCGTCGGCTGGGAGACGGAAGCGCAACAGCTTGATCTGTTTGCCGCGGCTCAGCCATTGCTGCTCGTAATATGTCTTGATGCTTCGTGCCGGATCGGACACTTCCGTGCCGTACAGGTCATCGTCCGGACCGAAACCGAGTCCATATATGTCGGCGCTGTCGCTGAGCAAGGGCAATCCGTTCAGCTTCACCAGCCTGCGCGTGTATTCATATAGGAACGGAGAATCGGTCTTAAGGTTCACTATTCCGTCCGGTTTCAGCAACTTGCGGTACAGATTCAGGAACCGTGTGGAGGTAAGGCGTTTGCGTACCTTCTGCATCTGCGGGTCGGGGAATGTGATCCACAGTTCGTCCACCTCGTCCGGGGCGAAGAAATGCTCTATGTTCTCGATTTCGGCGCGCAGAAACGCGGCATTGGTCATACCGGATGCCTCCACCTCCCTGGCGCCGCTCCACATGCGCGCGCCTTTGATGTCGATGCCCACAAAATTATGGGTCCCGTCGTGACGGGCCAGTCCGACGGTGTATTCTCCCTTGCCGCAGCCCAGTTCCACAATCAGGGGCCTGGACTCCGTGAACACCCCGCCGTTCCATTTCCCTCTGTGTGGGAATCCCGCACGCAGCAATTCCTCGCGAGGATACTGATACACGCACTTGAATTCCGCCATATCGGCAAATTTCTTCAGTTTATTCTTGCCCATAGAGAGTTTTTTTGCTATTTTTTCGATTTCGCTAAGCAAAATTACTAAAAAATTCTGTTTTAATATAAAGTTGTTATAAATTTGCAAAGCCTAACCGGACTTGCCCTGCTGTTAAGTTCCGGAAAGAAGCATAAATTGACAGATACACACTATGGACTATACTCCGCTGGTAAGGGGGATGTTTGAGCGGCGCGCGCTGCGGACCCGTCACTGGGGCCGCGAGGGCGAGGAAATACAGCAACGCGTGTTGCGCAGCCTGTTGCGCCGTGCCGACAGCACATGGATAGGCTTCAGGCATGATTTCGCATCGATAGCCGGCAGCGGCGACGTGACCGCCCATTATGCCCGCGACCTCCGCCCTGTGGAGTATGAGGACATCCGGCCGCTGGTGATGCGCATGATTTCGGGCGAACGCAATCTGCTGTGGCCCGGGCTTTGCCGCGACTATGCCCAGAGCAGCGGCACGTCGGGCGGCAAGTCCAAGTTCATTCCCATCACACGCGATTCGCTGCACCGCACGCACTATGCCGGCGCCGCCGACACCGTGGCTCATTACATCCTGAACAACCCGCAGAGCCGTATATTCTGCGGCAAGGGATTCATACTCGGCGGCTCGTTCGCCAACGAGTTGAACCTTAAGGATCCACGCGTGCATGTAGGCGACCTCAGCGCCACGCTGATAAACCGCTGCCCGCCCATGGCCAATCTGGTGCGCATTCCTTCCAAACGCATCGCGCTGATGTCAGACTGGTCCAGGAAACTTCCCCGGCTGGTGCGCATGGCCGCCAAAACCAACATAACCAACCTGTCGGGGGTACCCAGCTGGTTCCTTGCCGTAATCAAGGGAGTGCTGGAACAGAACCATACCGACAACCTGCACGACGTATGGCCCAATCTGGAGGTATTCTTCCACGGGGGCATCTCGTTCGAGCCTTACCGCCAGATATACCGCAGCATCACCGACCCCGAACGGATGCATTTCGTGGAGAACTACAACGCCTCCGAGGGATTCTTCGCCACACAGGACCTGCCCGATTCCAACTCGATGCTACTGATACTGGACAACGACATATACTACGAATTCATACCCCAGGGCAAGACTCCGGACGAAGCAGTGGGCATAGCCGGCGTGGAACAGGGCAAGGTATATGAACTGATGATAACGTCCAGCAACGGACTGTGGCGTTACCGTATGGGCGACACGGTGCGTATCGAATCCACCGACCCCGTGCGCATCAGTATAGTGGGACGTACCAAATGTTACATCAACGCCTTCGGCGAGGAGCTGATGGAGGACAACGCCGACAAGGCTCTGGCCGAAGCGTGCCGCGAACTGGACTGCACGGTCAAGGACTATACCGTATCGCCCGTATTCGCCGACCGCGGACGCCGCGGACGTCACCAATGGCTGATAGAATGGATCAAGGCACCGGCCGACATCGAGGCATTCGCACGCAGGCTTGACGATGAATTGCGCAAGCTCAACAGCGACTACGACGCGAAGCGCGCCGGAATGTATTTCCTCGATATGCCCGAAATAATAACGGTGCCCGACGGAACTTTCTCCAGATGGCTGAAGTCCGTGGGTACCGGCAAGCTCGGCGGCCAGCGCAAGGTGCCGCGTCTGTCCAACGACCGGCAGATAGCCGATCAGATATTGAGGATTATCGAATCCTGACCATCCTGACGGATTATCGAAGCTTGACTATCTTGATTCTGTCGCCCTGACGCGCGCAGACCACGGCTATCTCATTGGCCGGAACCGTAACGGTGATTACGGTCTGCCCTTTTCCTCCGTCATAATATGTCACGCCCGACACGCCCGACACTCGGACATTGTCGAAAGGCCCGGCGCCCGTCACCGTCACCGTCTCGCCCTCACGGCGTATGTCAACGTCATAATCGGGTTCCCGGACCTGATCGACCGCCGATGTGCCGCGGATGTTGAATTTCTTCCACACCTCCGCTTCCTTCCACTTGTCGACGTGCTGTTCACCCACAAGCAGGTCGATCGGATATGTGCCGTCCTCGGCTTCAAGACCCGAGAATGCGTCGGGATCGAGCACCGGCACCGTTTCCCCGAGGGCTGCGACGTTTACCGCCTGTATGCCACTGTCGTTACGGAAGGCATGAGCCTTGATTTCCCGGACTTTCGATCCCAACTTAACCTCCGTGATATTCTTATTGTTGGCAAAGGCCGCCTCTCCTATTATGGGGGATTTCAGCCATCGGGTCAAGGCATTGCCCGAGGCTGCGGCCATAGCCTGTCCGGCGTCCTCCGTCAGTTCGGGAAGATCCTCAAGGGCAGCATCGCCGGCAAACGCGCCGTCACCGATGCGGACCGGGCCGTCGCTCAGCACTGTGGTCAGCCGCCCGGCATCGGCAAAGGCATACGCCCCTACTTCCGTAACGCCCCGCAGGTCGGCAACCGTAATGCCGCTGTTCCTGAATGCCTCGGCTCCGATCGTTTCCACTCCGGCCGGCATGGCCTGCAGGGTGGTGCACCCGTAGAATGTCCCTTCCGGCACATGGTTCAGCCCCTGCTTGAAGTCAACCGTCTGCAGATTCGTGCAGTTACGGAACATTCCCTTGCCTAATTTCGCGGGAAGGCCGGCAAACGTCACTTTCTTCAGGTTCTCGCATCCCGCAAAGGCATAGTCGCCCACACCTGACACGGAGGCCGGAATCTCTATCTCCTCTATTTTGCTCAGTGCGAAAGCCTGGACGCCTATCGTCAGATTGTACGGCGGCAATACGACGCGGGTCACCTCGGTACCGGCCAGCATATTGGGCACCAGTTCGTAAACCTCAAACTTCAGGCGGTCCATATACCCGGTATCGTCGTACTCGTATGGTGCTATGAACAGAGTCGACAGGTCAAGGGTCCTGACAGCCGGAGACATTCTGCATAGCAATGCCATATCCGTCACATTGACAGCCCCGGTGAGCGTCAACACGTCATCGGCCGTAGTCTCGATCTCCGGAAGGCGGTCGCACAGTGTGCCCGGAGTCACGCCTATATTCAACGCGCAGGCTCCGGCCGCAACCGTCACGGCCATAGCAGCGGTTACCAAATATTTTGTCCCTTTAAGTCCCATATTCCTATTCCACCACAAGTATTTTACCCATTTTGGTAAAGGCATCCTGATTCGCGCCGTTGGTACCGAGGATATAGTATATGCCGGCCGGCACACGGCGCCTGTTGTAATTGGTCATGTCCCATTCGATGGATCCTCCCGGAGCCTCGCCCAGTTCGCGCACCATTCTGCCGGCGGCATCCATAATCTTGACCATCGAGCCTTCGGGCAGCATGTCGATGGTCACCATCCCCATGTAGCCGGGACGTACCGGATTGGGATAGGCTCGCACCTGGGCTTTGCCCGATGTCTCCGCCTCGTTCAGAAAGGCTTCCACCAGACCCTCGCCCGTGGATACCATCATCGATCCGTTATCCGGATTGTAGCATATCGCGTCTATCGAATTGCTCGGCAGCCCGGAGTTATCGGCGGTATAGGTGTTCAGTACCTTCGTGCCGTCGGCGCTTGTCACCACGATTCCTCCGCCGTTGGTGGCGAACCACTTGCGGCCGGCCGGATCCACGGTCACCGATATGACGTCCACTCCGTCAAGCAACAGGTCCGCCAGATTGGTGCCGTCGTTGCGCGCCACCTTGACACGCCGCACCGTGGTGCTGCCGTTGGCCATTTCCACCGGATTGAAATTGAACACTCCGCCCTGATACATGACCCAGACCCTGCCGGTGCTCCGGTCCTCGTACATGCTGCGCACATACCGGCAATCGAACGTCGACCCGTCCTGATCTACGAACGTAGACACCATCCGGACCACATCGTCCGACTCCGTGTCGGGCGTGCCGCCATGATACCACACCACAATACAGGAACCGTAGCCGCCGGACGCGTATATTATCATGTCGCGCTGCGAGGCAAGAGTTATCAGCGACGCGCTTCCGTCAGGCTCCACATTCCGGAATATCTTTTTCTTCAGCGGCCTGTATGTGGCGGTCGAGATCGAAGCGGCGCGGTCCTCGGCCGTCCAGTACCATATCTCGGCCTGCTGGGTGTCCGGATTAAGATAGGGCACCCACATCGTGTTGTAGCTGTCGAACTTCGGCACACCGAAATTGCACGAACCGCTCCATGCCTGCATGATTTGTGTGCCGGCCACAAAACCGTTCTTCCCCGCCGCATGGTCGTTCGGACGCCCTATGCGCAGGCTGTGCTCACCGGTCAGGTCCAGACGCAGCAGCCCGTACTGGTTCGATCCGCAATATATGTGATTGGGGTTCATGGGATCTATCGACAGTCCCATCGGATTGCTGGTGTAGAATATTTCCTCGGGATCCTTGCCAGAATATGTCAGCGACAACGGACTCCACAGTCCGTCCTTCAGACGGCACAGCAGGTCGGGGGTGGTGATGGTGTTGTACGGTCTTTCGTGGCCGTGATTGCGTATCAACATACCCAGAGTCCGGTCGTATGTCATGGCGCGGCATCTGAACGCATTGGCGGCATTGGGGAAATACTCCTGCATCGTCATGGTCCATTTGCCGTCCCCGCCGGGCGCCGTCATGCGGTAATAGCCGTCGCGACCGGCCGAGAACCACCAGGTCTTGCCGTCGAGGCTGGCGCCCTGAGGCGCATTATCGGCCACCGCTTCCGGCATCGGGTAGTCGGTGGTCCGTCCGGTGCGGTCATAAACACGCACCCCTCGGCGTCCGGACGTAATGATGCAGTCCGCCCCGCGCTCCATCGAATATTCGGTTGAGTACGACGTCACCTGAAATTCAGGCACGCCGTCACGGATTAAGACATACCCCATCACCGGGCTGCTGTCGCCATACATGGCATACACCCGGTCGCCCAGCGTCAGCATACGCCGGAATACGCGCTTGTCTGTATTCATGACCTTCTGAAACGAGCCCAAATCCCCGCTCAGCTCGCTGCCGTACCATAGGCACGAATCCGCAGCCACCAACAGGTATTCGCCCACTTTTCCCACGCTCTGCACGGGACGCCCGTAATTGCGCGAGGTAGCCACCTCTCCCTTCGAGGTATCGATGCTGACATATCCGGTGCCCGTCGCAATCCAGGCATTGCCGTTGTTTTCGTCCACGTTTATGTCCATGATGTCCTGCGAGGCATTCGCGCCGGCCTGTTTCAGGCCCGGGATATTGGTCACCTCGCCCGCGTCGGACAGCAGGTCTATGTTGCCGTTAATGTACCCCACTACCAACTGACGGTTCTTGAAGTCATATCCCGCCGTACACACCACATTCTCCGACAGCCCCGTGTCGGCGTTAAGCCATTTCCACTCGTCGTTGTCCTTGTCGTAACGGCACAACTGGCCGTAAGGGCGGTTGAAACCGGCCACCCGCACGTCGTACACATCTTTCAGAGCTATGAAATACGTGTATTTCGGAGAATCGATAATGCGGCAAGTCTGTCCGTCATAGCTCGGATGCTGTTTCCACTCCACGGCCTGCGCCGGCGCGGCCCACATCATAAGCAGCAGGACCAGTGTCACGAACCAGTCGCGGAATTTTCTGAATGCGCGGCCGCGGTGGGATATGGCGTTTTTCGCCTCGGGACTCATGCGGGCGAACGTCTCGCCGGTCTCCCTGGCAATGAATACAGGGTCGTAGCCGAAACCGGACTCACCGCTGCGCTCGCGCGCTATCTCGCCGTCCACGCGACCCTCGAACGTGCGGGCGTTGCCCTCGGCATCCACGTATGCTAATATTGTGGAGAAATGGGCATTGCGGTCGTCCTTGTCCGCCATATTGTGAAGCAGCTTGCGCATATTGGCCTCCGAATCATGGCCCGTGCCCGCATACCGGGCGCTCAGCACACCCGGTTCGCCGCCGAGGGCGTCCACCATCAGCCCCGTGTCGTCGGCCACACACGCCACGCCGTAATGCTCCTGCACATATCGTGCCTTCTGCAAGGCGTTCCCCTCCAGTGTGGCCTGCGTCTCCGGCAGGTCCTCCCGGCACCCTATCTCGCTCAGCGACACCAGTTCCACGGCCGGTCCCAGTATGGCCCGCGCCTCATCTATCTTATGCTTGTTGTTCGTAGCAAATACCAGTCGTTTCATCTTATTTATAACGAAATGGAGGCGGCTATATTACATGATCGGAGGGTGCGGCGGTCAGGGAATGTGATTCCCTTTGCGTCGCACCCTCGTCGCAGAGTCCGGGCATAGCGGAATGTTAATGCTCACGGGTTTCAGGTCAGGTCGTTATTATCTCGCGGGCCATGGTGGCTATGGTCCGGGCCGTGCGGTTCACTAATGAACGGGGAAGCCATACCGTCCGGTCATGGCCGTCGTCCTTCACTTCGACCACAGGCAGATACTGCGCGCTTACCACGGTGGCGCCCGCTTTGGTGCCGTCCGCTATCAGATACCGTCCGTCGGAGCGGTTCTCCAGCCGCAGTCCGGGCAGGCTGTAGCCGTGCATCACGGCCTGAGGCTCGCGCCAGTCGGTCAGGCTGCGCGGCCAGTCGCTCATCCGGAATTCCACCAGCCGCAGGAAGTCGTCGGGCACTTTCATCTCAAGCCGGCTGCCCGTGGCCTTCACGCTCTTGCCGCCACACAGACTCAGTGTCTCGTCGATGTCGCCGAAATCCGCTTCGCGCATCGTCTTCGACGCCCCTTCAGGCACCAGCTCGCCCACCAGCCGGCTCAGCTCCATGCCCGGGTCTCCGAACACCTCGGCCGCCGCTATCTCCTCCATGTCCTCGTCAAGCAGCATCACCGCCCGACGCGTGAGCCACGTCACCGGCACGTTCATCGCATCCGGAAGATTTTGCCGCTATCGAAATAGCTGCTGTCCTCTATCAGCCGCTGCAACGCCGCGTTGTCGGTGGTGAACGTGGCCGGCGTCTGGCCGTAACCCGAATAGCTGCCGCCCTTGAAATGAACCTTCACCACTCCGTATCCGGCAGGTATCAGGGCCTGCCATTCCATCAGCCGCACGCCGTAGGTGCGCCTCTCTTTCTTTCTGTTCGTATCCATAATCGCTGACTTGAATTAGAGTTCATCACACAGTGGCCTCGCCTCTCCACAGGCTCCAGTCGCCGCCTACGCACACCCATACCTGGCCGATGCGTGCGGAGGCCGAGATTCCCTTGCAGTCGTTCAGCAGATAGTACAGGCAGCCCTCCTGCGGATTCTCGGGAGCCGTCTCCTTGTCCCACATCCTGAACACCGTGGAATCCGTCTCGCGCTCCTCGCCCTCGCCGTCTATCCAGATGTGGCAGCTTCCCTTCAATGCCAGGGCGTCCCATATCAGGATTCCGTTGCGGGTGGCCTCCTGCCCGTCCACGCGGTCGCTGAAGCTATGCTCGGAGCTGTACACATAGTGCACCAGGCGGTTCTCGCCTATCAGGGCGCCCGAGTTGCTCCAGCCCAGACGGTCCAGCGTAGGCTCGCGCTTGATCTCGATGTCGCCGAACACCGTGTGGAAGTTCGTCACCGGCCAGCCGAGGCTGTTCACCTTGCTTGTGATCTGGATCTCGGGATGCTTGCTGTAGTCCACGCCCTGTATCTGCTCCAGCAGGTTCTTGCCGGCCAACAGCAGCGCCGTCTTGGGCACGTCCTCGCCGGTGAAGAACATCTTGGCCAGGGCTATGATCTTCTCGATGGTCCACTTCCCCTCGTGCTGCATCTCACGCTTGAACTGCCATCTCAAACCCTCTGTGCAGTAAACTGTCTGCAATCCAAGACCTTCCACGTTCACCTTGAACTTGCCGGGACGGCCTGCCCACAGCGTGCGGTTGCCGCGCACCTTGAAGTTGGATATGGCCTGCTCGGCCAGGATGGCGTTGGTGAAGGGGATGTGCTTGCGCTGGCTCTCGAAGTAATCGCTCACCACCTGGTTCATGCCGCGTTTCTGCAGATATACGCGCGTGGCCTGGGGCACTATCAGCTCGGGGTCCACAGTCTTCTGCGTCTCGGCCAGCGAATTGGACAGTATCACGCATCGCGATCCTTCGGGGATGGGCGGCAGCGACGAGAACTCGTCCGACGTCTGGCGGCGATAGCCGTTCACGGCACGCACTATGGGATTGTTGGTGGCGTTGTCTATGCCGGTCACATACAGCATCAGGGCCTTGCCGGGAGTGGTCACACCTGTTTCGTCACATCCATCCACGCCGGGCACCAACAGCGTGCTGCACGGGCGCACCAACGCCTGGTCCGCGCTATCCAGGGGCAGAGTGCTCTGGATGCCGCCGCCGGCCACGCTGCCGATGGTCACAACGCTGCTGCGCGGCTCGTCCACCATGTAATGGTCTATCTCAGGCGAACTCACCTTCACGCGCTTGGCCTGAAGCATCAGGTTCATCAGCGGAGTGTCGTCCGAGTTGAACCGGAACAGCTCCTGGTCTATGTCGGTTTCCATCAGATTGCCGGGGGCCATGCCGCCTGTCATGTCGGCCACTGCACTCACGGTTACGCCCTTCGTGGGCTTGCTCAGTTCTATTGTCTCGCTCATAATTAATTAGTAATTAGTGATTAATGATTAGTGGTTAATAAAAAATTATTGTTATAGGTTATCGGGCGCTGCGTGCCAGATCGAAAATCGAGAATGCGTGCGTTGTGGCGCCGGCGCCATGTCCGCCTCCGGGATGTGGAATGCCGTCGCTGTCATTGCGGGTCAGCAACCTCTCCTCGATGGCGGCGTTGCGCCCTCTGATCTCGCCGGCGGCATCGGCTTCCTTCACCGCCCGTTCGTAGTCCAGGCCTAAGGCTATCAGCCGGACCGTCTCGTCCGTTATCCTGCCAGCCGCAATTTCCGCTTGCAGACTCGCCAGCGTTTCCTCCAGTCCGGCTTCAAGTTCCGGATGGCCGAGAGAGGCCGCAATCTCGGAGGCCTCCGGCAGTTTCAGCCCCTCCGCTTCCGAAGTCTCTGTCCCGGCATCCTCCGGATTTTCTTCTTCGGCCGCAGGGCTGACTTCCTCCACTTCCACCGCTTCCTGCACTTCCTGCACCTCCTGCGGAGCCTGACGCGCCTCGGCGTCATCTTCCTTTTCTTCTTTTTGAATAGTTCCATAATTGTTTGTTTTGGTTGACGTTGCAAAATTAGCCCCTGCTTACGCCCTCGCTTCCTTATCCGTTAATTTCATTCGAAAGAAAAGTCGAAGCGCGAACCGTCGAACAGCCGGTCTGCCGTCAGGTCTGAACCCGCCCCGGTCACCCTCCGTATTCTGTCCGGGGTATAGAACTGCCCGATATTGTCGGCGTCCATGGCGGTGCATTGCTTGATGAAATCGTCGAAACACAGCATCATGTCGGACAGCGCTGTCAGCGAATTGCGCGTCTGCTGGTTGTACAGCGTACCCGACATGGAGCCGGAATCCAGCTTCCCCTGCAACGCTCCGTTCACGCCCGATATGTCCTCCATCATCTTCATCTGGATGTTCAGCAGTTCGGTCAGGCCGATGTCCGTGCATTTGGAACTGATCTGCTGCGGCAGCGGCTCGCCGGCATGGGGCCGGAACAATATCACCCCGTCAAACCGGCTCCATTCCTCGGCCACCGCATCGAGGTCCACACCCTTGGGCAACGCGTTCTCCGGCATCAGCAGCACACCCTTGGCCGACGACTTCAGTATCCAGTCGTACATCGAGATCAGTCGGTTGGTGTATTTCTGCTGGTCGATGATGTCGCTCACGAAGCTGTGTATCTCGCCGTTGATGTACGGATATGCCTTGAACACGTACGGATGGCCGCCATGCCTGTATGGCGACACGCCCGAGTCTATCACCACCCCATCGGGCGACACGAAGTTCCAGCGCCATTCGTCGTCTATATACCAGCGCGTCTCCACCTCCGGAATGCCCTCCCTGCGCCGGCGACGGTTCTCGTCCACGACCACGGCATACATCTCCCGGTCCACCTTCCAGCAGCGTCCCGTCACCCGGTCGTGGCAGTGCCAGCGCGCCGGATAGGTCCGTTCCCATATCTCCCATACGCGGCACGTCCGGTCGTAGGCCGTCACGGACAGGTCGCCGTAGCATTTCATCAGCCGTTCGCGCATCTCCTCGCTGTCGGCGAATGTGGCCAACAGCGTCGCCGGAGTCATGTCGTGGATTTCACCTATCAGCGAGATGTCCCATCCCCGGAAATCCCGCCCGCTCATGTCCATGAAGAACCTGTCGGGCTGCACGAAGTCTGTCCAGCAGTCGCTGACGCGCCCCTTGCGGCCATACCACTTCTTGTGCACGCACATCCCCGATATCAGAAATTCCTCCATGGTGCGGGCATACACCTCGCCAAGCCGGTTCAGCTCCGCGTTGTAGCGCAACAGCCGCTGCATCGTCGCCGCCTGCATCGCTTCCGACCCGTCGCGGGCCGTGCACACCGGCTGGACATACCGATTGCGGAACACACCCAGCACATTGCGCACCAAGCGCCGTATCAGATTGTTTTTCAACGGTGTGCGCCCCTGGTTGCGCATCTCCGCCTCCTCGCTCATCAGGCCGCCGGCCGTCTCCACCATGTCGCTCCACTGGTCGCCGTAAGTGAACCGTTTGCACCGGTCGCGGTCCTGCCGGTAACGGTTCATCGCATTCCAGCTGCTCTGTGCCCGGTTCAGCAGGTCGTCGGCCACGAGCGGCTCATTGTTCCTTAACAATAGTTTCTCCATTTCTTTTTTCCGGCAAAATTACCGGAACCGCGCCCCGCCGTTTCCTTATCCGTTAAGATTAATGGTCGTCATCCTTTGTTTCTGTATATCTGATTTTTTTGTTAACTTTGTTGCCTGAAAACTTCATTATGAAGTCAGACTCTGAATAATGTTTAAACGAACTTACCTGATCGCCACCGTCATTTTAGCCTCGGTATGCCCTTACTCATCCGCCACGGACACCGACAGCATCGCCGCTCCGACCGAAAAAAACAACTGGGGTGCGAAACTTATAAAGTCGCCATTCGGCCTGGGCATCGACCTGCAGACCAAGTATGTATGGCGAGGCATGGAGATGATGACCGAAAAATCCGCTCCCGTCCTGTTCCCTTCCGTCAACTATTCGTGGAAGGGTCTTTACGTTTACTTCATGGGCGGCTATGCCGTCAACGGCCGTTACGCCGAGGTGGACGCGGGCATCAGCTACACGCTGCATGATTTCACTCTCGGAATCTACGACTACTATTACCCTACCGTCAGCGGAAAGAAGGATAAATACATGGGTGGAGGCCGGCACACGGGCCACTGGCTGGAAGCATGCCTGACTTACGAACCATCCCGATTCCCGTTCCGAGCTTCGATCAGCAATTTCTTCTACGGTGCCGACAAATACACCGATGCCGACGGCAAGGAAAAGCAGGCCTATTCAACATATCTGGAATTAGGCACATACTACGACTTCCTGCACAGCAACCGCATATCGCTCACCGCCGGCGCGGCACTGAACAAATCATGCTACAACGACTATAAGCACGACTTCTCGGTAGTGAACCTCGAGCTGAAATACACCTACACCGTCCGTTTCAAGAGCGGTTGGCGGCTGCCCCTGCATGTGGCGTATATCTACAACCCGGCGTTCGACAAGTCGTACGTAAACTTCATAGCCAATTTCGCCTTCTGACCCATGCCTTCCACCACACGCAACGCAATCATAATGGCGGCCGGGACCTCCACCCGGTTCGTGCCTCTGTCGGCAGAGATTCCCAAGGGTCTGCTACGTGTCAACGGCGAGGTGCTTATCGAGCGACAGATACGCCAGCTGCAGGAAGCCGGCATCACGGACATAACCGTCGTGGTGGGCTATAAGGCCGGGATGTTCGGATATCTGAAGGACAAATACGGCGTCAGTCTGGCATACAACGAGGATTATTACCGTTACAACAACACGTCGTCGCTGATGCGCGTGCTGGACAGACTGGGCGACACATACATCTGCAGCTCCGACAATTATTTCCCCCGCAACGTTTTCATGGAGGAGCCCGAAGGCAGCTATTACAGCGCTCTCTATGCCGAAGGTCCCACCCGCGAATACTGCATTTCCACCGATGCCGACGGCTTCATCAGGGCTGTCACAATCGGTGGCCGCGACTCCTGGTATATGGTGGGACATGTCTATTTTTCGTGTGATTTCAGCCGGAAGTTCCGGGAGATATTGAGCCGCGACTACGAACTGGAGTCAACCCGTCTCGGATATTGGGAGGATGTGTTCATCTACCATATCGCGGAGCTGCCTGAAATGAGGGTACACAGATACCGCGAACACGACATTGAGGAATTCGATACGCTTGACGAACTGAGGCAATTCGACACGAGTTATCTTAAGGACACCCGTTCGTCGGTCATAAAGCATCTGGCGCATGAGTTGCAATGCGGCGAGGAGGATCTGCACGGTTTCTCACACGTCCCGCATCAGGGCGACAGCCTGTTGTTCCGCTTCGTCAAGGGCGATGACGCCTACGAATACGACGAGGCCTCCCATCAAATCAGTAAGATATGAACATCGATATAACACATCTGCTTGGCGCCATTTTTCCTGACCGGGATATACGCACAGCCGTAATCACCAGGATAGGAGGAATGAGCAACATAAACTTCAGGATCGATCTTGGCTGCAGCAAGTATGTGCTGCGCGTTCCCGGCAATGGCTCCGACGGCATGGTGGAACGCGCCAACGAGGAATACAACGCGATGGAAGCCTCCAGATTAGGCATCAATCCACCGGTACGTTACTTCAACACGCTCAACGGCATCAAGCTCGCCGACTTCGTGGAGGGCGCCGAGACTCTGACCGCCATCACCGTGCAGCGGCACGACAACATGCGCAAGATCGCCGACATATACCGCACCCTGCACGCTTCGGGCATACGATTCAGAAACGAGTTCAACATTTTCCGCGAAATCGACAAGTACGACAGCCTGATGGCCGCCGCCAACGCCACGATGTACCAGGGTTGGGAGGTTGTACGCCCCGGAGTGATGGCTCTGGAAGGATATCTCGACTCATTGGGCATCGAACTGAAGCCATGCCACAACGATGCACTGTACGACAACTTCATAAAGGCTCAGGACGGCACCATCTATCTGATTGACTGGGAATATTCAGGCATGAACGACCCGATGGCAGACTTCGCCGCGCTGTTTCTGGAAGCCGGATTCGCGAAGGAAAACGAGGACTATATTCTCGACCGGTATTTTGGAGGCAACGTACCCGGCAATGCCCGCGAGAAGATTCTGTGCTATCAGATCCTCTGGGATTATCTGTGGGCGCAGTGGACTGTCATCAAGGAAGCGAAAGGCGATGACTTCGGCACCTACGGCCCCGACCGTTACAACCGTGCCATCGAAAACCTGACTAAGATAAAGAATTGACTGATGGAAACTGTGAATAGAAAGATCGACTGGATCACCATGCTGATACCTTTCGCCATCGTCGTGGCGCTGATGGGCATATTCATGATTGCCCCTGAACAGTCCAAATCCACTGTCGACTCCCTCAGGGATTTCTTCGGCAACACCATAGGCATATACTATCCCATTCTTGCCATCGGCAGCGTGGCGTGCGCGCTGTATGTGGCGATGAACAACAGATACGGCTCCATCCGGCTTGGCACAACCGACCGCCCGGCATACAGCGACTTCAAGTGGGGCACCATGATATTCACCTCCACCATGGCGGCCGACATCATGTTCTATTCCCTGATAGAATGGGCCCTCTATGGCGGCGAGCGGCACGTGCAGGACCTGGGCGGCACGCAGGCATGGGCCGAAACCTTCACCCTGTTCCACTGGGGCCCGCTGGCATGGGGCTTCTACGTGATCCTTGCCGTATGCTTCGGCTTCATGATGCATGTGCGCAAGCGCGACCGGCAGCGTTTCTCCGAGGCATGCCGTCCGCTGCAGGGCCACAAGGTCGACGGTTTCTGGGGTAAACTGATTGACGTCATCGCCATTTTCGCCATTGTATGCGCCACCGCCACCACCTTCTCCCTCGCCACCCCGCTGCTCACCAAGGCAATGGGGCAGGTGTTCGGTTTTCAGGTCACCACCGGGGTCACTATCACCGTCCTGCTGCTGATCTGCGCCGTATACACCGTCACCGTACTGTTCGGAGTTAAGGGAATCAGCCGTCTGGCACAGATATGCTCCTACCTGTTCTTCGCCGTGCTGCTATATTTCCTGTTTCTGGGCGGCGAGACACGATACATCGTCGAGACCGGAGTGCAGTCCGTGGGCAGCATGACGCAGAACTTCATCGGTCTGGCCACATACATGGATCCGCTGCGCGAAAACGGTTTCGCGCAGAACTGGACCGTATATTACTGGGCCTACTGGCTGGTGTGGTGCGTGGCCACGCCATTCTTCATCGCCCTTATATCCAAGGGACGGACACTGCGCAATGTGGTTTACGGCACTTTCGGCTGGGGACTGGCCGGAACATACATGTCCTTCATCATTTTAGGCGGCTACGGCCTGGCGCAGCAACTCAAGCATGGCGTGGACTCCATCGGATTCATAGCCGACGGAGGCGAGATGTACGATGCCATCCTCATGATATTCGACACGCTCCCCCTCCCCGCCGTGGCTCTGATGCTGCTGGTCATCACCATGATTGCCTTCTACAGCACCACTCTGGACGGCATCACTTACGTCACATCGTCATACAGCTACAATCATATCTCGCCCGACGATGAGCCTTCGCGCCGGGTCCGTGCCTTCTGGAGTGTGATGCTCATCCTGCTCCCCATAGCCCTGCTGTTCGCGCAGAACTCGCTATACAGCCTGCAGGGGGTCACCATCATCGCGGCATTCCCCGTAGGAATACTGTTAATCCTTATTGTCATAAGTTTCTTTAAGGATTGCAACAGATTCACAGGCATCACTCATTCAAATAAAAATTGTTAACTTTGCAGTTATGATTGACCCTAATACACAAGCCCAGCTGCGGTCCCGTTACAATCCCGACGGGTCCGAGTTGCGGCATGCGCAGCTGCGCATGCTGGAGATGCTGAAGTTCATCGATTCATTCTGCAGCGAACACGACATACGTTATTGGCTCGATGGCGGCACACTGCTCGGAGCCATGCGACACGGCGGATATATACCCTGGGACGACGACACCGACATAGCCATGACCCGGCAGGATGCGGAAAAATTCAAGCGTCTCATACTTGAGCTGCATCCACATCCCGATTTCGTGCTGCAATGCCGGGAGACCGACCCCGGTTTCTTCGGATTCTGGAATGTGTTGCGCGACCTCAAGTCTGAATACGTACAGGACAGCGGACTGCACCGTCGGCGCAACTTACGCGGCCTGCAGGTGGACATCTTCCCTTTTGAACCGCATCAGAACAGGTTGCTTCAACGGCTGTCGGGCACCCTGGCCAACAGACTGGTGGAACGCCCGCTGATGCGTTCCGCTTCGGCTGACGTTGGTTCACGATACAGGTTCCTGACCCGATGCTTGTTCCCGGCATTCCGGGCATTAGGCCGAGTCTCGGCCTCCTCCCGACTGCGGCTCAGTCCCGGATGCCCATGGTATCACTCCGTGGCGTCAGCTACGGTATTCCCTTTGACCAAAGCCGTTTTCGAAGGTCATGAGTTTCCGGTCCCCGCAGATTACGACGCTTATCTCACCTCTGTCTATGGCGACTGGCGTCAGATTCCCGACTCTGATAATATCGCGACTCACGACACTAAGTTCCTTTTTTTCGAATAAATTGCCTAAGATAATCGGATTTAGTAACTTTGCACTGTTTTTCCGTAATACATTCCCGAAACATACAACACGATATAAATGGAATATAATCATCAGGACATCGAGAAGCGCTGGCAGCAGTACTGGCGCGACACCAATATCTACAAGGTGGACGTAGATTCGTCCAAGCCTAAATTTTACGTGCTCGACATGTTCCCCTATCCGTCGGGAGCCGGTCTGCACGTGGGCCATCCGTTAGGCTACATCGCCTCCGACATCTACGCCCGATATAAGCGGCAGAACGGCTTCAACGTGCTGCATCCCATGGGCTATGACGCTTACGGCCTCCCCGCCGAGCAGTATGCCATCCAGACCGGACAGCACCCCGAGATAACCACCGTCAGCAACATCAACAACTATCGCAGCCAGCTCGACATGATCGGCTTCAGCTTCGACTGGAGCCGCGAGGTGCGCACCTGCGACCCGGAATATTACCGATGGACCCAGTGGGCGTTCATCCGCATGTTCAACTCATACTATGACCTGGACGCCGACAAGGCCATGCCCATATCCGGTCTGGTGGAGCGTTTCGCCGCCAACGGCACCGAGGGAGTCAACGCCGCGGCCACAAAGCCCATGCGTTTCACCGCCGACGAATGGAACGCCATGTCCGAGCGCGAACAGGCCGACGTGCTGATGAACTACCGCATCGCCTATCGCGGCGAGACAATGGTGAACTGGTGTCCGGCTCTCGGCACCGTTCTGGCCAACGACGAGGTGTCCGAAGGTCTGTCGGTTCGCGGCGGCCATCCCGTCGAGCAGAAGATGATGAGCCAGTGGTGCCTGCGCGTCTCGGCCTACGCTCCGCGCCTCCTCTCCGGTCTCGACACACTGAACTGGAGCGAAAGCCTAAAGGAGACCCAGCGCAACTGGATAGGCCGCAGCGAGGGTGCCGAAATGAACTTCAAGGTGGCCGACCGGGACCTGAACCTCGAGATATTCACCACCCGCGCCGACACCATTTTTGGCGTCACCTTCATGGTGCTCGCTCCGGAGTCCAAATATGTGCCCCTGCTCACCACTCCCGAGCAGAAGCCGCTGGTAGACGCCTATCTTGACGAGGTGAAGCACAAGACCGAACGCGAGCGTCAGATAGAGAAGCGCGTGTCGGGCGTGTTCACCGGCAGCTATGCCGTCAACCCCCTCACGGGTCAGAACATTCCCGTCTGGGTGTCCGACTATGTGCTGGCCGGCTACGGAACGGGAGCCATCATGGCCGTTCCTGCTCACGACAGCCGCGACTACGCATTCGCTCGCCATTTCGACCTTCCTATCATACCTCTCATCGAGGGGGCCGACGTCTCCGAGCAGTCGTTCGACGCCAAGGAGGGCATCATGATGAATTCCAAGGGTCCGAAACTCGACCTGAACGGCCTGACAGTCAAGGAGGCCATAGCACGCACCAAGCAGTTTATCGAAGCCGAGGGCATAGGCCGCGTCAAGGTCAACTACCGCCTGCGCGACGCCATCTTCAGCCGCCAGCGTTATTGGGGCGAACCCTTCCCCGTATATTACAAGGACGGCATGGCATGTATGCTGCCCGAGTCCGAGCTGCCCCTGCAGCTGCCGGCTGTCGACTCATATCTTCCCACCGAAGACGGCCAGCCCCCGCTGGGACGCGCCAAGGACTGGAAGACCCGGGAGGGCTATCCCATCGAGGTATGCACCATGCCCGGTTTCGCCGGCAGCTCGGCCTACTACCTGCGCTACATGGACCCGCACAATTCGGAGGCCCTCGTGGGCAAGGAAGCCAACGCCTACTGGCGTAACGTCGACCTGTATGTGGGCGGCGCCGAACACGCCACCGGACACCTGATATATTCCCGCTTCTGGAACAAGTTCCTCTACGACCTTGGCGTCGTGGCCGAGCCGGAACCTTTCAAGAAACTGGTGAACCAGGGCATGATACAGGGCCGCAGCAACTACGTTTACCGCATCAAAGGCACCAACACGTTCGTCAGCAAGGGCCTGAAGAAAGACTACGACACCACGCCCATCCGCGTGGACATAAGCATGGTCGACAACGACGTGCTCGACACCGAGGCGTTCAGGAACTGGCGCCCCGACTTCGCCGACGCCGAGTTCATTCTCGAGAACGGCAAGTACGTGTGCGGCTACGCCGTGGAAAAGATGTCCAAGTCCATGTTCAACGTCGTAAACCCCAACGACATCGTTGAGCGTTACGGCGCCGACACGCTGCGCCTGTATGAGATGTTCCTCGGCCCCGTGGAGCAGTCCAAGCCCTGGGACACCAACGGCATCGACGGCGTCAACCGCTTCCTGCGCAAGCTCTGGAGCCTGTTCGACAACGCTGACCTCGCTTCCCACGCCCCCATGACCCCGCAGGAGGCCAAGACCGTCAACAAACTGGTGAAGAAGGTGACGCAGGACATCGAGAATTTCTCTTACAACACTTCCGTGTCGGCGTTCATGATTGCCGTCAACGAGTTGTCGTCCATGAAGTCGCGCAACCGTCAGGCCATGGACATCATCACGCGCCTTATCGCCCCCTTCGCGCCCCACATCGCCGAGGAGTTCTGGCATCGTCTCGGCCACGATACGAGCGTGGTTGACGCCGCATGGCCCGAGGTAGACGAAAGCGCGCTGGTGGAAGACACGGTGAAATATCCCGTCAGCTTCAACGGCAAGACCCGTTTCAGCATCGAGGTAGCCGCCGGCTCCGACAAGGCCGCCGTGGAGCAGGCCGCCCTCGCCGACCCCAACGCCGCCAAATGGCTTGACGGCAAGCAGCCCAAGAAGGTTATCGTCGTCCCCAACCGCATCGTCAACATCGTGCTCTGACCCCGGACCCGACAGTCCAAGACCCCGACATCTAATAACAATAATTCCGACATCTAATAACATAATAAGGAGCGTCTTTCGGCGCTCCTTATTTTAGTGGCGCGGACTTTCCCTGCCGCGCGAGTATTTTAGACAGGAGAACAGTAGAAACAGGAGCCGCTGCGACTGGGATGACGACGTCCACGTCGTCAATGTATTCACCGGATTGATGTGGCGGGCGGTGGGGACACCGCCCCTCCAGTCGCAGCGGCTCCTGTTTCTCCTGTTCTCCTGTCAAAAAAACTCTTATCGGGTTGATGCGCCCGCGCCACTACTGTCACAGCGCGTAGATCAGATTGTCGAACATGGTCGGGCTGATTTCGTTGTCAGTAAACTTCAGGCCCAATATCCTGCGGCGACTGGACAACGCCCCTTTGGTACGACCTATCAGAACGCAAAGCTGCGTCGGCGTCACCCCACACTTTATCAGCAGCATTATGCGGTAGGCATCCGTCTTTATCTTGCCCGGTGACAACAGCTGCAGACGCCGGTCGAAGTTCGGCGATGCCTCTATGATGACCGAGTGCAGTTCGCCCCATAACGGACTCGTATCCGGAATCGCCCGTTTCTCTTTGATATAATTCTGCAACTCCGCGTATGCCCGCGAGTTCCCGATTTCCGGCGACAGGGGCAACCGCTTCTTCTTGCTGTCGCACACCGCCGTCAGCTCGACGATCAGCTGTCGGCGCAGGTCTTCTGCCGTCGCTTCTGCCGTCGCTTCGGGTTCTACTTCAGACGTCACTTCGGACGCCACTTCTGATGTAGGGTCCGTTCCGGGTCCGGAGTCTTTTCCCTTTGCGTCACCCGCTTCCAATTGTTTCCTCAGCTCACGCGAACCGTCCAGAGCCGAACGCAGTCTGATCAGAGTCCTGTTTGATTTATCGCGGTAATATATCACCGCTATTATTGCCAACAGCAACACGATGACGCTTAACGCGAGCCACCGTTCTATCATGCGCTTCTTCTCGAGGGCCTTCTGCTTGTCCCTCTCCACTATGCTGTAATTGTACTGTGTATTCTGTATCAACGCATTCGCATCCCCGCGGCTGTTCATATAACTTTCCACAGCAGCCTCGTAGTGATGAACGTATGGACGAATTGAATCCTCCGGAACTAAATCCTTTAATTCATCGGATAATAGAATCGCATAACCTTTCTTCAGATTCCGTGCATCCTTGATTTTCACCAATTCCAACGCATATTTATAGGCAGAATCCGGCATACCGGCACATCTGTATATGTCGGCCGCATAAGAATACACTAACTGCTTCTGATCATCATCACATTCATTCCCGACACTCACTCGGTGAGGCACTCCATTAATTAAATCAGCTGCAGACAAAAATTCTCTCTTGTAATTCTTTATTCCTGCCAGATAAACAGAATCCAACATAGACTCTACAGGAGATGTTCGATCAGCGATTCTTATAGCCCGGCGGAAAGCTTTTTCAGCCTCATCATAATTTTTGACGTTTATATAGTTAGTGCCCAACACTTCCAAATCGTACATCAGGTTAATCGTATCTTTTAATTCCCTGTCAATTTCAATAGACATGTCAATATATCGGCGCGCTTCATCAAATAGACGCATGGAATTGAACAGACCTGCCATTTGAGATACAATATTCCCTTTCAATTTCAGGGCCTCCTTACTTCCCTCTACGTGTTTCAATGCCTCCCCATAATATTTTATGGCCGAAGGGAAGTCTCCTATGTCATGATATACCCTTCCTCCATAATATAATGCTTCCGCATAACGCTCCTGTGGTCCATGACTTGAATAATAATCAATGACGGGAAGAATGATGCTGTCGGATGTATGATGAATTATTGCCTTATCGGCAAGCTTGACCGACAGGAAATCATAATATACTTTGTCCTCTTTTGATAATTCATCCTTAGAAATAGAATACAGCGAATCCAACTCAACCCTCGAATTGACTTTTGCCATCTTATCCAATCTTTCAAGAACAGGATTCCGAGTTGTTTCACCACATCCACAAAGCAGGATAATTAACATTAACATTAATGCGTATCGTGTATCCATATCTCCTATATATGTATTATTATATCGGATTTAACTCTCACAAAATTAGCTCATAACCTCCACATATCCTACATAAATTGCTTTTTCGCACAAAATTCGCACAAATTTCAAAGCATTTTCGCACAAACCGCACTATTTTTCGCACAAATTTTCTTGCAATCCAATCTTATCCGATATAACTTTGCAAGCATCAATCACCAATTTAAATATTGGAATGACAAAATTTATAATCTATGAAGAAAATGATTGTAATTATAACAAATGATACGAACAATATAAAACATGACTGCAATTTGCTCCTCTATTATGAATTACAGCAACATTTTGCATTATATTTTTGAAATAATATAAAATAATGCTAAATTTGCACCGATTGACCAATCTCGGATTCTCCACAACAGAATTCATGCATAAATCGGCTTACTATATAAATAAATCACACTTAAACGCTATAAAGCTATGAAAAAGATTTTCATATTGATTGCAATGCTGACACTAAGCATTGCCGGCGTACAGGCACAGGAAATCGAGGTGCCGGAGGATGCGCCACGCGAGACATGGCAGCTCGTTTATGACGACTACCGTAGCGTTCAACACTCCAATCCCGAATACAAGGATTTGACAATGGCTGTGACCGTCGTGCGCGGCGAGAACTGTCTGTATATTCAAGGTCTTGCCAAAAGTTGTTCCACTTCATGGGTGAAATTAGGCTTACCTGACGATGATGTACTGAACAACCAATTGCTCTTATGGAGCAATCAGCCGGTTGATGCGGCCGGAGAGCCACAATACCTCAACACAGGAACATTAAAAGGTGAATTTGATTCAGGCCACACTTATACAATGTTAACGATTCGCTGTATGTCAAGTTCAGAACCCCTTATCTTTAAAAGAAATCTCGACTCAGACAGGCTGGAATACGAAGCCGCCGAAAGAACCGGATTCTGGCTGAATAAGGAACCGAATAAAGGTTATGGGTTCGAAGAATTCACACAATGGCAAACTGATGGAGTTTCGGAACCGATTATAATACAGGAAACAAAATTTCCCGAGGCTGAGGTTTATGTTCATCCCCGACTGATTGGTCCGACCGATGTACCGGCGGGCATCAATGCGATGGAAGACGAGGCCGACGCTCCGGTGTACAACCTTTCGGGCATCAAGGCCGACCGCAACAATCTCAGTCCGGGCATATACGTGTCGCGCGGCAAGAAAATCGTGGTAAAGTAACGTCGGCTTCCTTCGCAAGTTGAGTTATATATATTAAGTAACAGACCCTAAAGAAATTATATATGAAAAAGACATACATAGCTATATTGACGGCCGCAGTAGCCGGGCTATCGGCGACCGATGCTCAGGCTCTTGACCCGGAGACTTGGGATGTACCGGCCGAGACATGGGAGATCAGCTATGACCACTACCAGTCGCTACTGAGCAATGACCCGATCTATAAGAATCAGTCACGCACCGTGACCATAAAAAGAGACAATCGCTTCATGTACATCAAGGGGATTTTCGAAGAATATCCCGACACATGGGTCATGGGTCGCCGCTATTCCAAATCCATGATTTTGGAAAATGGCCAGGAACTGTCGGCGGCAACCGAATCTCCTGCATATTTACTGGGCGGCAACGCTAAGTTTGTAACTCACTCAAACACCGACCGAGAATATACCGTGGGAGCATATACGGAAGTTGCCAAAACCAAGGTATGGCTTTTTGCAGATGACGGAGCCGATCAGGATCTACTTTTGCCTAACTCCGAAAACAGCCTGATATGGATAGGCTCCAACCCGGAAGATACATGGTCAATATCCAGGACATATCATTTCGACACAACTGTGACAGGCTCCGACTTCGGACCCAAGCCGGCATACCTCAATCCCACCTTCCGTAAAGTAAGCGAATCCGGCATTCAGGACAACGTCCTTGACGAGCAGAGGCCCGCGGACAACCGCGTGTTCGACCTGAGCGGACGTCAGGTGAATCCCGACCGCCTCACCCCCGGCATCTACATCCGCGCCGGACGCAAGTTCATTGTGCACTGACCGCGCTGAGTGCGCTGACCGCAAAACCTACGAACACTAAAGAACGAATTACTAACGCGAAATCAGGATACACAATTTCCTGTATAATGAATAATCGGCAACTTTTGCAAGCTGCCGATTCTTTTCATTATAATCTTCTTCAGACTGTTATAGCATTCTTCAGGCTTCAGTAGGATTCCGCCTCGTTGGGGAAGTCGGTGCTCTTGACGTCCTCCACGTAGCGGCCTATGGCGCTGTTCATCACCTCGGCCAGGTCGGCGTAGCGGCGCAGGAAACGGGGCGAGAAGCCCTTGTTGATGCCTAACATGTCGTGCATCACCAATACTTGACCGTCTGCCGGTCCCGCGCCGATGCCTATGATGGGAATCGACAGTTCCTTCACCACGCGCGCTGTCAGCGCCGCCGGTATCTTTTCCAGTACGATGGCGAAGCATCCTATCTCCTCCAGCATCTTGGCGTCGGCCACCAGTTTCTCGGCCTCGGCCTCCTCCTTGGCGCGCACGTTGTATGTGCCGAACTTGTTGATGCTCTGCGGCGTCAGTCCCAGATGGCCCATCACCGGGATGCCGGCGCTCAGTATGCGCTCCACCGACTCGCGGATTTCGGAACCGCCCTCCATCTTCACCGCCTCGGCATGACTCTCCTTCATGATGCGGATGGCCGACGCCAGGGCCTCCTTCGAGTTGCCCTGATACGAACCGAACGGCATGTCCACCACCACTAATGCGCGCTTCGTGCCCTTGATCACCGATTTGGCATGATATATCATCTGGTCCAGCGTGATGGGCAGTGTGGTCACGTTGCCTGCCATGACGTTGCTGGCCGAGTCGCCCACCAATATCACGTCTATGCCCGCGCCGTCCACTATCAGCGCCGACGAGTAATCGTAGGCCGTGAGCATCGCTATCTTCTCGCCGCGCTGCTTCATCTCGATCAGACGGCGGGTAGTCACCTTGCGGGCGCTGGACGTGTTGGCCACAACGCCCCCGTTGTCTATCTGTGTTGACATCTTGTTCTTTTCTTAGTGTTATCGGATTTACGTTATCCTGTGTTTGGGTTGCAAAATTAGCAATTTCAATACACTTTAGAAAATAAAATGCCATTTTCCGAGTTGATTGTTATAGAATAGAAAATTGTATAGACACAGAAAATAACGTTGTTCGCGACAACGCACATCAAACAATGACTAAAATCATAAAACGTCTTACATACGGCATGGCCGCCATACTGTGCGCGGCGGGTATCGCCGGATGTGCCACGCCCAAGAATGTCTCATATTTCCAGGACGCCACTCCCGAAACCATCATCAACGTGTCGCAGCCCCTGGCATTCAGGGCCAAGCCGGGCGACAAACTCGTAATCGTGGTCAAGACCCGCGACGCGGCCGTAAGCGCCCTGTTCAACAATCCCGTATTCTCCGTTCTGTCCAGCGAAACGGCCTCCACCGCCGGATACGTCACCGACACGCAGGCCGGCATAGCGAGCGGACAGCTTGCTCCGTACACCATCGACGAAAAGGGGGACATCGATTTCCCCGTGCTTGGCAAAATCCATGTCAGCGGCATGACCCGCGCCGAGATCGTCGGATTCATCAAGGGCGAGCTGATGGGACGTGAACTCGCCAAGGACCCCACCGTAACCGTCGAATTCATCAACTCCGGCGTCAGCGTCCTGGGCCAGGTCCTAAAGCCCGGCCGTATCGACTTCAACAAGGACTACATGACCATTACCGACGCCCTCGCCCTGGCCGGTGACATAACTATCAAAGGTATGCGCGACAACGTCAAGGTGCTGCGCAACATCGACGGCAAGATATACACCTACACCGTCGACCTCACCAACGCCGAGAAGACCATCACATCGCCCGCTTATTACCTGCAGCAGAACGATGTGGTTTACGTCGAACCCAACAACATGACCAAGCGCGAGACCATAGCCAACGGTAACAGCGCCACCAACATCAGCTTCTGGGTATCCGCCGCCTCGCTGCTCGCCACCGTCGTGACCACACTCGGTGTCTTCATCAAAAAGTAAGAGTCTATCCAATAAAAAATGGCAAAAGACAATAAAACCGCCGACGCCACATTCCAGTCGGGATTCAATCTGCGCGACTATCTGGCCGCCTGCGCCTCAAAATGGATCTGGTTCCTCGTATCGATCATTGTGATATGCGGTTTCGCGTATTACAAGGTGATACGCAAGATGCCCGTGTACCTCCGCACCGAGCAGGTGCTGATCAAGGACGAAGACCAGGGCAACTCGATCGACAACATGGCCTCCTCCTTCTCCGGCTTCGGCCTGGGACGCATGAGGTCTAACGTATATAACGAAATCATCACCTTCAAGTCGCCGGCCCTGCTGACTCAGGTGGCGCTGAAGCTCAACCTGCAGACCGACGTCACCCTCCTGGCCTTCCCCCACGGCGCATCGCTGTTCCAGTCGTCGCAACCTTATCTGTATCAGTTCCTCGACCTGGGCGCGGAAGACTACGGCAGCTTCCGAATGACGGTCAGTCCCGAAGGCTCCGTCTCGCTTGACAAGTTCGTTTCGGTCGACGCCGCCGGCAAACCGGTCAAACACAAAGACGTGGTATCCCTTCGCCTCGGCGCCACCGTCCGCACACCCATAGGACGCGTCATCGTCACCCCCAACCCCGACTTCACAGCACCGCTTCCGAAAGAAGAAACCGAATACCTCGTATCCCACAACGGCCTGCACGGCACTGTCGAGGATCTCCAGTCCAATCTCGGCGTCGACCTGGCCGACCGTGACGCCGACGTGGTGGAAATCACCTTCAAGGACACCAACGTCCCGCGCGCCGAAGCAATCCTGTCGACCATGGTCGAGATCTACAACCAGGACTGGATTGAAGACAAGAACAAGGTAGCGGCAGCCACCAACGAATTCATCGACGAACGTCTCGTAGCCATCGAAACCGAACTGGGAGGCGTCGACGACAATATCCTCTCCTATAAGTCCCGTATCAGGGTGCCCGACTTCGAAGAAGCAGCCAAACTCCAGATGGGTACGTCGGCCGAGCTTGACAACCAGATCCTTATGGCCGTCAATCAGATGCAGGTGGCTCAGTACCTGAAGGAATACGTAATGAATCCGGCCAACTCCAATGCCGTGATTCCTGTAAACACGGGTACCACCAGCAACCAGCTCGAGGTGCAGATTGCCGAATACAACAAGATGCTGCTGGCCCGCAACAATGTGGAGGCGGCCACCTCGGCCAACAACCCGCTGGTACAGGACTACGACACCCAGCTCAAGGGGCTGCGCGAGTCCGTGATACGCGCCATAAACGCCCAGGTCGAGGCTACCCGCCGCGCCGTGGCCAATATGGAAGCCGAAAAGGGTAAAGTCAGCGCCAACCTCGCCCAAGGCCCGCAGCAGGCCAAGGCGCTGCTCAGCGTCGAACGCCAGCAGAAAGTAAAGGAGGAACTGTACCTCTATCTGCTGCAGAAACGCGAGGAAAACGAGCTGTCGCGCAAATTCACCGCCGACAACACCCGCGTCATCACTCCCCCCTACGGGTCCAACCGACCCGTCGAGCCTAAGAAGAAGATAGTGCTCGCCATCGCGTTCCTCCTGTCCATCCTGCTCCCCGCCGGCATCATATTCGTGCGCGAGGCAATGGACAACAAGGTACGCTCGCGTCACGACCTCGACGACATGTCGGCGCCTTTCGCCGGCGAAATCCCGTTCGTGGGCCGAAAGAAGAGGTTCGAATGGCTCACCAAGCGACTGAACCGCAACAAGAAGAAAAAGAAACTGGAGAAACTGCCCGTCATAGTCCAGGCCGGCAACCGCGACATCATCAACGAGTCGTTCCGCATAGTGCGCAGCAACATCGACTTCATGATGAAGAACGCCGACACCTCCAACGTGATAATGATGACCTCGTTCAATCCCGGCAGCGGCAAGTCGTTCATCACCTTCAACATCGGCGCCTCGTTCGCCGTCAAGGGGAAGAAGGCCCTGCTGGTGGACTGCGACCTGCGTCACGGTTCCGCCTCGCAGTTCGTCGGAATGCCGCACCACGGCCTGAGCAACTACCTGACCGGAGCCACCGACCGCTGGCAGGACCTCGTGGTGGAGGCCAAGGAGGCTCCCGGTCTGTTCGTGATGCCTATCGGGCACCGTCCCCCCAACCCCGCCGAGCTGCTTGACAACGGCCGCATCGGACAGTTCATCAAGGAGGCATCGCCTCTGTACGATTACATAATCCTCGACTGCCCGCCCATCGACATCGTGGTCGACACCCAGTTGCTTGAGAAATACGCCGACCAGACCATATTCGTGGTCCGCGCCGGACTGCTCGAAAAGGCCGCCGTGGCCGAAATCGACGAAATGTACAGAAACCACCGCTTCCGCCGCATGGCCATCCTGCTCAACGGCACCGAGGGAGCCAACAGCCGCGCCGCTACATACGGCTCGTCTTATTACACCAACGACTTTTGATCATGTGGCCATTCACTAAGAAAATCAGTCTTGAACAGAGCGGTCTGTTCCAAGAGTTCACCGACTGGCACTCGCACATACTGCCGGGCGTGGACGACGGCTTCCAGAAAATGGAGGACTCGCTTGCCGCGCTGCAGAAATATGAGGAACTGGGCGTAAAGTCCGTATGGCTCACGCCCCACATCATGGAGGAGTGCCGCAACACCACACAGGGCCTGCGCGACCGCTTCGCGGAGCTTCAGGCCGAATATCAAGGCCCCATACAGCTTCAGTTAGCGGCCGAAAACATGCTCGACTCCCTGTTCGAGGAGCGTTTCCAGGCCAACGACCTCCTGACCATCGGCCCCGGCGGAAACTATCTGCTGGTCGAGACCTCCTACGTCAATCCCCCCTACGGCATGGAAAACATGATGCAGCAGATCATGTCCTCCGGCCTCACTCCCATCCTGGCCCATCCCGAACGGTACAGGTACATGGAGCAGGACGACTATATGACATGGAAGGAACGGGGCGTGGTGTTCCAGACCAATTTCATGTCGCTCGTGGGCATGTACGGCGAGACCGCCCGGTCCAAGGCCGAATGGCTCCTGAAGGAAGGACTGATCGACATCACCGGCTCCGACCTGCACCATTACAGGGTGTTGCTCCACTTCCTCGACCACAAGCCCAAGAACCAGCAGGCCCTCGACTCCCTTGTCGAGATTGCCCGCAATCCGAAGATTCTCATTCAGAACACATAATTTCATGGCACTTCTTTATGGAGTGCCATTTTTTTATTATCTTTGCAAAGCGAATCACAGCATGGAACAACTTAAACATGAATGCGGCGTAGCAATGGTGAGGCTGCTAAAGCCGCTGGAACACTACCGGCAGAAATACGGAACCTGGCGATACGGTCTGAACAAGCTCTATCTGCTGATGGAGAAACAGCACAACCGTGGCCAGGAGGGAGCCGGTTTGGCTTGCGTCAAACTCAACGCCGAGCCGGGGCAGGAATTCATGTTCAGGGAACGCGCCATGGGCGTGGACGCCATCAAGGACATTTTCGCCGCCGCCAATCAGGCATTGGCTATGGAAGCCGCCGCCCACGGTCTGTCGCCCGACGACCTCGACGCCTCATCCGACATCGCCGACCTCGCAAGCCGCTGTTTCCCCTTCGCCGGTGAACTCTACATGGGTCATCTCCGGTATTCCACCACGGGAAAAAGCGGCATTTCTTTTGTCCATCCGTTCCTGCGGCGCAACAACTGGCGTGCCAAGAACCTGTGCATCTGCGCCAACTTCAACATGACCAACGTGGACGAGATCTTCGGCGAAATCGCCGTCAAGGGGCAGCACCCGCGCATGATCTCCGACACGTTCCTGCTTCTCGAGCAGCTTGGCCACCGACTGGACCGCGAATCCGAACGCCTGTTCAAGATGGCGCTGGAGCAGGGACTTACCGACTGCGACATCACCCGCTTCATAGAAGACAACATTGACATGGGCAACGTGCTGCGCACCAGCTGCACCGTCTGGGACGGCGGCTACGTGGTGTGCGGCGTCACCGGCTCGGGCGAGGCTTTCGCCCTGCGCGACCCCTGGGGAATCCGACCGGCATTCTACTTCATGGATTCCGAAGTATTCTCCCTGGCCTCCGAACGCCCCGTGCTGCAGACCACGTTCAATGTCGGTGCCGAACAGATCCGTGAGCTGAAGCCCGGTCAGGCCATCGTGCTCCACGCCGACGGCCGCCTTGAGACGCCGCAGATAATCCCGCCGCGCAACTATGCCGCATGTTCGTTCGAGCGCGTCTATTTCTCGCGTGGCTCCGACGCCGACATCTACAACGAACGCAAGAAATTAGGCATCAACCTGGTGCCACAGATTCTTGAGGCGGTGGACCATGATGTGGACAACACCGTATTCTCATACATCCCCAACACGGCCGAGGTGGCTTTCTACGGCATGGTGCAGGGTTTCAACGAGTTCCTGAACCGCGAGAAGGCCGAGGCCATCCGCAATCTGGGCCATGAGCCTGACAACGCCGACATCGAACGCATACTGTCGCGCCGCATCCGTTCCGAAAAGGTGGCCATTAAGGACATCAAGCTGCGCACGTTCATCTCCGAGGGCGCCAGCCGCAACGACCTGGCCGCCCACGTCTACGACATCACTTACGGTTCGCTCCGTCCATACACCGACAATCTCGTCATCATCGACGACTCCATAGTGCGCGGCACCACGCTGCGCGAATCCATCATCCGCATCCTCGACCGCCTGCATCCCAAGCGCATCGTGATAGTAAGCTCCAGCCCCATAGTGAAATACCCCGACTATTACGGCATCGACATGGCCCGCATGGAGGAATTCATCGGATTCCGCGCCGCCGTGGAGCTGGCCAGCGACCGTGGCCTGGAACACGTGCTGACCGACATCTACCGCAAGTGCAGGGAGCAGCAATCGCTCCCTAAGGAACGGATGACCAACTACGTCACCGAACTGTACGACTTGTTCACGGACACCGAGATAGCCGGCAAGATGGTCGAGATGCTGCGTCCCGAGGGCGTCACCACCGACATACGCATCGTGTTCCAGACACTCGACGGCCTGCACGACGCCATCCCCGGCCATCCCGGCGACTGGTACTTCTCGGGCCGCTATCCCACTCCCGGAGGCGTACGCCGCATCAACGAGGCGTTCATCTCCTACATGGACAATATCTATTTCAAAACTAAACAGATTGGGCCTAAGGCCTGACACAACAACATAACTTCATGAAAAGAGCCACACTGATACTTGAAGACGGCACCCGCTACGAGGGATATTCCTTCGGAGCCGATGCCAGCGTTTCGGGCGAGGTGGTGTTCAACACCGCCATGACCGGATATCCCGAGAGTCTCACCGACCCTTCGTATGCGGGCCAGATTATGACACTGACCTATCCCCTGGTAGGCAATTACGGCGTACCGGCCGACGACAGGGCCGACGACGGAATGGCACGCTTCCTGGAATCGGAGCGCATCCATGCCGCCGGAATGGTGGTGTGCGATTACAGCGACGAGTACTCGCACTGGAACGCGGCCCGCAGCCTGTCGCAGTGGCTTGCCTCGCAGGGCGTGCCCGCCATCACAGGCATCGACACCCGCGCGTTGACAAAACACCTGCGTGAGCAGGGCATAATCCGCGGCAAGATATTGGTGGAGGACACTCCCGAACCGGCCTTTGAGGATTACGGCGACATCAATTTCGTGGAGCGCGTCAGCCCCAAGGACGTGCAGGTCTATAACGAAGGCAAGGGCCTGAAGCGTGTGGTGCTCGTGGACTGCGGCGCCAAGAACAACATCGTGCGCTGTCTGGCCAACCGTGGCGTCCAGGTGATCCGCGTGCCCTGGGACTACGATTTCAACACGCTGGATTTCGACGCGCTGTTCCTCAGCAACGGCCCCGGCAACCCCGAGACCTGCGCCGTCACCGTCAACAACATCCGCAAATTCATATCCAACCCCGACGAGAAACGCCCGCTGATGGGCATCTGCCTCGGCCATCAGCTCCTTGGCAAAGCCGCCGGCGCCGACATCTATAAACTGAAATACGGCCACCGCAGCCACAACCAGCCGGCCCGTCTGGAAGGCGACGTGCGCTGCTTCGTCACCAGCCAGAACCACGGTTACGCCGTGGACGCCAAGACCCTCCCCGCCGACTGGGCACCCTGGTTCACCAACATGAACGACGGTTCGAACGAGGGCATCCGCCACACTTCCAGGCCCTGGCGCTCGGTGCAGTTCCACCCCGAGGCCTGCGGAGGTCCGGTCGACACGGAGTTTCTTTTCGATGAGTTCATCGACCAAGTCAAATCCCTCTAACCCTCTAACCTGCTAACATCATGTCTCAAGATAATTCCATAGTGAAAGATATCAAGAAAGTTCTGGTCTTAGGTTCGGGCGCGCTGAAGATAGGCGAGGCCGGCGAGTTCGACTATTCCGGCAGCCAGGCCCTGAAAGCCCTGCGCGAGGAGGGAATCGAAACCGTGCTGATCAACCCCAACATCGCCACGGTGCAGACCAGCGAGGGTGTGGCCGACCACATCTATTTCCTCCCCGTTACCCCCTTCTTCGTGGAGCGCGTTATCGAAAAGGAGCGCCCCGACGGCATCATGCTGGCGTTCGGCGGTCAGACGGCGCTGAACTGCGGCGTCGAGCTGTACCATAACGGCGTGTTCGAAAAATACGGCGTCCGCGTGCTCGGCACTCCCGTGCAGTCCATCATCGATACCGAGGACCGCGAGATATTCGTGGAGAAACTTTCGGAAATCAATGTCAAGACCATCGCGTCGGAGGCTTGCGAGAACACCGAGCAGGCCCTTGAGGCGGCATCCAAGCTCGGTTATCCCGTCATCCTGCGTGCTGCATACGCATTGGGCGGTCTCGGTTCCGGTTTCTGCGACACTCCGGGCGAACTTATCAAGTTAGCCGAGAAGGCTTTCTCGTTCTCGCCTCAGGTATTGGTGGAAAAGAGCCTTAAGGGCTGGAAGGAGATCGAGTACGAGGTGGTGCGCGACCGTTTCGACAACTGCATCACGGTCTGCAACATGGAGAACTTCGACCCCCTGGGCATCCACACCGGCGAGAGCATCGTGGTGGCTCCCTCGCAGACCCTCTCCAATTCCGAATACCATAAGCTGCGCGAGCTTTCCATCCGCATCGCGCGCCACATAGGCATAGTGGGCGAGTGCAACGTGCAGTTCGCCCTCTGCCCCGATTCCGAGGACTACCGCGTCATCGAGGTCAACGCGCGTCTGTCGCGTTCGTCGGCCTTAGCGTCCAAGGCCACCGGCTATCCCCTCGCCTTCGTGGCCGCAAAATTAGCTCTCGGATACGGCCTGTTCGACATACGCAACTCCGTCACCAAGGACACAACGGCATTTTTCGAACCGGCCCTTGACTACGTGGTCTGCAAGATTCCGCGCTGGGACCTCGGCAAGTTCCGCCGCGTAAACCGCGAGCTGGAATCGTCCATGAAGTCGGTGGGCGAGGTCATGGCCATCGGACGTACCTTCGAGGAGGCCATTCAGAAGGGCCTCCGCATGATAGGCCAGGGAATGCACGGTTTCGTCGACAACAAGGAACTGGTGCTTGATGATGTCGATACGGCCCTCAAGGCTCCCACCGACAAGCGTATCTTCGTGATCGAGAAGGCTTTCGACCGTGGATATTCCATCGACCGCATCCACGAGCTGACACGCATAGACAAGTGGTTCCTGCACAAGCTGAAGAACATACACGACACCGACCGCCGGCTGCACTCGCTCAAGGGTCTGGACGCCATAGACCGCGACCTGATGCTGCGCGCCAAGCGACAGGGATTCTCCGACTTCCAGATTGCCCGCGCCGTCGGTATGGAGAAGGACTGCGACATCGAGCAGGCTATCCTGATGGTGCGCGACCGCCGCAAGGAACTCGGCGTGGTGCCGGCCGTGAAGCAGATCGACACCCTGGCCGGCGAGTTCCCGGCACAGACCAACTACCTGTACCTCACCTACAACGGCGACGCACACGACATCGACTATGAGAACGACGGCAAGTCTGTAGTGGTGCTCGGTTCCGGTGCCTACCGCATCGGCTCCTCGGTGGAGTTCGACTGGTGCGGAGTCCAGGCGCTGAACACCATCCGCAAGGAGGGCTGGCGCTCCGTCATGATCAACTACAACCCCGAGACCGTATCGACCGACTACGATATATGCGACCGTCTCTATTTCGACGAGCTTACGTTTGAGCGCGTGCTCGACATTCTCGACCTGGAAACACCTCACGGCGTGGTGGTCAGCACCGGCGGCCAGATTCCCAACAACCTGGCAATGCGTCTGGACCACGTGGGCATCAACCTGCTCGGCACGTCGGCACAGAGCATCGACAACGCCGAGGACCGCGAGAAATTCTCGGCCATGCTGGGCCGCATCGGCGTGGACCAGCCCGAATGGTCGGCCCTCACGTCGATGGAGGATATCAACAAATTTGTGGAGAAGGTCGGTTTCCCCGTCCTGGTGCGTCCCAGCTACGTCCTCTCGGGCGCGGCCATGAATGTCTGCACCGGCCCCGACCAGCTTGAACGCTTTCTCACCGAGGCCGCCAACGTCTCCAAGCGTCATCCGGTCGTTGTCTCCCAGTTCCTCGAGAACGCCAAGGAGGTGGAGATGGATGCTGTGGCCTGCAACGGCGAGATCATCGCTTACGCCATCTCCGAGCATGTGGAATATGCCGGCGTCCATTCCGGCGACGCCACCATCCAGTTCCCGCCGCAAAAACTTTACGTCGAGACCGCGCGCCGTATCAAAAAGATTTCCAAGAAGATAGCCGAACAGCTCAATATCTCCGGCCCGTTCAACATCCAGTTCCTGGCCCGTGAGAACGACATCAAGGTCATAGAGTGCAACCTGCGCGCCTCGCGCTCGTTCCCCTTCGTAAGCAAGGTGCTGAAGATAAACTTCATCGAACTGGCCACGCGCATCATGCTCGGTCTCCCCGTGGAGCGTCCCGACAAGAGCGTGTTCGACCTGGACTACGTAGGCGTCAAGGCTTCTCAGTTCTCGTTCAACCGTCTGCAGAAAGCCGACCCGAAGCTGGGCGTCGACATGGTGTCCACCGGCGAGGTAGGCTGTATCGGCGACGACGCCCGCAAGGCGCTGCTCACATCCATGCTGTCTGTCGGACTCCGCATCCCCGGCAAGAACATCCTCCTCTCCACCGGCAACGGCAAGCAGAAGGGCGATATGCTCAAGGCTGCGCAGATGCTGGCCAAAACCGGCTACAACCTCTATGCCACACCCGGCACATCACGCCACCTGTCGGAGAACGGCATTCCCAACACTATGGTATTCTGGCCCGATTCGCTCGGCCAGCCCCAGGCGCTCGACCTCCTGCACAACCATGAGATAGACCTGGTGATCAACCTCCCGGCAAACCATTCCGACTCGCAGGTTACAAACGGTTACAAGGTGCGCCGCACGGCCATAGACCTCAATATCCCGCTGATAACCAACGCCCGACTCGCTTCGGCGTTCATCTACGCTTTCCTCACCGTAAAGCCGGAGGAAATCGAAATCAAGTCCTGGCAGGAATTCTAACACAGCAGTTATGAAGACTCTGATCAGAAACGTCCGCCTGTGCGACCCTGACGGCGAGCCTGTCTCCATCGTGGTGGAGGACGGCGTGATCCGCGAGATCGGTCACGTCGGCCCGTGGGCCGGTCTTGAATTCGACGGCCACGGCCTCACCGCCATCCCCGGCCTGGTGGACGTGCACGTGCACTTCCGCGAACCCGGCTTCGAGTACAAGGAGACCGTCGCCACCGGCTCGGCGGCTGCGGCTGCGGGCGGTTTCACCACCGTCTGCACCATGCCTAACCTCAAGCCGGCTCCCGATTCCATGCCTAACCTGCGCCGCCAGCTCGACGCCATAGACCGTGGCGCCGGAATCGAGGTGCTGCCATACGCTACCATCACGCGCGGCCGCATAGGCAAGGAGCCTGTCGATTACCCGGAGCTGGCGCCATACGTATGCGCCTTCAGCGACGACGGCTCGGGTATCGAATCCGAGGACGTGATGCGCCGGGCCATGAAGGGGATAGCCCGCACTGGCAAAGTCCTGGCCGAGCATTGCGAGGTGATGGAACTGGTGCGCGGAGGCTGCATCCACGACGGCGATTATGCGCACGAACATAACCTGCCCGGCATCTGCTCCGAAAGCGAATGGCGCGAAGTGGAACGCAATATACGTCTGGCCGAGGAAACCGGCTGCCGTCTGCACATCTGCCACGTCTCCACCAAGGAGAGCGTGCGCCTGATACGCGACGCCAAGGCCCGTGGCGTTGACGTCACCGCCGAGACCGGCGCCCACTATTTAGTATTCACCGACGCCGACCTGCAGGACGAGGGGCGTTTCAAGATGAATCCGCCGCTCCGTGCGGCCGACGACCGCGACGAACTGATACGCGGCATACAGGATGGCACCATCGACTGCATCGCTTCCGACCACGCTCCCCATTCGGCCGAGGAGAAGTCCAAAGGCCTGCTCAAATCGGCTATGGGCGTCACAGGAATCGAGCTGTCGCTTCCCGCCGTCTACACTTACGCCGTGCGCACAGGTCAGATCTCATTCAGCCGGATGATTGAACTGATGGCCGGGAATCCGCGCCACATTTTCGGCATCAAGGGCGGTCTGGAGCCGGGGCAGCGCGCCGACTTCACTTTGGTCGACTTCAACACGCCGTTCACGGTCGAACCCGACAGGCTCGTGTCGATGGGTCACGCCACTCCTTTCGCCGGTCTGGAACTTTACGGCAAGGTCATGGCGACCTTTTTCAACGGCCAGAGCGTTTTTATTAATGACGATTATTACTCAGAAAGTACAGAGTCATGAAATACACGATAATAGAGAACCGCCACCTCACGGGCGCCACATGGCTGATGCGCCTGCGCGGCGACACGTCCGGCATCACCAAGCCCGGCCAGTTTGTCAACGTAGCCGTTGACGGCTGCTTCCTGCGCCGTCCCATCTCCATCTGCGACTGGGACGACAGCACCATTCTGCTCGCATACGATGTGGTGGGCGAAGGCACCGAAAAAATGTCGAAGATGCTGCCCCCGCAGGAACTCGACATACTCTGCCCTCTCGGCAACGGCTTCGACATCTCCGTTCCGTCGGAGCGTCCCGTGCTGCTGGGCGGCGGTATCGGCACGGCACCTCTCTACGGTCTCGCCAAGGCTCTGATGAACAAGGGCATCCAACCTGCCGTGGTGCTCGGTTTCGCCTCCAAGGAACGCGCCGTGCTCCATGACCTGTTCGTCGACCTCGGACTGCCCGTGTACATGGCCACGGTCGATGGCTCGCTCGGCACCAAGGGCTTCGTGACCGACGCTTATAAGGAGGCTGGCCTTGACGCCGACTATTTCTACGCATGCGGACCCAGCCCGATGCTCCGCGCCCTGTGCGACGTCATGCCTATCTCCGGCCAGCTCAGCCTCGAGACACGAATGGCCTGCGGATTCGGCGTATGCGCATGCTGCGCCATCAAAACCACCAACGGCCCCGCCGGCGTATGCAAGAAGGGCCCCGTCTTCAGAAAGGAGGAACTGATATGGGAATGAACCGCGACCTGCAGGTGAGCCTCGGCTCCCTCACTCTCAAAAACCCCGTCATCCCGGCCAGCGGTTGCTTCGGCTTCGGCTACGTGATGGCTCCTTATTACGACCTTAACACCCTCGGCGCCATCTCGGTAAAGGGTACCACACTCGACCCGCGCTTCGGCAACCCGTTGCCCCGCGTGGCCGAATGCCCGTCGGGCATGATCAATTCCGTGGGCCTCATGAATCCGGGCGTCGACAAGGTGATCAGCGACGAGCTGCCCAAGCTGCGCAATGTATATAATGGCCCTATTATCGCCAACATCAGCGGTTTCTCGGTAGACGAATACTGCGAGACCTGCCGCCGCATGGACGGCCAGCCGCAGGTGGACATCCTGGAGCTGAACGTGAGCTGCCCCAACGTGCACGGCGGCGGCATGGCGTTCGGGACCTCGGCCGAGAACATTGCCAAAGTCACTTCGGCGGTCAAGAAATGCACCGGGACGCCGCTGTTCGTCAAGCTCAGCCCCAACGTGACCGACATCGTCGAGATGGCCCGCGCCGCCGAGGATGCCGGCGCCGACGGTCTGGTGTGCGCCAACACGTTCCTGGGTATGCGCATCGACCTCAAGACCAAGCGCCCCGTCGTGGCCAACGTGATGGGTGGATTCTCCGGCCCGGCGGTGTTCCCGATGGCGCTCCGCATGGTCTATCAGGTATCGCGCGCGGTCAACATTCCTGTCATCGGTTGTGGCGGCGTCATGTCGGCTGACGACATACTGGAGATGATGCTGGCCGGCGCAAAGGCCGTGGAGGTCGGCACCGCAAACCTGATCGACCCCATGGCCTGCCACAACATGGTGCGTGACCTCCCCGCCGCAATGGAACGCTACGGCATCGACTCTCTATCTTCCATCAAACCAATCTGACATACAACGACATACAATGAACAAAGACGTTATCATAGCGTGCGATTTTCCCGACGCTGACACCACTCTGAAATTCCTGGAACAGTTCGGCGACCTGCGCCCCTTCGTCAAGATAGGCATGGAGCTTTATTACGGAGCCGGACCCGACATAGTGCGCCGTCTGCGTGAGCGCGGACACCGCATCTTCCTCGACCTCAAGCTTCACGACATTCCCAACACGGTCCGGAAGTCGATGAAGGTACTGGCCGGCATGGACATCGACATGATCAACGTGCACGCCGGCGGCACCATCGAAATGATGGCAGCCGGTCTGCAAGGCTTAGAGGAGGGTACTCCCGAGGGTCGTAAGCGTCCTCTGCTCATCGCCGTAACCCAACTCACCTCCACGTCGCCCGAGGCGCTGAAGAACCAGCTGCTGATCGACACCCCCATGAACGAGACCATCGCCAAATACGCTCAGAACGCCAAGGCAGCCGGTCTGGACGGCGTGGTATGCTCGCCCCTCGAGGCATCGATAGTCAAGGAGGCCTGCGGGCCTGAGTTCCTGGCCGTTACTCCCGGCATCCGCTACCCCAACGCCGGCGCCGACGACCAGTCGCGTGTCACTACGCCCGAACGCGCCCGTGAAATCGGCTCGGATTTCATCGTCGTAGGCCGTCCCATCACCGCCGCTCCCGACCCCGTGGCCGCTTACCTCAAGGCCCGCAAGGAGTTCGCCGGAATCTAATGCCCCTGTCCGGCGGCAATTGAAACAACTTCAAAAATTCACTTTTCAGACCATATATTTTATGGAAAAACAAGTAGCAAAAGCACTCCTCTCCATCAAGGCCGTGTTCCTTCGTCCCGACGATCCCTTCACCTGGGCGTCAGGCATCAAGTCGCCCGTATATTGCGACAACCGTCTTACCTTGGGCTATCCCGAGGTGCGTCGCGTCATCGAGCAGGGCATAGCTGACACAGTCCGCAAGTATTACCCTGAGGCTCAGGCGCTGATGGGTACTTCCACAGCCGGTATCGCCCACGCCGCCATCGCGGCTTATCTCCTTGACCTCCCCATGGGCTATGTGCGCGGCGCCGCCAAGGATCATGGCCGCAACAACCGCATCGAGGGCCGTCTTGACCCGGGCATGAAGGTAGTTGTGGTAGAGGACCTTATCTCAACGGCCGGCAGCTGCGTCGAGACCGTCGAGGCTCTCCGCGAGGCCGGCGCCGATGTGCTCGGCGTGGTCTCCATCTTCACCTACGGAATGCAGAAAGGCATAGACCGCCTGGCTCAGGCCAACGTCACGAACCATTCCCTATCCAACTTCGGCACTCTGGTGCAGGTGGCCGCCGAAGAAGGCTATATCCAGCCCGACCAGGTGCCTATGCTGCACAAGTTCATCGCCAACCCCGCCGAATGGCTTAAAGACTGACATCATGCGTCACGTAATAGAACCCACCGACCTGTCGACCGGGGAACTGCAGGAAGTCATCGACCTTGCGCTTGACATCATCGACAATCCGGCCAAGTATGCCGAAGCCTGCAAGGGCAAGAAGCTGGCCACACTGTTCTACGAACCTTCGACGCGCACGCGCCTGTCGTTCACATCGGCCATGATGGAGCTGGGCGGCAACGTCATCGGTTTCAGCAACGCCAACAACACCTCCGTAAGCAAGGGCGAGACCGTGGCCGACACCACCCGCGTCATCAATTGCTTCGCCGACATCATCGCCATGCGTCACCCCGTGGAGGGCGCTCCCCTTGTGGCCGCCATCAACTCCTCCACTCCCGTCATCAACGCCGGCGACGGTTCGCACGCACACCCCACGCAGACCCTGACCGACCTGCTGACCATCCGCCGCGAAATCGGCCGTTTCGACAACCTCACCATCGGCTTCTGCGGCGACCTCCGCTTCGGCCGCACCGTCCACTCTCTTATAAAGGCTCTGTCCCGCTACAAGGGCATTAAGGTAGTGCTCATCGCGCCCGACCAGCTCCGCCTCCCCGCATACATGAAGGAGGAAGTGTGCGACAAATACGGCATCCCCTACGTCGAGGTCAACTCGATGGAGGAGGTAATGCCCGAGCTGGACGTGCTGTACATGACCCGCGTGCAGAAGGAGCGTTTTCTGGACCAGGACGAATACGACCGTGTCAAGGACTGCTTCATCCTCACGCCCGACAAACTCCGCGACGCCAAGCCCGAGATGCGCATCCTTCATCCGCTGCCCCGCGTCAACGAGATTTCGGTCGAAGTCGACGCCGACCCGCGCGCCGCTTACTTCCGTCAGGTCCGGAACGGCAAATACGTCCGCATGGCCCTCATCCTCAAGCTCCTTGAGTGGGCACAGAATGAGGATTCAGCCGCCGGGAATGCCTGCCAAACCGGCGCAAATCCGGTCCACCAGCTTATACCTGACGACGTAGTCCGCAACCAGCACGTCTGCTCCAACCCCAAGTGTATCAGCAACGTGGAGAACGTAGACGCCTGCTTCCGTCCCGACCTCGCCAACCCCGGCAGCTACCGCTGCCTCTACTGCGAGTCCAAACCGAAGTAACCCGCATTGTCACTGTGGTCGAAGCCCGCGGCTTCGACTCCCCCATAAGGATCTGCCTGCCGAGTCGCGGAGCCGTTCTGTTCTGCACCGTAGGGGCTGCTTCGACTCCCCCATCTCGGGTGCGCCCCTTTCCGGGGCGCGCCCGCCTCTTTTACCCCTCCCTCCATCTTCTTCCATACCCTTAAAAAACATTAATTTCCGTTTTTAAGCTATTATATCCCTAAATTTTGCTAAATTTGCAGTTTGTAACCAAGAAGCACCATAGAATGCGTTTCTTTTCAATCATACGAGGCTTGCTTATAGCCGCCATATTGCCCCTTGTCGCAACATCATGCAACGAGGACAGTTCTTCTACTTCCGTATATGTCGACTACGGCACCCTCGCCGTCACCAGATTCTCAGTACGCTATCCTTCGGAGAAATCCGGAACGGCCTCGGATACCGCATATTTCTCCATAGACCTCAACAATGGCGTCATTTTCAACGCCGACTCCATACGCCCCGGCGTGGATGTCTCCAAGCTCGTCACCTCCATCAGCTATAACTCGGCGGTGGACTCAGTACTGGTCATCATGGACGGCGGCACGACACGCACCGGCCGCGTGGACTACAAGAAGAATCCCGGCGACTCCATCGACTACACCGGCCGCGTCAGCCTGTTGCTCAAATACGGCGACATGCAGAAGGAATACCGCGTGCGTCTGAATGTCCATAAGGAATACGCCGACTCCCTGCGCTGGGACGAGGCCAACGTGCGCCCGCTTCCCTCGCTGCGTCCCGACCCGACGGCTCAGAAAACGGTGCTGCTCGACAACGGCGTGGCCGTCTCTCTGATACGCGAGGCCGACGGCGCATATACCTTCGCCCGCTCCGACGATGCGTTTCAGGAGAATGTGGAGTCCGGAGCAGCCCATCTGCCGTTCACTCCGCGCATCGAGTCCCTTTCCGTGGCCGGCGACAAGATCTACCTCCTCTCCGACTCCGGCGAGCTGTGGCAAAGCTCTGACCAGGCGGCCACCTGGTCCACCACCGGCCAGACCTGGGAGAACGTAATCGGCCCGTATCTGGAAACCATCGTGGGCATACGCATGGACGGCGGCAAACGCCTGTTCGCCCAGTATCCCATGCTGAACCTGAACGAGAAGGAACTTCCCGCCGACTTCCCCGTAGACGGATTCTCCAACTTCGTGACCCTGCAGAACAAATGGACCCTGTCGCCAGTGGCGTTCTTCATGGGCGGCGTCAAGACCGACGGCAAGCTCAGCCCCGCCACATGGGCGTTCGACGGCGCCGAATGGATATGCCTCAACGACGGCGACATCGATGCGCTGGAACAGGCGTCCATCATCCCGTACTATTATTACCGCCGCAACATCCAGAACACCGATGACGAGGAGTTCCAGGTATGGATGCTGATAGGAGGCCGCAAAGCCGACAATTCCATCAACCGTAACGTCTACATCTCGTACGACAACGGTGTAAGCTGGCGTCTGGGCAAGACATCGCTCCAACTGCCCGACTGCATCCCCGCAATGTGGGGCTGCGACAATATCGTGGTGTCCACCAGGCTCGACGCCGACCTGTCCGACAACTGGTCAACAGAATTCAAAAGCAGCACCAAGCAGCGCATTCCCTGGCAGGTGGAGGGCGGCATAATCTCATGGGATTGCCCGTACATTTACCTGATCGGCGGCTACGGTCCGGACGGCAAGCTATACAACACCATCTGGCGCGGCGTGCTGAACCGCCTCACGTTCACCCCCATAATCTGATAAATGCGGAAGGTCATAGCCATAATCCTCTTGCTGTCGGCTGCGTCGGGCTCGTTTGCCCTGCGCGCACAGGAAGACTACCGCTTCGACATAGGCGGCGGCATCGGCATGACCGGTTATCTCGGCGACGCCAACAACGCCAACCTCTGGCGCAACCCCTCCTGGAACGCCGAGGTCCTGTTCCGCTACATCTGGAATCCCCGCTTCAACTTCAAGACCAACTTCTATGTCGGAGGTCTCCGCGGCAATTCCGCGCAGATGGACGACGTGTTCCCCACGCACGAGAACTACAAGTTTTCCACCACTTTCTATGAGATAGGCGAGAGCGTGGAGTTCCATTTCTTCAACTACGGCATGGGCGAGACCTATCGCAAGCTGAAGCGCTGGACTCCGTATATCACCGCCGGCGTCAGCCTCACGGCCTTCACGGCCGAGGGCAAGTCGAGCGCGGCGTTCACCATCCCGCTCGGCATCGGCTTCAAGTACAAGCCTTCGCGCCGATGGAACCTCGGTCTCGAGTTCCTGATGAAGAAAACCTTCACCGACAAACTCGACGGCCCGCTGCTCGACGACCCCCAGGGCATCAAATCGGCGTTCATGAAGAACACCGACTGGTACTCCACCCTGACTTTTACCGTAAGCTACGAATTCAGCAAACGTTGCGCGGCCTGCAATTACCACACTCCAAGAAAAATGTACAAATAACACACGCAGATGACACCCAAACGAACCATCCCGGGCATCGCGCCCGACAAACTGCCGCAGCACGTAGCCATCATCATGGACGGCAACGGCCGCTGGGCCCGGCAGCGCCTGCAGACCCGCACCACGGGCCACTCCGAGGGCGTCAACTCCGTGAACCGCATCACGCGATACGCCTCCGACCTCGGCATCAAGCACCTGACCCTCTATGCCTTCAGCACCGAGAACTGGAACCGCCCCGCCGAAGAGGTGGACGTACTGATGCACCTCATAGGCGAGACTATCCTGCGCGAAGCTCCCGAGCTGCGCGACAACAACGTGCACATCAACCTGCTGGGCGACATCGACCGTCTGCCCGAGCCGGTGCGCCTCAATCTGTTCGAGGGCCGCGACCTCACCGCGCAGTGCGACGGCCTGAACCTGAACCTCTGCCTCAGCTATTCCTCGCGCTGGGAGATAACCCGCGCCGTCAGGGAAATAGCGGCACTCGCCGCCGAAGGCAGCCTTGATCCCGAATCCATCGCCGACGCCGACATCGCCGACCGCCTCTCCACAGCCGGAATGCCCGACCCCGACCTGCTGATACGCACGGGCGGCGAACAGCGCATCTCCAATTTCCTCCTCTGGCAGATTGCCTACTCCGAACTCTACTTCACCCCTGTTCTCTGGCCCGACTTCAGCGAAGCCGACTTTGAACAGGCTCTCATACATTATACTAACCGCGAACGTCGTTTCGGCAAAACTTCCGACCAAGTTCAACGATCAGCTACCCAAGAATGATGAATATACGCCATATTGCTCGTTTCTTCACGTTGCTTTTAACCGTTGTCGCCGCCGTACCCTACGGCAGCGCCCAGGATCTGCTTGAGCTGCCCATTCAGCCCGAGGCACCCGTCGATACCATATACAACCCGGAAATAATCTATTCCCCGCTTCCCAAGACATACGAGATAGCGGGAATACGCACATCCGGACTCAAGACCGCCGACGACTATGTGGTCATCGGCTACTCCGGTCTGTCAATAGGCGACAAAATCGAAATTCCGGGCCAGGAGATCACCGATGCCGTACGCCGCTTCTGGCGACAGGGCCTCTACTCCAAAGTGCGCATCAACGTCGACAAGATCGCCGGCGACAAGGTGTGGCTCGACATCGAGCTGCAGCAGCAGCCCCGCCTCTCCGAAATCAAGTTCGAGGGCACCAAGGGCAGCGAGAAGAAGGACATTCTGGAACGCCTCTCCATGGTCGAAGGCCAGCAACTTACGCCCAACATCATCAACCGCGCCAAGCAGATTGTGGAGAATTACTACGAGAAGAAAGGCTTCAAGAACGTATCGGTAAATATCCGCCAGTCTAACGATCTGTCGAAGGAGAACCACTCCATCCTCACGTTCGTGATTCAGAAAAACGCCAAGGTCAAGGTGCACAAGATCTATATCGACGGCAACAAAGTGATGTCCGACCGCAAGATCAAGCGCGCCATGAAGAAGACCACCGAGAAGAACGACATCCTGAAGCTGTTCAGCCAGAAGAAGTTCGTCGAATCGGACTATGAGGACGACAAGCAGCGCATCATCGACAAATACAACGAGCTGGGATACCGTGACGCGAAGATAGTGCACGACTCGGTGGCCAAGTACGACGACAAGACGGTCGATGTATTCCTCAATGTGGACGAGGGCAAGAAATACTACATCTCCGCCATCGACTGGGTGGGCAACACGGTATATCCCACCGAGACGCTGAACGCCGTACTGGGCATGTACCCCGGCGACGTCTACAACCAGAAGATGCTGAACAAGCGCACCAACGAGGACGAGGACGCCGTGTCGTCGCTATATACCGACAACGGATACCTGTTCTTCAACCTGGTACCAATCGAGGAGCAGATACACGGCGACTCCATCGCGCTGCAGATGCGCGTCATCGAGGGTCCGCAGGCCCGAATCAACCGCGTGGTGATCAACGGCAACGACCAGCTGTACGAGAAGGTGATCCGCCGTGAGTTGCGCGTGCGCCCGGGCGAGCTGTTCAGCAAGTCCGACCTGATGCGTTCCGCCCGCGAAATCGCCGCCGGCGGCCACTTCAACCCCGAGAACATGGACATCCGTCCCGAGCCTAACGAAAGCGACGGCACCGTCGACATCGTGTTCAACCTCGAGTCGAAGGCCAACGACAAGGTACAGCTCTCGTTCGGATGGGGCCAGACAGGTATCACCGGACAGCTCGCACTCTCGTTCTCCAACTTCTCGATGAAGAATCTGTTCAACCCGTCGGCCTACAAGGGCATCATCCCCCGCGGCGACGGCCAGACATTCTCCATATCCGCTCAGACCAACGCCAAATACTACCAGAGCTACGGAATCTCGTTCTTCGATCCCTGGATCGGAGGAAGCCGCCCCAACTCCCTCTCCATCTCGGCCGACTACTCCCGCTCCACCGGTATCAACAGCGACTTCTACTCCAAGCGCTGGGCCAACGCATACCAGAATGCATACTATTACGGCGGCTACGGATATAACTACAACAACAACTACGACTACTACCAGGACGCCTACGACCCCAACAAGGTGCTGCAGACAGCCGGCGTAAGCGTAGGATTCGGTACCCGCCTCTCCTGGCCCGACGACTACTTCCAGTTCCAGGCCATGCTCTCCTACCGCTGGTATTACCTCAAGGAATGGTACTACATCAGCCCCGTATTCCAGAACGGTACCTCCAACGCCTTCACCTTAGGTCTGAACCTGAGCCGCACCAGTATCGACAACCCCATCTATACACGCCGCGGTTCGTCGTTCAACCTGAACTTCACCTGCACCCCGCCGGCCAACCTGTTCGGCAAAAAGAACTGGGCCAAGCTCGCCGAGATGTCCACGGACACCAACCTGAGCGCCGACCAGCGCCAGGATGCCACCTCGCAGATGTACCGCTGGCTCGACTACTGGAAGCTCACGTTCAAGTCCAAGACGTTCACCCCGCTCACCGATCCCGACGGCAAATGGACACTCGTGTTCATGACCCGTGCCGATTTCGGTATCATAGGCTCGTGGACCAAGCACCTCAAGACGCCATTCGAGACCTACTACTTCGGAGGCGACGGAATGTCGGGTGGCTACACTTACGCCACGGAGACCGTGGCCATGCGCGGTTACGAGAACGGACAGTTCACCCCGAGCCGCAGCGAGGGTTACGCCTACGCCAAGTACACCTTCGAGCTCCACTTCCCGTTCCTGCTCCAGCCCTCCACCACCATCTACGCCATCGCCTTCGCCGAGGCCGGTAACTGCTGGACCACCGCCAAGGCATTCAACCCCTTCGACCTTAAGCGCTCGGCCGGTGTCGGCGCCCGCGTATACCTCTCCGTGCTCGGATTCCTCGGTATCGACTGGGCTTACGGTTTCGACAAGGTATGGGGCACACGCGGCGGCAGCCAGATCCACTTCGTGCTCGGCCAGGAATTCTAATCTCCTTGCCGATTCGCCAGGTATGACACCCGGAAGTCTTAACTTTCTTTAACTGAATATTGTTAAACTATTGACGCCCCACGGCGTCAATAGTACAAAACTCAGATAACACAGACCATTATGAAGAAATTAGCAATAGCCCTCGGAATCGTGGCAGCCACATGCCTCGGCAGTTTCGCCCAGAAGTTCGCCCTGGTCGACATGCAATATATACTCCGCAACGTTCCCGCCTACGAGATGGCCAACGAACAGCTCAACCAGGTGTCGCAGCGCTGGGAGAAGGAAGTGAACGCCGTGGCCAAGGAAGCCGAGACCATGTACAAGAACTACGAGGCCGACATGGTGTTCCTCACCGACGAGCAGAAGAAGAAACGCGAGGAGGAAATCGTTACTAAAGAGAACGAAGCGAAGGATCTCCGCTACAAATACTTCGGACCCGAAGGCGAGCTCTACAAGAAGCGCCAGTCGCTGATGAAGCCCATCCAGGAGGACGTGTACAACGCCGTCAAGGCCGTGGCCGAGGAAAAAGGATACCAGACCATCTTTGACCGCGCAAGCTCCCAGAGCATCGTATTCGCCTCGCCCCGCATCGACGTCAGCAACGACGTGCTCGCAAAACTTGGCTATTCCAAATAATTTGCGTATCTTTGCGGTCGCGCTCTGTATATGAGCTGAAATTGAAACTAAAATAAATTAAATCATAATGTTCAAGAAAATCATTCTGACGCTGGCCATTGCACTGGCCATCCCGTTTGTAGGAGCCAAGGCCCAGACCATCAAGATCGGACTTGTCGACGTGGCCTCGATTGTACAGGTTATGCCCGAGCGTTCTCAGGCAGAGACCAAACTTGCAGACGCATCCAAGAAATACGAGACCGAGTATCAGAAACTCGGCGAGGAGATGAAACGTCTCTACGACGAATACCAGGCCATGAAACCCGACGAGCTTCAGGCCATCAAGGACCGCAAGACCCGCGAACTCAACGACTATCAGCAGAAGATGGCCGCCTTCGAGCAGAGCGCCCAGCAGGATCTCGCCAAGATGCAGCAGGAGCTGATGAGCCCCATCGTGCAGAAGATCCGCACCGCCATCGAAGCAGTCGGCAAGGAGGGCAACTACTCCCTGATTCAGGATCTCGCACCCCAGATGACCTACTACCACGCAGCCCCCGTCGAGGACATCACCGCTGCCGTGAAAGCCAAGCTCGGCCTGAAGTAACAGCAGCCTCAACTTTCAGACAATAAAAATGCGGGACCAGTCCCGCATTTTTATTATCCGCCCCGTCGCTCCCCCTCCTCCCTCCTTGTCGCTCCTTTGTCGCGGAGCCGTTTCCGTCAGGAGCTCCGCTCCTCCTCCTCCCTTATCCCTAACCCCCACCCCTATGATCGGCGTTTTTGATTCCGGCTACGGCGGCCTCACCATCCTCAAGCAGATCCGCAACACCCTGCCGGACTACGACTACATCTACCTCGGCGACAACGCGCGCGCCCCTTACGGCACGCGCAGCTTCGACATCGTCTACGACTTCACCCGCCAGGCCGTGGAGTTCCTGTTCTCACAAGGCTGCCCCCTCGTGATCCTGGCCTGCAACACCGCCTCGGCCAAAGCCCTGCGCACCATCCAGCAGACCGTCCTCCCCGCCCGCTGGCCCGACCGCCGCGTGCTCGGCGTGATCCGCCCCACAGTCGAGGATGTCGGCGCCATGACCCACACCCGCCATGTCGGCCTGCTCGCCACCCCCGGCACCGTCAATTCCCACTCCTACACCCTTGAGATAAACAAGATTCACCCCGACATCACCCTCACCGAACGCGCCTGCCCCATGTGGGTGCCCATCGTCGAGGCCGGCGAGGCCCAGTCGGACGGCGCCGACTATTTCGTCAGGAAATACATAGACGATATCATGGAGGCCGACCCCCTGATCGACACCCTGCTGTTGGGGTGCACCCACTATCCCATCCTGCTCCCCAAGATACGCAAATACGCCCCCGAACACGTGCGCATCGTACCGCAGGGCCAGATAGTGGCCGACAGCCTCAAGGACTACCTGCGCCGCCACCCCGAGATAGAATGCCGCTGCTCCAAGTCCGGCACAACCAGCTTTCTCACCACCGAAGCCACCGACAAGTTCGACCCCCTCGCCTCCCTTTTCATCGGCACCCACGTCCACTCCACCAAAATCACCCTTTAACATGGATTCAATCTCCACACTTCGAGACCAAATAAAGCTGATGGACGCCGACCGCGCCATCGCCGTCATTTCCGACTTCATCGCCGCCAATCCCGACAGCGCCGACGCCTACGTGATGCGCGGCCTCAAGCATTTCGGCCGTGGCGCCCGCGCCCTGGCCATCAACGACTTCCTCAAGGCCCTTGAGATCCAGCCCGACTCCATCGCCGCCAAGACCGCCCTCGACTCCGCCAATTCCATCCTCGACTTCTACAACAAGGACCTGTTCAATCCCTAAGCCGGCCGTTTCATCCGCCTCAGGCCGTTTCATCCGCCTCAGGCCGTTTCATCCGCCCCAGGCCGTTTCATCCGCCCCAGGCCGCTTCCGTTTTCGCCCTTCTCCCTCGCGGAGCCGTTCCGTTTTGGAGCGCAGCTCCAATTCTCCCGCGTCTGCCCTTTTGTCCCCGCCTTGAGCTTTAGCGAAAGCCCGCGTCAGTGCGTCTCCCACGGCATTAGAATGCGCGGCGCGGCATAAACCGCCGGTGGCTGTGCCTGTCCCTGCGCCGGCGCGAACCTCGATCCCGAATCGTAAAGCTTCAGCGGCCGCTCTATGGCCCAGCCCTCCGTGGCGTTGCGCACACACATCTTGCACAGCCCGCGGATATGGCGCGTGCGCCGGCGTATCTCCCCTATCACCTCCGTCATGTCCGCCAGCGTCCGGCTGCAGAAGCTGATGCCCGACCCGTAGCCATACGGAAACTCCAGACGCACGAATATCTTGTCGCCGTATTTCATCGGCCGGCCCGTGCCCGACGACACCACCACGCGGCGCACCCGCTCGCTGGTGCCCACACGCATTCCAGTCCGGTTTTCCGTCACTCTGTAGCGGCCCTCGGCCATAGCGCGCTCCATCCCGTAGGCGTTGCAGTATCCTGTCATTGTTTCCATATCGCTTCCTTATCTATTAATTTGATGCAAAGTTACCGGGAGTTACTGCCTATAATTTGCACCGATATGTTAATTTACATTAATGCCGGAGACCCAATTCCGTCGTCCGTCTGAATCCCTCAAAAAATCCGCAATTTTTCTTAAAATTTTATTTCGCTATATCTCAGCCGTTTGGCCGTTTTCTTGAAAATTTTTGATTATTTTTTTGATGAAATATTTGGTGGTTCCGATTTTTTGCTATAACTTTGCACTCGCAAACGGGAAACAAAGCCCGCGAGCCTCTGAAAAGAGTAAATGGTGCGTTAGTTCAGCTTGGTTAGAATACATGCCTGTCACGCATGGGGTCACGGGTTCAAGTCCCGTACGCACCGCCGAGGAGAGAGGAAGAGCAACAGCGTCAGTCTTGTACTGCCTGTTGCTCTTTTTTCATTATAATTCCATATTCCACACAGCCATGATAGTCATTATAAACGGCCCGAACCTCAATCTGTTAGGCAAACGCAGCCCCCATATATACGGCACCCGGACGCTGCCCGACATTATCAAAGACGTGCGAGAGTCATTCCCCGAGGTCTCGATAATGGACTTCCAGTCCAACTCGGAAGGCACCATAATCGACCTGATACATCAGTTCGGATTTGACCGGAACTGTGACGGCATCGTGATTAACCCAGGCGCCTACGCACACTATTCGCTGGCCATTGCCGACGCCATCGCGGCCGTACCCGTGCCCGTAGTGGAGGTGCACATCTCCAACATCCATGCCCGCGAGGAATTCCGCCACAATTCCGTGACCGCCCGCGCGGCCAAGGCCGTCATAGCCGGCTGCGACACGTTCGGATACAAACTGGCCGTGGAATATCTGCTGAATCTCGACGACGGCATTCCCTTCTGACACGCATGAATCTGGACCTTGACTCATACCTGGAGCTGCACTCATCGACCGAACCCGACTGGCTGCGGACTCTGAACCGGCGCACCAACCTGCGCCTGCTCAACGGTCGTATGTGCTCCGGCCCGCTGCAGGGACGCCTGCTCAAAATGCTGGTGGGAATGATCCGTCCCATGTCGGCGCTGGAACTCGGCACCTTCTCGGGCTATTCCGCCCTGTGCATCGCCGAGGGGATGCCGGACGGCTCCACGCTGCACACCATCGAGGCCGACGACGAACTCGAGGACTTCATCCGCCAGAGCCTCGCCGACGCCCCGCAGGAGATAGCCGGCAAAATCACCCTCCACATCGGCGACGCCCTGGAGGTGATGCACCGGTTCGAGCCGGAGCAGTTCGACCTGGCCTTCATGGACGCCGACAAGAGGCAATACCTCGAATATTACGACACTCTGTTCCCGCTAATACGACCCGGCGGCTACATCATAGCCGACAACACCCTGTGGGACGGCCACGTCATCGACCCGGCCTACGACCGCGACGCCCAGACCTGCGGCATACGCCGTTTCAACGACTTCGTGGCCCGCGACCCGCGCGTGGAGTGCGTCATCATCCCCCTGCGCGACGGTCTTTCCATCATCCGCAAACTATAATGCCTTTTGACACGTTCTAAAAATGAATCTCTCCAATTTTAACAATCCTATTATTTAGACCCCATGGAAGGAAAAAGACAAGCCAAGATAGCCCGTATGCTCCAGAAGGAGCTGGGCGAGATATTCCGTCAACAGACAGCCAAGATGGGCAACACCCTGGTATCGGTCAGCGCCGTGCGAGTTTCGCCCGACCTGAGTATCGCCAAAGTTTACCTCAGCATCTTCCCGCCCGAAAAGAGCAAGGAGATTCTGGAGAACATCAAGCGTCAGACCAAGACCGTGCGTTACGACCTGGCGCAGCAGGTCAAGGAGACGCTGCGCAAGTGCCCCGACCTGCAGTTCTTCCTCGACGATTCTCTGGACTATGCCGAGAACATCGACCGCCTGCTTGACCTGAAATGAAAATGAACCTACCGGCCCTGCTGGCCGGCCGATATCTGAGATCGCGCAAATCGCATTCTGCGGTTGGCGCGATTGCTGCTGTGTCCGTAGCCGGAATGGCCGTGGCCACGGCGGCCATCGTGTGCGTGCTGTCGGTGTTCAACGGCTTCCATCAGTCCATAGGCGAGCGTCTCGACACGCTGGCTCCCGACGTGCTGGTCGAGCCGGCGCAGGGCAAGGTGTTCGCCGACGCCGAGGCCGTGGCCTCAAAAGCCTCCCGGGTCAAGGGAGTGGCCGTAGCCACCCCTACGCTGGCCGACAATGCCCTTGTATTGCTGCAGGGCCGTGAGATGCCTGTCTATCTCATGGGCATAAATCCCGCCGATTACGCCCGCACCACCAGCATCGCGGAACTGATAGACCCCAAGGAAGGGAAATACCTCAAGGCCGGTCTGGACCGCGGCCTGCCCGAATCCGTAATCAGTGTCGGCGTGGCGCGTCAGATCGGCGCGCTGCCCGAAGACAATCTCCTTATATTCGCACCCAAGCGCAAAGGGAAGGTGAACATGGCCAACCCGCTGACCAGCTTCATCACCGACTCGCTGTATGTGTCCGGCATGTTCCGCGCCATGCAGAACGATTATGACGAGAACCGCATCATGATAGACCTGCCCACGGCACGGCGTCTGTTCCAGTACGATACCGAGGCCTCGTCGCTGCATGTGGCCGTGACGCCCGGCGCCGACCCCACCGACGTGGCGCAACGGCTCGCCTCGGAGCTCGGCCCGCAGTTCACGGTCAAGGACCGCCTGCGCCAGCAGGAAATGAACTTCCGCATGATCGAGATCGAGAAGTGGGTGTCGTTCCTGCTGCTCGGCCTGATACTGCTGATAGCCAGCTTCAACATCATCTCCACCCTGTCGATGCTGGTGCTTGAAAAGGAAGACTCGCTGGCCACCCTGTCGGCCATGGGGATGTCGCGCCGGCGCATCGGCAGCGTGTTCGCATGGGAGAGCTTTATGGTATCGGCCACCGGCGGACTTGCCGGCATCGTGCTCGGTCTGGTTCTGTGCCTGTTGCAACAGCACTTCGGTCTCATCAAGATCGGCGACGGCACGTCAACCATCATGTCGGCATATCCCGTACTGGTAAAGCCTCTCGACCTGCTCGCCACCCTCGTGCCCGTCATGCTGATCGGCGCACTGACCGCCGGCATCACCGCCCGATTCGCAAAATCGCGCATCGCCTGATGGCGTTTTGCTCACATTCCACTTATTTTCTACCCTATTTTCTTAATTTTTGTTGGCAATTTGAAAAAATAATTGTAATTTTGTCACGAAATATGCCAATATGCAACATTTTTGCTCCCGATATTGACATTTTCCATATAAAACTATATTTAGATTAAGATTAAAATTAAGACCCAGGGTTTCACATGGAAAGATTAGACAAGCTTGACAAAAAGATACTGAACATCGTGATGAGCAACGCCCGCATGGCCTCCAAGGACATCGCCGAGCAGTGCGGCGTGTCGCGCGCGGCCATCCATCAGCGCATGCAGCGGCTCATGGACATGAATGTCATTGTGGGTTCCGGCTATATCGTCAATCCCCACAAGTTGGGCTACAACACCTGCACATACGTGGGCGTAAAGCTGGAGAAAGGCTCGCTCTACCGTGAGGCCGCACACCAGCTCGAGGAGATTCCCGAGGTGGTGGAATGCCACTTCACCACCGGCCCGTACTCCATGCTGATCAAGGTGTATGCCTACGACAACCAGCACCTGATGCAGCTGCTCAACGACCAGATTCAGCACATCCCCGGCGTCACCGAGACCGAAACGCTCATCAGCCTGGAACAAAGCCTTAACCGTCAGATCCGTATCGACGTAGACGAAGAATGAAAAAGAAATACCTATACCCCCTTCTCTCCGTACTTGCACTCCTCGTAGTGTCGCTGCTGTTCTTCAGCCCCGAGGCTTTCGAGGGCAAGGTGCTGCAGCAGCACGACGTGATGCAGGGCATCGCCAACGGCCAGGAAGGCAAGGCCTACGCCGCCGAGACCGGAAACGTGACCCGCTGGACCAATTCGCTGTTCGGCGGCATGCCCAACTTCCAGATAGCGCCCTCATATCCCGCCAGCAGGACTCTTGAATTCATAGGGAAAGCCTATATGCTGTGGCTCCCGGCTCCGGCCAATCTGCTGTTCGGCATGATGTTGGGCTTCTTCATCATGCTGCTGTGCTTCAAGGTGCGCTGGAGCAACGCGCTGTTCGGCGCCATCGCATGGGGGTTCTCAACGTATTTCATCATCCTCATAGGCGCGGGTCATATATGGAAATACCTGACACTGGCCTACATACCGCCGTGCATCGGCGGCATCGCTCTGTGCTATAGGGGCAAATACCTGCCGGGCACGGCATTGGCCGCGCTGTTCGGGGCGTTGCAGCTGCAAAGCAACCACCCGCAGATGTCGTATTATTTCATGTTCGTCATCGTGGCCATGATGATAGCATGGCTCTGCACGGCCATCAGGCAGAAGACCGTCAAGTCCTGGCTTATCGCCACCGCCTGCGTTGTAGGCGCAGGCTCGCTGGCATTGGCTGCCAATTCCGCAAATCTTTACAACACATACGAATATTCCAAGCAGACGGTGCGCGGTCGCGCCACCGAGTTGACACAGCCCGGCCAGCCACAGGCCTCGTCCGGCATGAACCGTGACGCCATTACGGCCTGGAGCTACGGCATCGACGAGACATGGTCGCTACTTATCCCCAACGTCAAGGGTGGAGCCACCATCCAGCCCGTGGCCGGCGAGACCCAGCTTAAGTCACTGGCACAGACCAAGAAGGCCAACGAGCTTAACATCTCGCCCGAGGAATTCCAGTTCCTCGACCAGTTCCCGCAGTATTTCGGCGACCAGCCCATGACAAACGGCCCCGTGTATGTGGGTGCTTTCGTACTGCTGCTGGCCATCATCGCGCTGTTCCTGGTGGAAGGCCCGATGAAGTGGGCCCTGTTCGCCGTCTCCATCTTCGCCATCCTCCTCTCGTGGGGACACAACTTCCCGGCATTCACCAATTTCATGATCGACAGCTTCCCCGGCTACAACAAGTTCCGGGCCGTGTCCAGCATCCTTGTCATCGTGGAATTCACCGTGCCGTTCTTAGCGGTGCTGTGCGTCAAGAAGATGATAGACGACCCGAAGGCTTTCCGCGACAATCCGTGGGTAAGCTATTCGGTCCTGGGACTCGGCGCCTTAGTGTGCCTCATAGGCGCTATTTCCCCCTCGATATTCGGCGAGCCGTTCAGTCAGACCGAGATAGCACAGCTGCAGGAAGCAGGTGCGTTCGCCAATCCCGCCTACTATAACGTGATAGACGCCATCCGTCAGACCCGTCTTTCGCTGGTTCAGGCCGACTGCTGGCGGTCGCTCATCTTCATCGTCATAGGCAGCGCCATCATGTTCCTTTACCTCAAAGGCAAGGTACTGAACGGCACCGCACTGGCATGTTCCATCGCAGCGCTCACGCTGATCGACCTGTTCTCGGTAAACCTGCGTTACGTCAACTCCGACAACTTCACCGACCCGCAGGACAACACCGCCGTATTCCGGATGACCGACGCCGATCGTCAGATTCTGAAGGACACCACCAACTACCGCGTGCTCGATGTGGCCGGTTTCAGCTCGGCGCGCTCCAGCTATTTCCACAAGACCATCGGCGGCTACCACGCAGCGAAACTGACCCGTTACAACGACCTGATCGACCGTCAGATAACCAGGAACAACCCCGAAGTGCTCAACATGCTCAACGCCAAGTACATCATGTCGGGCAACGAGTATCAGCTCAATCCCGAGGCCAACGGCAACGCCTGGTTCGTAGAGAACGTGACGTATGTTGACACCCCCGATCAGGAAATGTCGGCGCTCGACTCGCTCCCCACCAAGGTCGCAGCGGTGGCCGACAGGAAGTTTGAGAAGACTCTGGGCAAAGCGCTGGCTGTCAACCCGGGCGATACCATCTACGAGACCTTATACGCTCCCGACCGCCTGACTTACAAGTCTAAGTCCGGCACAGGCGGCGTGGCCGTGTTCAGCGAGATTTACTTCCCGTGGGGCTGGGAGGCCACCATCGACGGCAAGCCTGCCGAGATTGGCCGCGTGGACTACGTGCTTCGCGCCCTGCGCATTCCCGCCGGGCAGCACGACATCGTGTTCAAGTTCGACCCCAAGTCGCTGAAAGTGACCAACACTCTGGCCGTCACTGGCGTAGTGCTGATATACGTACTCTGCTTCCTGGCACTCGGAGCCTGGGCATGGTATCTGACTCATAAACCCAAGACCAAACCGGACACCGAGGATGTCACAAAATAATGGAGCCTCCACCGCATTTCAGCGATGGCGCCATTCTCACGGGTATGGCGTGCATTCTCCCTTTGGCTATCAGCTTGTGACGCGGGTGATACGTCCCGGCCACGTGGCATACTATGGTTATGCCGACATCGACCACGCCCTGGCGGGTCCGCATATCGGCCGGCTGCGGCGCGAGGCGCGGATGCTGCTGCGTCTCGCCGCCATGCTTAATCCCGCATCCATATTCCTGCAGAACGGCGCCCATCCCGCCTATCAGGCTGCCGTCCGCGCGCTCGGCTCGCGCACCAGAATAGTCAGCACTCCCAAACGGGCCATTGACTGCGACATGATTTGCTCGCTCGGTGACTTCATCCCTCTCGACACGCTCAAACAGGCGCTGTCCTTATCCGGTCACGGCGTGGCCCTGCGCGACGCCCCCGAAGGATGGGCCGACCGGCTGTTCGAAGCCCTGCCGCAAGGCGTCATGTTCACCGGCCCCCGCAACGTCCTGGTCATAAACCGCGACGGAATGCAGAAGATAAACTATCCCGTCTCAATCGGCTAATGACAGATCCGAAACAGGCATATCTCCGTTCGCTCGTTTTGGAGCGCGGTCTGTCGGCCAACACCGCAGCCGCCTACGGCATCGACATCGACCATCTCCTCTCATTCGCCCGGGCGCAGGGACTTGAACTCGGCGACATCACTCAGGAGCATCTGCATCAGCTGATTGCCGGATTAGTCGATATGGGCCTCGCCCCCTCCTCGCTGTCCCGCTTCATTTCAGGCATTCGCGGATTCTTCAGATATTGCCGCATACGTGGCATCATCCAGGCCGACCCCTCCGAAGTACTGGAGATGCCAAAACTTGGCCGCAAGCTCCCCGACGTGCTCAGCCTCGCCGAGATAGACGCCATGATTGCTGCCATAGATACGTCGAAGGACGAGGCTCTGCGCAACCGCACCATCATCGAGGTGCTGTACGGCAGTGGGCTGCGCGTATCGGAGCTGACCGGGCTGCGGCTGTCGCGCCTTTCGCTCCCCGACCAATGCGTCATCGTGGAGGGCAAAGGGAGCAAGCAGCGCCTCGTGCCCCTGTCGCCCGTAGCCGTCACGCTGATAGAAAGCTACCTGGAGCAGCGCATTCACGGCCCGATAAAGCCCGACGCCTCCGACATCCTCTTTCTGAACCGCCGGGGCGGCGCCATGTCCCGGGTCATGGTGTTCTACATAATCCGCGACCTGGCCAAAGACGCCGGCATCACCCACCACGTATCCCCACACACCTTGCGCCATTCATTCGCCACCCATCTCCTTGAAGGCGGCGCCAACCTCCGCGTCATCCAGGAACTGCTCGGCCACGAATCCATCGCCACCACCGAGATCTACCTCCACCTCGACCGCTCCCTTCTCCGCCGCGAGCTCCTCGCCCACCACCCCCACTTCCGCCCCGCCCCTCTCTCTCCCTCTCCCGCCCTCGCGGAGCCGTTCCGTTTTGGAGCTCCGCTCCAACTTCCCTCATCTTAAACCCCGATTCCCATGGACCCATTCATCCTTTTCAGCCGCATCAACACCATGCTGCGCGACCAATACCCCGACCTCGATGAGCTCTGCGCCGCCGAAGGCTTCGACAAAGCAGAGCTGACCCGCACCCTTGCCGACGCAGGCTTCGAGTACCTCCCCGAAGTCAACCAATTCCGATAAGGCTCTTTTCATCCATTTGTATTCCTGGTGCGCCTCTTTTTTGGTCCTTTCGACACTTTTGGCGCCGATTCGCCCATTTTATGCATATATCGCAATGTTTGTAAACAATATTTAACCTTTGGTGTTGTTTAAGTATCAGACATGAGATTATAAACCGAGTAAATAACCCAAAGTCCCTGTTACAGGGACCATAACAAACACACATACTTTATGAAGAAGATTATTACAACAGTGATGCTGGCCGTGGCCGCCATCTGCAGCACAGCCCAGGCCGGAGACTTCTATCTCGGCGGAGCAGTAGGTTTCATGCACAAATCGCAAAAAATAACACCTCTAGCCGGACCGACATACACTCAGACCACCAACGAGTTCTCCATCATGCCGGAGCTCGGTTACAGCTTCAACGACAAGTGGGGCGTCGGAGGCACAATCGGATATACCTACCGTAACCTTGCAGGCCAGGACACCAACTTTAACCTGTTCTCCATCAACCCCTACGCCCGTTTCACATATTTCCGCACCAGCAACGATCTTATAGCTCTGTTCATTGACGGATCCGTAGGCTTCGGCATCGGTTCCACCAGCTATAATGGCGACACCAGCACAGCCGTTACATACGAGATTGGTTTCAAGCCCGGTATCGCCATCAACATCACCGACCATTTTTCGATTGTATCGCACATCGGATTCCTCGGATACCACGGTGCCAACGACAACGCCAAGGATGGCGGCGAACCGGAATACGGCGGTATCAACTTCGATTCCAACCACCTCGACATCGGTCTGTACTACACATTCTGAGAAGCACTGTCAAGCCAACCGACAGCCAAAATTCGGCTTGGCTCAAGATACTGAGGTTTATTCACAACCCGATTGACTCAGAAGGGCGTTTCATTCCAGAAACGTCCTTTCTCTTTATTCCTTCATACTCCATTTTATTCATAAATGGGACTGTTTTAGTCAAAGTTAGTTACGAACAGCCTTCATGGCTCATAAAAAATGTTATAGCTATTGCATTTTTTGGGAATCGGTATTAAATTTGTATCGAAACTCATAGCGGTGCCACGTACCGCCTGGATTTGAAGCGTGTTCAGACCCGTCGGCGCCCCGATACATATAACGAGAATCTGACAAATGCATCTTAACTTCATACTAAAGTTTGGCGCCGCCCTCCTGGGCGTTCTTGGCACCGCCGTTTCGGCATCTGCCTCAGGCGTCGACAATTCTTCTCTCCGCAATTCCATCCGAATCACCGACTGGGAATTTTCCAAAGACTCTACGACCTGGCAGCACGTCACCGTGCCTCACGACTGGGCCATCTACGGACCCTTCGACCGCAAATACGACCTCCAGAAAGTGGCCGTGGAGCAGAACGGCGAAACCGAGGAGACCTGGAAGACAGGCCGCACCGGAGGTCTCCCCTACGTGGGCAAAGGCTGGTACAGGACCGTCGTAAACATCCCCGACACCGCCGGCAAATCGCTGACACTGAAGTTTGACGGCGCCATGAGCCATGCAAAGGTCAAGGTCAACGGCCGTCAGGTGGCTTACTGGCCATACGGCTACAATACATTCACCGCCAACCTGGACGGCGTGGCCGTGCCTGGCGACAACGTAGTGGAAGTCAGCCTCGAGAACATGCCCCGCAGCTCGCGCTGGTATCCCGGCGCCGGCCTGTACCGCAACGTACATCTCATCGAGACCTCGAAAGTGCATATCCCCGTCTGGGGCACATACCTCACCACTCCCTACGTAAGCAAGGATTACGCCACCGTACGCATCAAATACGACATCGAAGGCGTGACCAAGGGTCAGGAAGTGACACTCTCCACCATCCTCCGCAATCAGGAGGGCAAGGAAGTGGCATCCGACACCCACGCATATAAGATTTACCCCGGCGCCACTCCGACACAGAACTTCGTGGTGGACCGGCCCTCGCTCTGGAGTCCGGAGAATCCGGCCTTATACACTGCCGAGACCAAGGTAAGCGTCGACGGTAAGGTGCAGGACACCTACACCACCCGCTTCGGCATCCGCAGCATCGAGGCACGCAACGGCGAGGGTTTCTTCCTGAACGGCGAGAAAATTCAGTTCAAGGGCGTGAACAACCATCACGACCTCGGTCCTCTGGGCGCGGCCATCAACAAGTCGGCCCTGCGCCATCAGCTTGAACTCCTTAAGGACATGGGTGCCAACGCTGTGCGCACGTCGCACAATATGCCGGCTCCCGAACTGGTGGAGCTTTGCGAGGAAATGGGCCTGATGCTCATGATTGAGCCTTTCGACGACTGGGGCTTCCGTCCCAAGAGCGCCAACGGCTACGGAACCATCTTCAACGAATGGGCCGAGCGTGACGTGGTCAACATGGTGCACGCCTACCGCAACAGCCCGGCCGTGGTGATGTGGAGCATCGGCAACGAGGTGCCCAGCCAGTGGGCCCCCGACGGTCTGCAGGAACTGATGTTCCTGCAGGACATCGTGCACCGCGAGGACCCGACGCGCCCCGTCACCTGCGGCATGGACCAGGTTGACGCCGTGGTCAACAACGGCTTCGCCGCAGCCCTCGACATCCCAGGCTTCAACTACCGCGTGCACAAATATCAGCAGGCTCTCCCCAAACTACCACAGAACTTCATACTCGGCAGCGAGACGACTTCCACCGTCTCCTCGCGCGGCAAGTATTACTTCCCTGTCAAGAAAGCGTACGACGTGACCCGTCCGGGCAACCAGAGCAACGGATATGATGTGGAATATTGCTCGTGGAGCAACATCCCCGACGATGACATGGCCGCCGCCGACACCATACCCAACGACATGGGACAGTTCGTATGGACAGGCTTCGACTATCTTGGCGAGCCCTCCCCCTACGACACCGACGCGTGGCCATCGCACAGCTCATACTTCGGCATCTTCGACCTCGCGTCGCTTCCTAAGGACCGCTTCTGGCTCTATCGCTCAAAATGGAACGAGAAGGACAAGACCCTTCACATCCTGCCTCACTGGACATGGCCGGGTCGCGAAGGCCAGGTCACGCCGGTGTTCGTCTATACCGATTCGCCCAAGGCCGAGCTGTTCATCAACGGCAAGAGCCAGGGCATGAGGGAGAAGAACGATTCCTCCAATATGCACCGTTACCGCCTGATGTGGAACGAGACCGTCTACGAGCCGGGCGAAGTGAAGGTGGTGGCTTACGACAGGAACGGCAACAAGACCGGCGAGCAGACCGTTCGCACCGCCGGAAAGGCCGACCGCATAGTCCTTTCGTCCAACCGCACAAGTCTTGACGCCAACGGCGAGGACTTGGCTTACATCACCGTCAAGGTGGTGGACAAGAACGGCGTGGAGGTACCCACCGACGAGCGCACAGTTAAGTTCAAGGTGACGGGCGACGGCAAGTTCCGCGCCACGGCCAACGGTGACCCGACGTCGCTCCGCTTGTTCCACCTCCCGGAAATGGACCTGTTCAGCGGCGCGGCCACGGCAATAGTGCAGAGCGGCGACAAGCCCGGCAGCGTCACCCTCAAGGTCACGGCCAAGGGGCTGAAGCCTGCATCCATCACAATCCCCGTGAAATAAACAGTATAATTACTAACTAACATCATAACATTAAAAGACTAATCCCATGGAGGAAATGAAAGAAAAGATTTCCAAGGCGTTCCAGGATCGCTTTGGCGTAGAAGGCACAGTGTACGCATCCGCAGGACGTATCAATCTGATCGGCGAGCACACCGACTATAACGGCGGCTTCGTGTTCCCGGGCGCCATCGACAAGGGCATCATGGCCGAGCTTCGTCCCAACGGACTGGAGAAGTGCCGCGTATATTCCATGGACCTGGACGAGTATACCGAGTTCGGACTCAAGGAGGAGGACGCTCCGAAGGAGAGCTGGGCACGCTACGTGTTCGGCGTGGCCCGCGAGGTGCTGAAGCGCGGCGGTCGCGTCGAGTGCTTCGACGCCGTGTTCGCAGGCAACGTGCCTCTTGGCGCAGGCCTCAGTTCGTCGGCCGCTCTGGAAAGCTGCTTCGCTTTCGCACTGAACGACATGTTCAACGACAATTCCATCAGCAAGTTCGACCTGGCCCGCATCGGTCAGAGCACCGAACACAACTACTGCGGCGTGAACTGCGGCATCATGGACCAGTTCGCCAGCGTATTCGGCCGCGAGGGCAACCTGATGCGCCTGGACTGCCGCTCGATGGAGTATGAATATTTCCCCTTCAATCCCAAGGAGTATCAGCTGGTGCTGGTTGACTCGCGCGTGAAGCACGAGCTGAAGGATTCTCCCTACAACAAGCGTCGCGAAAGCTGCGAGCGCGTGGCCAAGCAGCTGGGCCTCGAGACCCTGCGTGACGCCACCATGGAGGACCTGAACGGCGTCAAGAGCGAAATCACGGCCGAGGACTATTTCCGCGCCAAGTTCGTGATCGAGGAGAAAGACCGTGTCCTTGCTGTCTGCGACGCTCTGGAGAAGGGCGACTACGAGACTGTCGGCAAGAAGATGTACGAGACTCACGCAGGTCTCTCCAAGGACTATGAGGTAAGCTGCGAGGAACTCGACTTCCTCAACGACGTTGCCAAGGAAATGGGCGTGACCGGTTCGCGCATCATGGGCGGCGGCTTCGGCGGCTGCACCATCAACCTGGTGCCCAACGCGCTGCACGACAACTTCATCAAGGAGGCCAAGAAGCGCTTCAACGAGGCTTACGGCCACGAACCCAAGATTTACGACGTGGTCATCAGCGACGGCGCCCGCAAGGTAGAGTAATATTCCACGGCAATGAAGATAACAAGCAAGAAGTATCCCTCGGCCAAAGGAGAGATAACGGTATATAGGCTTGAGAACGAATCCGGAGCCTGGGTGGAGCTTTCCACCCTTGGCGCCGGCATCGCCGGCGTAGCCGTGCCCGACAAGGACGGCAAGATCGGCGAGGTTGCCTTAGCATACGCCGACCCGGCCGACTACATCGCCGACGGTCCCTGTCTGGGCAAGTGCCCCGGCCGTTACGCCAACCGGATCGCCAAGGGACACCTCGAGGTTGACGGCACGCTGTATCAGCTGGCCATCAACAACGGCCCCAACGCTCTGCACGGCGGTCCCGAAGGATTCCAGAATCAGATATGGCAGGCCCGCGAACTGCCCGACGGCATCGAGTTCTCGTACCATGCCAAGGACGGCGAGGAGAATTATCCCGGCAACCTCGACATCACCGCCACATACACCTGGAGCGAAGACAACGTGCTGACGCTTAAGTTCCACGCCACATCCGACCGCGACACCGTCATCAACATGACCAACCACGCATACTGGAACCTGGACGGCGCCGATGCCGGTTTCGTGGGCGAACAGGAGATGCTGATAGAGGCTGATACGTTCCTCCCCACCGACGACACCCAGATTCCCACCGGCGAATTCGCTCCCGTGGACGGCACGCCGATGGACTTCAAGGTATTCAAGAAGATAGGCCGGGACCTGAAGGCCGACTACGAGCCGCTGCACATAGGCAAAGGCTACGACCACTGCTGGGTGATCCGTGGCTGGGAGCCGGGCAAGATGATAGAAGATGCAGTGGTGCTGAAGTCCGACAGATCGGGCCGCACGCTCCGCGTCAGCTCCGACCAGCCCGGCGTTCAGATCTACACAGGCAACTGGCTGGCCGGCTCGCCCAAGAACAAGGGCGGCCGCAGCTACGAGGACTATGACGGCGTCGCCATCGAGATGCAGGGATTCCCCGACGCCCCCAACAAGCCCGGCTTCCCCTCGCAGTCCCTCGCCCCCGGCCAAGCCTACGACCGCACCATCGTCTTCGCCTTCGAAGCATAAACACTCTATTCAACCACATACCTAAGGAGTCCGGACACACCGCCGGACTCTTTCTTATTATATTAACATATATTAACAGACATGATTGAATATTTTTATTAAATTTGCAATTCATTCTTGAGATAAGAGAAGCTTATTCTTAAGAATTGAGACATTTGTATAAAAGGTGTTATTGAAATTTTATCTTCTTTCTTCAAACTTGGCCGTTTGATTTCTCACGAGGATAAGATTGGCAATAGCACTACATTGATGGCTGATGAGCTGCTGTGAATGGCAGTCCATATAGCATATCGGTGTAGGGCTATTGTTTTATCCGTGAGAAAGGTTGGCCAAGGCCTGAAGAAAGGATAAAACAATGATACAGCCCCTACACCTTTTTCATGTACTACCTAACGTTTCTTCAGGGGCTGAGAAGCAGAAAACTTTACACTATGAGGAAATTCATTCTTATAGTGTGTATAAGTCTCTCTTTCTTCGTCCTAAAGGCCGAAGATCCAAATCTGCACAATAGCACGTTTGAGGAGGCTTATGCACGCAACATCGAACCTCAGGCAAAAATCTTCGTTGCCCCGCAAACCTGCGACCTCAAGTATCTGTCGGACAAAAGAATCGAGTTTGATCCCTATCAGTTCAAGTTCAAAGGAGATCTAACAGAAGCCATGTTGGAATCCTTTAAAAACCGGGCATTATATATTGCCTGCGTAAAACAGGATGCAGATATGATGATCGGAGCCTTATACGACAGCTGGATTGATGAAGATAAGTCTAACATCCTGAATGTTTCCTTCCTCGCTTATCCTGTAAAATTCATCAATTTCAGGAATCTTGAGGCAACACCTACCAATTATGAAATGATCAAGGCTATATACCCTTCATCTCAAGATCCTATTGGTAAGATAATAGACAGACAAGTAAACGTAGGTAAATAAAAAAGTTATGAGAAAGCTGATTTTAATGATTATCGGCATAATTGCGTTTACCTTCTCCTCAGAAGCACAATTAGTACGAAGCCGAACCTTCGCCGAAAAAAAGAAAACAGGATATAACATTGTATCGGTCGGATACGATGCTATGTTCCTTAACCAAGTATATGGCACTCTGAATGGTGTCAATCTACAGTATCTTCATGGATTCAGAGTGACAAAAAAGATTCCACTCTTTATAGAGATAGGCGCCGAATTCTCCTACAATACTAAAGAACATAAATATTATAATGAATATGGAGAACGGTATACAAATTATAAGGCCAGACGAAATATAATATCTGGACGTATACCCCTTAATGTGTCATACAAATTCAACATAGTAAAGAATTTTAGCATCCAACCTTATACAGGGTTAAACTTCAGGATCAATGGCTTCTTAGGAGATTTATATTTTTTTCAAGATAACACTTTCCAAGGTGGATGGCAAATCGGATCGGGATTTAATATCTCAAAGCTATATTTAGGTCTCCAATATGGGCTTGACTTTTTCCCGATAGGAACCCTATATCTTGATTATAGAGAATATGATATAAACTCTTCAAGATTATTAGTAAGCATAGGAGTCAATTTCTAATCTTAAGATAGTATCGACCAGCGGAGCTTTCTAACTAAAGATTTAAGGTTTTATAAACAAAATATATTTATACGACACATCTCTATATTAACATATATATTATGATGTAGTATTATATATTTTTACGTACAATCACATACCAAAGGAGTCCGGACACTGCACCGGGCTCCTTATTTTATGGGGCTGTTTCGGGAAGTGTAAACTTTTATTTGCATCGAAGCTTTTTGTGAACTATCTTTGTGGAATAATAAGGAGAGGTGAGATAAAAGGAGAAGATATGGCGACAAAATATCCGATTGGCATTCAGAGTTTCGAGACTATCATCTCGGACGGCTATGCGTATGTAGACAAGACTGAATACATCCATAACCTCGCAACTCTCGGTAAATATTTTTTCCTCAGTCGTCCGCGCCGTTTCGGAAAATCGCTTCTGCTATCCACCATCAAGGCATTCTATGAAGGGAAGAAGGAACTGTTTGAAGGGCTTGCCATAAGCAGGTACGAACACGACTGGCATCCGCATCCGGTACTTCATATCGCCCTCAATGCTTACGAATATAATACACCTGACAGTCTTCTTGAAAAATTCGGTTATGATTTCGACCGCTGGGAAACGCTTTATGGCGTAGATCAGCGCGTTGCCTCATACGCCGAGCGCTTCCGCCGGATTATAGAACAGGCATACGCCATAACGGGACAGAAGGTAGTCATTCTCATTGATGAATACGACAAGCCCCTGCTCGATACAGCCACTAATAAGGAATTGCAGGACACATACCGTTCTCAACTGAAATCAATATACGGCAATCTCAAGACTTGCGACGAATTCATAGAATTCGCCATGCTTACCGGCGTGTCGCGATTCGGCAAACTCAGCATCTTCAGCGATCTTAACAATCTGAACGATATATCGCTTCGTCCGGATTTCAGTGCTATATGCGGTATCACTCTTGAAGAAATTCAGGCTTATTTCCGTGAGGGTGTCGAGACTTTGGCCAAAAAGAAAGGCCTGACCGTTGATCAGACCTACGACCGACTGGCCCAATATTACGACGGCTATCATTTTGCGACCGAATCATTCGACATATACAATCCATTCAGCCTGCTGAATGCCCTTGAAGCCAAGAACTTCGGATCATACTGGTTCGCCACCGGAACGCCTACATTCCTTGTGGAAATGATAAAGCGCGACAACCTCCCGCTTAAGGATTTCAACAACTATGTGACAGACCAGGACCGCCTTCTATCCGTACCCGCCAACCTTGATGACCCGATACCTGTACTCTATCAGGCCGGTTATCTTACAATCAAGGGACACGATGAAGAATTCAACACGGTCACACTCGGCTACCCCAATCTGGAAGTGGAGCGCGGATTTCTTAAGAATCTTTTCTCATATTATACGCCCGAGAAGGATTCCGCAATGTCCATTCAGAACTTTATCACGGATTTACGCCAAAGGAATGTAGACGCTTTCATGGTGCGTCTGCAAAGTCTTTTCAGCGGCTATCGTTACAGTCAGATGGATTTAGGGAACCTCGAGCTGCATTACCGCAACGTCATCTACCTGGTGATGAAATTGATGGGATTCTATACGGAAGCGGAGTTACAGACCGCCGCAGGACGCATCGACCTTCTTGTCGGCACTTCCGACTCTCTGTATCTATTTGAATTCAAACTGAACAAGAACGCGCAGGAAGCGATGGACCAGATCAACCACCGCGACTATCTGTTGCCGTTCCGCGCAGACGGCAGACAAATAATAAAGATAGGCGCCGGTTTCGACGACAGCATCCGCAGCATAAGCGACTGGCTGGTTGAATACACTGATTGAGTACTGATTTTTATTGTTGTGTATTTGCCGAATATTTGGTAATTTTGCAAATTGAATTGATTTACTGCTGAATCAGTTCGGTAATCGGGATTAGAAACAGTTTAAGGCAGAACAGTTTCGACTGACACACCCCTGATTGTTCATTTGCAAGCAAGTATACAATGATAACAAGCAAGTACAAGCTGGTCAACAATATCACGGGATGGGCGGTATTCATCATCGCTCTTGCCACATATTGGCTGACCCTGGAGCCTACCGCAAGCTACTGGGACTGCGGAGAGTTCATAATCCAGGCCGACAAGCTGGAAATCGGTCACCCGCCGGGCAACCCTATCTTCATGCTTACGGCGCGTTTCTTCTCGAACTTCGCGCCTGACGCTCAGTCCGTCTCGGTCATGGTGAACGCCATGAGCGGTCTGCTCTCGGCCTTGACCATCCTGCTGCTGTTCTGGACCATCACCCACCTGGTACGCCGTCTCATTGTCAAGGATCACGACACACACGAGATCAGCCTGGCCAAGTATCTGGTCATCATGGGCTCGGGCGTTGTGGGCGCGTTGGCCTACACATGGTCTGACACGTTCTGGTTCTCGGCCGTCGAGGGCGAGGTATACGCCTTCTCGTCGTTCTGCACCGCGCTTGTGTTCTGGCTGATTCTCAAGTGGGAGGACCATGCCGACCAGCCGCGTTCCGACCGTTATCTGATACTCATAGCATACATCATCGGCGTCAGCGTGGCCGTGCATCTGCTCAACCTGCTGTGCATCCCGGCCATAGTGCTGGTCTACGTATTCCGCCGCTGGAAGGATATCAGCGCGTCACGCGCACTCATTGCGTTGCTCATCAGCTTCGTCATCGTTGGCGTGGTGCTGTTCGGAATGGTGCCCGGCTTCATCAAGATGGCCCAGCAGCTTGAACTTCTGTTCGTCAACGGCATCGGCATGAGCTTCAACAGCGGAGCCCTGGCTTACGTCATCATAATGGCCGGCCTGTTCATCTGGGCCCTTATGGAACTGCGTCGTCAGAACTCGCCCGACATGCTGAAGCTGTCGTTCCTGCTCGCAGTGATCTGCACCGGCACATTCTTCATGGGTTCCGGCTGGTGGTTAGGCATCATATTGACGCTGTGCCTCGCCGCTTATCTCTGGCTGCCTTACTTCCGTCCGCTTAACGTCCGCGTGCTCAACGTCATAATGTGGTCGATGGCCGTTATATTCGTAGGCTATTCCAGCTATGCGCTGATACTGATACGCTCCACGGCCGATACACCGATGAACCAGAACTCGCCGGACAACGTGTTCGACCTGGCCTCATACCTGAACCGCGAGCAATACGGCGAGAATCCGCTGCTCTACGGCGAAACGCTCTACTCCGGCACCATGCGCGAGGCCACCGGTTCGTACATCGATACGTTGCAATACGACCAGGACGGCAAGCCCCTGCTCATCAACATGTACGACTTCCGCCAGATCGTTGAGAAAGGGAAGCCTATGTACGCCAAGGGCGTCAAGGACGCAGTGCCCCAGTCGCCGGAAGGATTCCTCAACACCGGCGAACAGGCCGACAACCAGGCTCTGGCACAGCGTGGCGGCGATTATTACGTGAAGCGCGACTATAAGGGGGAATACAAGATGAACCCGGAGCTTAACATGCTGTTCCCGCGCATCTACAGCCGCATGCACCGCGCCTACTATCCCAACTGGGTGACACTGGACACCACATCATCAAACCTCAAGGAACTGCACGCCATCGACCGCGAGTCGGGCGAGCTGATACCCGAGCCTGACTATCAGGGTCAGCCATACATCAACCCCGTCACCGGATTCGTGCAGTATCCCGGCCGCGTGGCATACCGTCCCACATACGGGCAGAACTTCGAATATTTCCTGAACTACCAGCTGAACCACATGTACTGGCGTTACTTCATGTGGAACTTCGCCGGCCGTCAGAACGACGTGCTCAACCAGCAGGGCGAGCTTGACGCCGGCAACTGGATCACGGGCATTCCCGCCTGGGACAACCACCGTCTCGGCGACCAGAACCTGCTGCCCGACGACTTGGGAAAGAACAACAAGGGACACAACGTCTACTACATGCTCCCGCTGCTGTTGGGTCTGATCGGCTTGCTGTGGCAGGCATTCTCCGACCGCAGGGGCATCGAGCAGTTCTGGGTGGTGTTCTTCCTGTTCTTCATGACCGGCATCGCCATCGTGCTCTACCTGAACCAGCCGCCGATGCAGCCGCGCGAGCGTGACTACGCATTCGCCGGCAGCTTCTACGCCTTCGCCATCTGGATCGGAATGGGCGTGGCCGCGCTGTGGAGCATACTGCGCAAGGTCACCCACGCAGACAAGAAGAAAGATAAGAACAGCGAGTTGTATCCGGCCCTCGCGGCCTGCGTCATCGGCCTCGTGATACCGTTGCAGATGGTGTCGCAGACATGGGACGACCACGACCGCAGCGGACGATACGCAGCCCGCGACTTCGCCATAAACTATCTTGAAAGCCTTGAGCCGAACGCCATCGTGTTCTGCAACGGCGACAACGACACCTTCCCGCTCTGGTACGCCCAGGAGGTGGAGGGCGTGCGTCCCGATGTGAAGATAATCAACCTCAGCTACCTTGCCTCCGACTGGTACGCCAACCAGATGCGCCAGCAGAGCTACACGGCCAAGCCCGTCCACTTCACGGCACAGCCCTCCGATTACGCCTACGGCAAGCTCGACGTGACCGTGCCCGGTCGCGAGACGGCTCCCGCCGACCTGCTGCAGAGCCTCAAGAACCTCTACGCCAACCCGCAGGCCGATCCCGACTACGGCTATCCGTCGCTGCCAAGCTCGGTGGTGACGATACCCGTAGACAAAAAGGCAGTGGTGGACCGTGGCCTTGTAGCTCCCGCCGACTCGTCCAGGATAGTGAACGAAATCGTGATAGACCTGGGCAAAGCCGACGCCGTGCGCGGCAAGGGCTACATCAGCCTGGGCGAGCTAATGATGCTCGACATCATCGCCACAAACGCCGCAGACGGATGGCCGCGTCCCATTTACTGGTGCTCGACTGTCGGCAATGAGTATCACCTCGGCCTGTCCGACTACCTCGTCTCCACCGGCATGACCCACCAGCTCGTGCCCACCCTGCAGCCCGGTCTGCCGGCACGCACCGACAGGGCTTACGACGTGGTGACCAAGAAATACCGCTGGGGCGGCGCCGACGCCAAGGACAAGGCGCCTTATTTCGACGAGACCGCGCGCCGTATGCTGATCTCCACCCGCACGTCGATGATGGATGTGGCCCTGCAGCTCATTGAGGAAGGCAAATATCCCGAGGCCCTGAAGGTGGCCGACATGATAGAGAAGAACCTGCCTGAGAGCACGTCGCCCTACAACGTGACATTAGCACTGACTATGCCCGAGATATACGGCACGCTCGGTGAGAAAATGAAGAATCCTCAGCTCACCAAGCGCGCACTCGACATGCTCCGCAACCAGATGACCCGCATGGCCCAGTACCTGCGTTACAGCGCCATGATTGCGGTAAAATTCGGCAACGCCTCTCTGACGCCCGAATCCAGGCTGATGCCCTATCAGTTCTACCGCTTCATCGAGCTGTACAAGCAATACGGCGGAGACATGAAATGGGTTGACGATCTGCTGAAGTCCACCGGCTACACCGCCGACATGCTGAAGCAATACTACGATCAGGTCTACGGAGCCGGCGGCTACGAATCGGTCGATGCAGGAGGCTCGGCGTCGGTAGACGACTATGTGGCCGAGCTGGCCGAAGTGGCCCGCATCGTGGCCGGCATACAGGGCCTCTCGCCCGAGGGTTATGCCGCCGCGCCGCAGGATTCGCGCGACCTCGACTCCATATTCTATGGCGCGATCGAACAGTACGTGCAGATGGGCGTGCCGCGCGAAAGCATCGAAGCCAACCCCGACATTCAGAAAGTGGACATGGCCCGCAGCAAGCGTGTGTTCGAGGAGTATAACCGCAATCATCCCTGACCGCAGCCTGACCACTGACCGAAGCCTGATCGCTAACCTCTACGACCTGATGCACAGACCATGCTGATAGAACGTCCCCCGATATGTTTCCGGCTCACGGTCCCCGGCGGCCTGTTCCGGCGACATGAACCCGGGCACCAGCACGCGGTGTACCTCACCTTCGACGACGGCCCTATCCCCGAGGTCACTCCGTGGGTGCTCGACGTGCTGGACCGTTACGGCATCAAGGCCACGTTCTTCATGGTAGGCGACAACGTGCGCAAGCATCCCGATGTCTACGAGGAAGTGGTGCGCCGCGGCCACCGCATAGGCAACCACACCATGCACCATGTCAGCGGATTCAGGCTGACACGCCGCAGTTATCTGCGCGACGTGGCCGAGGCCAGGCAGTACATCGACAGCGACCTGTTCCGTCCGCCGCACGGATGGTTGCGTCCAAGACAGACATGGGCGCTGCACGAGCAGTTCCGCGTGGTGATGTTCGACCTCGTCACCCGCGACTATTCCAAATGGCTCCGGCCTCAGGACGTGGTGCGCAACGTGAAACTGTTCGCACGCGACGGCTCCGTCATCGTGTTCCACGACTCGCTCAAAAGCTGGCCCAGGCTGCAGGAGGCTTTGCCTCAGGCTCTGGAATGGCTTCTGGAACAGGGATATGAGTTCCGGCTGCTTTGAACCGGACTATTATATTGACCCGTAACAACTTACTACATAATGGATACAGCAGAGACCAATGTTCCCGTACCGGCCGGCGAAGCTAAAAAAGTGCTGATAGTGGGTGCCGGCGGCTTTGTCGGCGGCTTCCTGGTGACCGAGGCGCTGCGCCGGGGCTATAAGGTATGGGCCGGCGTGCGCAAGTCGACGTCACGTCAGTATCTCAGCGACATCGACATCAAGTTCGCGGTGTTCGACTACGACAAGCCCGAAACGCTCGATGAGTCACTGCGCCAGGCCATGCCCGAAGGTAAGTGGGACTATATAGTCTATAACCTCGGCGCCACCAAGGTGAAGACATACGCCGACTTCTCGCGCATCAACTACACGTACCTGCGCGACTTCACCAACGCCCTGAAGCGCACCGGCATGGTGCCCGACAAGTTCCTGTACATGAGCAGTCTGTCAGCCATGGGCAAGGGCGACGAGAAGCATTACACCCCCTTCAACGAGGAGATGATTCCGCGTCCCGACACGCGCTACGGCGCCTCGAAGCTCAAGGCCGAGATATGGCTGCAGTCCGAGGGTCTGCCCTACATCATTTTCCGTCCGACCGGCATCTACGGCCCGCGCGACATGGACTATTACCTGATGTTCAAGTCGCTGGCCAAGGGATTCGATTTCTCCGTAGGCTACCGGCGCCAGCTGCTGACTTTCATATACGTCGAGGACCTGGCCCGCGCCGTGTTCATGGCCCTGGAGAACGCCCCGACGGAATCTGTCTACGACATCTCGGAGCCGCGCGCATACTCGCAGAAGGAATTCCGGCACATCGCCATGCGCCAGATGGGCAAGCGGTTCGTGATGCCGATGCGTATGCCGCTGTGGGCCGTGCGCGCCGTCTGCGCCGTGGCCGAGAAGATAGGCGTGGCGCGCAACAAGCCCTCTACGCTGAACAGCGACAAATACCGCATCATGAAGCAGCGCAACTGGACCGTCTCGACCGACAAGGCCACGCGCGAGTTCGGCTTCACGGCCACCACCTCGCTCCAGGAGGGCGTTGCCAAGGCAATTGAGTGGTATAAGCAACAACAATGGCTGTGATTATGGCGGTTACACCTCCCTGGTTACCGGGCTTCGGACCCGACAGCATACCGGCCGGACAGACCCTGGACGGCATCGTGCTGCAGGCTCCCGAACCCGTGGCGCCCGCGCCGCAGGCACGGCCCGACAACCTGTCGTGGGTGTATCTGACACTGGCATTGCTGTTCTGCGTGATCGGGTTCCGGCTCCACAACAATTCCCGATGCTGGGGCGCAACCCTGAACGACCTGCTCGACACGCGCGAACGCCACAACGTGTTTGACGAGACCGCGCGCGAGACTTCGTTCCTGGTGCTGATGAACATCGTATGGTGCGCGTCGGCCGGAGTGCTGCTGTGGGAGTCGGTGCAGCTGCTTGCGCCCGACATTCCCTGGTTCAGTTTCTCCATCACCGGCGATCCGGCCTTAGGCATCGCCATCTGCGCCGGAATGTGCGCGGCCTACAATGCCGTGATGCTCCTGGCATACTGGGTGGTCGGAAACGTATTCACCGACACGGCGCAGACCGGTTCGTGGGTTCGCGGCGCCGCCGCCGCAAACGCCCTTGAGGCGGTGGCTTTCTTCCCACTCGCACTCATGGTCCTGGTGTGGCCACAATGGACACCGATTCTGCTCATTTGCGCCGCTTCCGTGTTGTTTTTGGGCAAAATATTGTTCATTTTTAAAGGATTTCGCATTTTTTTCAGCGGTTTTGCATCGTTGTTGCTTTTTTTGTACTACCTTTGCAGTTTAGAAATTGTACCGCTGCTCCTCACATACGTTTTGACCCTCGAGGTTTGTACTATTTGGCTATGAAAATAAAGAAGATTCTGGTTTCCCAACCCCGTCCCGCCGGTGATAAATCGCCCTACTTCGACATTGCCACAAAATACGGCGTCGACGTGGTGTTCCGACCCTTTATCAAGACCGAAGGCCTTACGGCCAAGGAATTCCGCCAGTCAAAAATCAACCTGGCCGATTACACTGCTGTGATCTTTACCTCGCGCACTGCGATCGACAATTATTTCCGTCTCGCCGAGGAATCAAGATTCAAGGTACCCGACACCATGCGCTATTTCTGCACCACCGAGGCCATAGCCCTCTATCTGCAGAAGTACATCGTGTACCGCAAGCGCAAGATCTCGTTCGGCGCCACAGGCAAGCTGCGCGACGACCAGCTGCTTGCCGCCATGGACAAGAACAAGAAGGAGAAGTTCCTGTTCCCCGTGGCCGACGTGCACAGCGAGGATTCCTCCATCCTGGAGGACCACAAGCTGGACGTGACCAAGACGGTGATGTTCCGCACGGTGAGCAACGACTTCCAGCCGGGCGAGGACACCGACTATGACCTGATGATATTCTTCTCGCCCAGCGGCATCGACGCCCTGAAGAAGAATTTCCCCGACTTCGACCAGGAGAAGGACAAGATAGCGATAGGCGGCTTCGGACCCAAGACCATCCAGGCCATCGAGGACGCCGGCCTGAAGGCCGACATCGCCGCGCCGTCGCCTCAGCACCGCTCCATGCCCGACGCCCTCGCGGCTTTCCTCGAAAGTCAGAAAGAGGGCTGACACCTTACACCGACGGCATGAAACAGGTGGACGATACTATGTTGGGAAAGCTGTATCTGAAAGATACGGCTTTTCAGACTTTAATGCAGAAACGCATCTTCAACGTCCTGCTCGTGGCCACGCCTTACGACGCCTTCGGGCTGGAGGAGGACGGCCGCATCGAGGAACAGGTGTACAACGAATACGTATCGCTCAACCTGTCGTCGCCGCCACGCTTCACGGTCGTGGCCAATTACGAGGAGGCTAAGCGCGAACTCGCCGACAAGCCCTACGACATGATCATAGCCATGCCGGGCGTGGACATCAGCGAGACTTTCCGCGAGGCCGTCATCATAGACGAGAAATATCCTGCCATACCCTTCGTGGTGCTGACGCCCTTCAGCAAGGAGGTGCGCCGCCGCATCGCCAACGAGGACCTGCGCGGCGTGGACTATGTATTCTCGTGGCTCGGCAACGTCGACCTGATCTTAGCTATCATCAAGCTGATAGAGGACAAGATGAACGCCGAGCACGACATCCTCGAGGTGGGCGTGCAGGCCATCCTCCTGGTCGAGGACTCCATACGCTTTTACAGCTCCATCCTGCCGTACCTGTTCAGGTTCCTGCTGGTACAGAGCAAGGAGAACAGCACCGAGGCCCTGAACAGCCACGAGGCGTCGCTGCGTATGCGCGGCCGCAGCAAGGTGCTGCTGGCACGCGACTACGAGGAGGCAACCGCCCTGATTGAAAAATACGGCGACCACATCATGGGCCTCGTCACCGACGCCCGATTCCCCGTCAACGGTGAGAAAGACCCGCAGGCGGGCATGAAACTCGCCGAATTCCTGCATCGCGACAATCCCTACGTGCCGGTCATAATGGAAAGCCAGGAGGCCGAGAACCGCAAGGATGCCGAGGCCGCCGGATATACTTTCCTGGACAAGAACAGCAAGACGCTGCCGCAGAAACTGCGCCAGGCCGTGCTGGCCAATTTCGGTTTCGGAGACTTTATCGTGCGTTACGGAGGCGAAGGGCGCGAGATGATGCGCATACGCAAACTCAAGGACCTGCAGAACGGCATCTTTGAGATTCCGTCCGACCTGCTGCTGTATTATTGTCAGCAGAACTTCATAAGCCGCTGGCTTTACTCACGCGCCCTGTTCCCCATAGCCGAGGCGCTGAAGACCCACGTGTTCACCGACATCGAGGACGCGCCGATGGTGCGCAAATTAGTGTTTGAGTGCATCGTGCGCTACCGCCGCATGAAGAACCGCGGCGTCGTGGCCGAGTTCGACCGCAACAACTATGACGATTACAGCAACTTCGCCCGCATCGGCCAGGGTTCGATGGGGGGCAAGGGGCGCGGTCTGGCCTTCATCGACCAGATCATAAAGCGGCATCCCGTGTGCGAGAACTTCGACGGCGTGCAGATCACCATACCGCACACGCTGGTGGTATGCACCGGCATCTTCGACGAGTTCATGGAGAGCAACGCCCTGTACGACACGGCCCTGTCCGACGCCTCCGACCAGGAGATTCTCGATGCTTTCATGAAGGCGTCGCTGCCCGAATCGATCAAGGCGGACTTAGGGGCGTTCTTCGACGTGGTGCGCCGCCCTATCGCCGTACGCAGCTCGTCGCTGCTCGAGGACTCGCATTACCAGCCATTCGCCGGAATCTACTCCACATACATGATTCCGTACTTAGAGGACACCGAGGCACGGCTCAACATGCTCTGCTCGGCTGTCAAGGCGGTGTATGCCTCCGTGTTCTATGCCGACAGCAAGGCATACATGAACGCCACCAGCAACGTCATCGACCAGGAGAAGATGGCCGTGATACTCCAGGAAGTGGCCGGCAACGACCACGACGGCTTCTATTATCCCAACTTCTCGGGCGTGGGCCGGAGCCTGAACTATTATCCTGTCGGCGCCGAAAAGAGCGAGGAGGGCGTGGTGGAACTGGCCGCGGGTCTTGGCGAATACATCGTGGAGGGCGGCAAAGCGCTGCGCGTGTCGCCGGCTCATCCCGACCATGTCATGGCCACGTCGACGCTCGAAAACGCCCTGCGCGACACGCAGACTTTCCTGTACGGGCTGCATCCCGGCAAGGTCGATCCGTCGGATTTCACTACCGACAACAATTTCAACATATCGAAGATTCCCGTCAACGACGCCTTCAAGGCCGGCGCGCTGAAATATATGGTATCCACATACGATTTTCATGACGGATACCTTCGCGACACCGACCGCGGTCCCGGCCGCAAGGTGCTGACCTTCGCCAACATACTGAAACACGACAAGTTCCCCCTGGCTCCCATCTGCTCGTTCATGCTCAGCACCGGAGCCTACGAGATGGGGCGCCCCGTGGAGATAGAGTTCGCCGGCAACATCAACCCGACGCCCGACCGTCAGGGCCGCATCGGCACCGTCTACTGGCTGCAGATCCGTCCCATCGTCGACCGCAAGGAGATGCTGGACAATTCCATCATATCGGTTCCCGACGACCAGCTTCTGCTGCGCAGCGACGCGGCATTGGGCCACGGCATCATGGACAACGTGAAACACGTGGTGTATGTCAAGCAGTCGGCGTTCAATTCGCTGCGCACCAACGACATCGCCGACGAAGTGGCGGCAGTCAACAAGGAACTGTCCGACCGCGACCTGCCGTATATATTGATCGGTCCGGGACGCTGGGGCACTTCCGACCCGTCATTAGGCATTCCGGTGAAGTGGCCGCAGATAGCGGGCGCACGCCTCATCGTGGAATGCGCCCTACCCTCGTTCCGCATCGAGCCGAGCCAGGGTACGCACTTCTTCCAGAACCTGACGTCGTTCGGCACCGGATACTTCACCATCGACCCGTCGGCCGGTAACGGTTACATCGACATGGAGGCATTCGACAGTATGCCGGCCGTACACGAATCGGAATATCTGCGTGTAGTGGAGTTCCCGACCCCGCTCACCATCGCCATCAACGGCCTGAAATCCAAAGGCGTGGTGCGCAAACCGGAATCGACGGATGCGGTTCAAAACCCGGAATGACATCATGAGAGCCAAGTTAATCAGCAAGCGTTACGCGCTGCCGTTCGCCCTCATCACCACCCTATTCTTCCTGTGGGGCTTCGCCCGCGCCATCCTTGACGTCCTCAACAAGCATTTCCAGTCCGAACTCTCCATATCCATCACCCGGTCCACCATGATACAGACAGTGACCTACTTAGGTTACTTTCTGATGGCTATTCCCGCCGGAATAATGATAACACGCAGTGGCTACCGCCGTGGCGTTGTGACGGGCCTGATATGCTTCGGTGTCGGCGCACTGATGTTCATACCCGGCGCGGCCGTCATGTCGTTCCTGCTGTTTTTAACGGCGCTGTTCATCATAGGATGCGGCCTGGCCATGCTGGAGACTGCCGCCAATCCTTACGCCGCCGAGCTCGGCGCCAGGGAGACTGCCGCCAGCCGTCTGAACCTGGCGCAGTCGTTCAACGGCCTGGGCTGCATCATGTCGCCGCTTCGGCGCCTTCCTCTCCGTCATCTACGATCCATACATGGCGTCCGCCTGCTATTCGGTGTCGCTCTGCCTGTTCGTGGCTGCCGTGGCCTATCCCCTCTACCGCAAACGCATCTACATCAAAATTTAATGGCGATGTCCACACTGCCATTATCCTGCCGACGTGGACGTCGTCATTCCAGTCGCCGACGTAACCAGCTATGACTGGAGCGGCGATGTCCACATCGCCAAACTGATAGTAACGAAATACATACAATGTTACCGAAACTTGATATGAAACTGATAGTAGTCACAATCCTTCTGCTGATTGTATCCAACATCTTCATGACCCTGGCCTGGTACGGTCATCTGCGCCTCCAGCAAGCCGGCGTGTCGGGCAACTGGCCCCTGTATGCCGTCATCCTGTTCTCCTGGGGCATCGCCCTAGCCGAATATTGCTTCATGATTCCGGCCAACCGCATCGGATTCGAGGGTAACGGCGGCCCGTTCAGCCTGTTCCAGCTTAAGATCATCCAGGAGGTGATCACCCTGACCGTCTTCACCGTCATCGCCATGTTCCTGTTCCAGGGTCAGAAGTTCCACTGGAACCATCTCGCTGCCTTCCTCTGCCTCATAGCCGCCGTCGTTTTCGCGTTCCTGCCTGTCAAGTCTTAAAATTTTATTATTGCTGTCCGATAAAACTTTTTAAAGCAATAAAAAAATAGGGTCGATTCCATTTGCAGGAGTCGACCCTAATTTTTTTATTGCATTATCTGAGTTTTATCGGACAGCAATCATATTCTTAATTATGTATCAGAACTTGGCGTTGCGCATGTCGCCGGTCTCGGCGAAAGCGCGGTGGAACGCGAATGCTGCGCCAAGATCGTGAGGCGTGTGACCGCTCTTGCTCAGTTTCAGATAGTCCCACATCAATTGCTTGTAGTCGGGATGCACGCAGTTCTCGATGATGGTCTGGGCGCGCTGTATCGGGCCCTTGCCGCGCAGATCGGCCACACCCTGCTCGGTGGCGAGAATCTTGACGGAGTGTTCCGAGTGGTCCAGGTGCGACACCATCGGGACGATAGTGGAGATCATTCCGCCTTTCTGGATGGAGGGACAGCTGAAGATGGACAGATATGCGTTGCGGCTGAAGTCGGCCGATCCGCCGATACCGTTCATCATCTTGGTGCCTAACACATGAGTGGAGTTGACGTTGCCGAAGATGTCGGCCTCCAGCGCAGTGTTCATGGCGATAAGGCCCAGTCGGCGCACTATCTCGGGCGAGTTGGAGATTTCGCCGGGACGCATCACGATCTTGTCGCGGAAGAAGTCGATGTTGTCCATGAAGTGCAGCATGGCGTCGTCGCTGAATGTCAGCGCGCACGTGGAGGCGAACTTACACTTGCCCTCCTCCATCAGCGTCATCACGGCGTCCTGGATCACCTCGGTGTACATCTGGAATTCCGGAATCTCAGGATTCTCGCCCAGACCGTACAGCACGGCGTTGGCCACGTTGCCCACACCCGACTGGATCGGAAGGAACTCCTTCGGCAGCTTGCCGGCACGAAGCTCATGAACCAGGAAGTTACAGATGTTGTCGCCGATGCGCTGTGTCAGCTCGTCGGGAGCAGTGAAAGGCTTGATGCTTTCCGAAGCGTTGCTCGGCACCACGCCCACTATCTTCTTGGGGTCGATGTGCAGCACGGTGTCGCCGATGCGGTCCGACGGCTTGTAGATGGGTATCTCGCGACGGTACGGGGGATCCAACGGAACATAGTTGTCGTGGAATCCGCGGAACGAATTGTGATAATAGCTGGAATATTCGATGATGATCTTCTTGGCCATCATGGCCACCGTGGGGCTCATGCCAAGACCGGCGCCGAGGATGACGTCGCCGTTGGGGCTCATCTCCGTAGCCTCGATGATGGCAACGTCAAGGTCGCCGTAGAAGCCGTAGCGCAGATCCTGCGACACATGGCTCAGGTGCGAGTCGAAGTACTGTATCTCGCCGCTGTTGATGCCGGCACGCGAGTCCTTGTGACTCTGATACGGTATACGCAGGTTGATGGCGTTGGCCCGGGCCAGCTCGCCGTCCACGTGGTCGTTGGTCGACGCTCCGGTGAAGACGTTGATCTTGAACTCCTCGCCCTGCTCGTGAAGCTGCTTGGCGCGCTCCGCAAGGGCCACTGTCACTACTTTGGGTGTTCCCGAGGCTGTAAAGCCCGAGAAGCCTACATTATCACCATTCTTGATGTAACTGGCCGCTTCTTCGGCTGTAATAAAGGGAATGCTCATCTTGGGTGTCGTTTCTTTATGCTCCGGAACCTTTGCGGCTCCTTTGCTGGTCTTTTCGCAGTATTAGTTGGTTAACTTTATGAAATGAATCATATTTTATGATATGAATCATATTTTCACTATTTTTGCAGTGCAAATCCTTGAATTTGCACTGCAAATCAAGAAATTTTTATTTATTTCTTAATTCTTGCACAAATTTAGTCATTTTATGCAATAAATCAATAAAAAATGGAGACATTTTTTTTGCCTGAGGATAATAAAGCCAAAAAAGTACACATCGAGACATACGGTTGTCAGATGAATGTGGCTGACTCCGAGGTGATAGCGGCCATGCTGCAGACAGTTGGCTATGAGCCGACGAACAACGAGGAGGAGGCCGCGGCCGTGATTCTGAACACGTGCAGCATCCGCGACAACGCCGAGCAGAAGATCCATTCGCGGCTGGCCCACTACAATGCGTTGCGACGCAAGTCGGGCCGCAATATAATAATAGGAGTGGTAGGCTGCATGGCCGAGCGCATGAAACAGGACCTTATAGACCGGCATGGCGTCGACCTGGTGGCAGGCCCCGACGCCTATCTGGAACTACCTGACCTCATCGCTGCAGCCGAGACCGGCCATCCTGCCATAAACGTCACCCTCTCCGAAACGGAGACTTACCGCAATGTCATACCCAAGCGCCTGGGCCGCGGCATATCGGGGTTCATCTCTATAATGAGGGGCTGCAACAATTTCTGCACGTACTGCATCGTGCCTTACACGCGTGGCCGCGAACGCAGCCGCGACCCGCAGAGCATCCTGGCCGAACTCGCCGACCTGCGCGCACGCGGATATAAGGAAGCCACCCTCTTAGGCCAGAACGTCAACTCATACAGATTCCAGGCTGCGGACGGCACGGTCACTACTTTCCCCGACCTGCTCCGCATGGTGGCCGAGGCCGCGCCCGACATGCGCATCCGCTTCACGACATCGCATCCCAAGGACATGAGCGACGAGACCCTGCGCGTCATAGCGGAATACCCGAATCTGGCCCGGCACATACACCTCCCCGTGCAGTCAGGCTCAAACGCGGTGCTTAAGAACATGAACCGGAAGTACACCCGCGAGTGGTACCTGGATCGCATCAACGCCATCAAGACCATCCTGCCCGACGCCGGAATTTCCACCGATATGTTTACCGGATTTTTCGATGAAACCGAGGAAGATTTTCAGCAGACTTTGTCGCTGATGCGCGAAGTTGGATTCGATTCCGCCTTCATGTTCAAGTATTCGGAACGGCCCGGCACTCTGGCCCAGCGCACCATGCCCGACAATGTGCCGGAGGATGTGAAGATCGACCGGCTGAACCGCATGATAGCCTTGCAGAACGAACTGTCGCTTGAATCCAACCGCCGCGACATAGGCAAGACCTTTGAAGTCCTGGTTGAAGGCCCTTCCAAGAGAAATGCGGAGGAATACTGCGGCCGTTCGTCGCAGAACAAGATGGTGGTATTTCCCCGCAAGGGTGTGAACCCCGGCGACCTGGTCAGCGTCACGATCAACGACGCCACCTCGGCCACACTGTTCGGCACCATTACCGATTGATTCACAAATCAGAATAAGTAAAAAGGACGCCCGGTGGGACGTCCTTTTTACTTATATCAATGTTCATTTTATACAGGCAACGATTCAAGCCAGTTGTCGTCGTTTTCCTGACTGTTGCGCGCCTCCCGTTCCTTCTGCAGCTCAGTGACGCGGGCGCGTAACTTCGCAATCCGGTCTTCGTAACGTCGCTTCATTTCTTCGGCCTGACCCAAGGCCCGCTCGAATTCAGGCATCCGCTTCTCGATTTCCCTAAAGTCCTCCAGGTCCTTGGTTCGTTCGGCAAGTTCCTGCTGCTGGTCCTCGATTTTCTGAGCAGAGACTGCCAGTTCCTTCCTGGCATCGTCGAGCTTGATGCGCGTGTCCATCAATGTGCGCGTCAGTTCCATCACGGTTGCGTCGAGTTTGTCGCGCCGTTCCGACATATCGGCATACTCCGTCTTGAGCGCTTCGTGTGCCTCGCGCTCATTTGCGAGGTCTGTCTGAAGCGCTTCCATTTCTTTCCTGAGGTCGGCCTGGCACTGCGCTTCGTCACACAGCGAATCCTCAAGTTCCTCAAGCTCAGCTACAGTCCGTTTGGGATGGAGCCACACGTGCCATGCTCTCCCCATGTCACACCGGAGTTATGGTGAACGTTATGGTACCGTTTGTAACCGGAGCATCGGATTTGGATGACCATCTGGCACTGCGTGCCGCGGTCTCGCAGGCACGGCGGATGTCGGCGGGGGCGCCTCCCTTGGCGCGGGCAGAGGTCACGTTGCCTTCGGCGTCGATCGTGACGCTGACCACCACCGTCACCTTGTGACGCAAAGTAACACGCGGCTTGGGACATCCCTTGAACACGCGGCCGGAGGCTACGCCGCTGATGCCGGTGCCTGTGCCGCCGGCTCCCGATGTGCCGCTCTTGCCATCCTTCACTCCGTTCTTACCCTCAAAGCCTTTGGCCATCTTCGAGGTCACGGCCTTGCGCTCCTCGTCGGTCACGCTGGGTGTGGTCGATTTCACCTCCGACGGTTTGCGGGTGTCTACCTTCTTCGGTTCGGGTGGGGCCGGCTTGGGGTTCTTGCCCGGCTCGACCTTGCGGACGTTGTCTTCCTCGGCAGGTTTGGGCTCACCCTTCACGGCCGGAGCAGGGGCGTCGTGATTCACGGCGTCGGGTTCGCCAAGGTCGCGCAGCAGTTCCGGCTCAATCAGCTGTTCATCCTCGTCGGGCACAAGCGCAATCTCGGGCGTGGCGGCGTCCGCCAGCTCCCTGCCGTCGAAATGCAGGCCGCACGTGAACAGCATCAGCACCGTCAGCCCCATGAACAGCAGGGTGATCAGCGCCGCTATCAGCGAATCCTTTTTCTGACGTTCTGTCATGGACGTACCTCCCTGGCCGATGTGGACAATACCATGCGCAGATTGCGACGTGCCGCTATGTCAAGCACGTCGACGACACGCGCGTAATTTACGGTGGAATCGGCATAAAGCGCGATGGCGCGCGTGGAGTCCTGCTGATGTATCACGGCCAGTTCATTCTCCAGCCCTGCGAGGTTCACCCCCTTGGGTACGGACAGGATTCCGGTCGAATCGTTTCGATCAGCCACCACATACAGCTTGTTCTCGGCATCGATATATACCTCCGTCTGCGGCTTGAGGCTGGTCTGTTCCGAACTCTGCGGCAGATTCACGTCGATGGCGCCGGGAAAGATGATGGTACTCGTCACCATAAAGAATATGAGCAACAGAAATATCACATCCGTCATCGACGACATCGAGAAGGTGTCCAGAGGCTGAAAATTCCTTTTGAGTGCCATCAGACCGCCGGTTCGTTAAGTATGTCCATAAATTCCATGGTGTTGTTCTCCAGACGGTTCATCACGCTGTTGATGCGTGCCGTGAGGTAATTGTAGGCGAACAGGGCGATGATGCCGACCACAAGACCCGCTACCGTAGTGACCAGAGCCTGGTATATGCCTGACGACAGCACGGTGATGTTGGCCGACGTGCCGGCGCTGGCCAGCGAGAAGAAAGCCTGGATCATTCCGACCACGGTGCCGAGGAATCCGAGCATCGGCGCGCCGGCCGCCGTCGTGGACAGCCAGGGAAGTCCCTTGCCGAGGTTGGCCACCTCGATGTTGCCGGTGTTCTCTATGGCCACGAGGATGTCGTTCATCGGTCGGCCGATACGCGACAGGCCCTTGGCTATGAGTCGCGAATACGGCGTGCCGCTCTTTTTGCACAGGTTCTGCGCCGATTCTATGTCGCCGTCATGGACATAGTCGCGGATACGGTCCATGAACGACTTATCCTGCTTTGCCGCTCTATTTATGACTATGCACCGCTCGGTGAACACATACACCACCACAAGCAGCAGCACTGCCAGCGGAATCATGATATAGCCGCCGTCCATTATCAGCGACCAGAATGACAACGTCTTCATTATTTATTCTTTATATCAATTATCTATTCTTTAATACCTTATCTTTCAGCGATTGTTCGACACCTCATCACTCATCACTTGTCACTAACTGCTCCAGGTACGTGTCCACGGTGCGCTGCATCCCCATATACAGCATCTCGCATATCAGGGCGTGGCCTATGCTCACCTCGTCCAGACGGGGCAGTCTTTCGGCCAGGAAGCGGAGGTTGTGAGAATCGAGGTCGTGTCCGGCATTGACGCCCAGGCCGAGTTCGGCTGCGCGCTGAGACGCCCTGACGTATGGTGCCACAGCCGTCTCGCGGTCGGAGTCGTAGCCGTCGGCGTATGGCTTGGTGTACAGTTCCACTCGGTCGGCTCCCACCTCGTGCGCGGCCTCCACCTGACGCTCGTCGGGATCAACGAAGATGGACACGCGCACGCCCTGGCTTTTCAGCTCGCTTACTATGCCGCGAAGCAGTTCCTTGTTGTTCACCACGTCCCAGCCGGCATTGCTGGTGAGCTGCGTGGGTGAATCGGGCACCAACGTGGCCTGCGTGGGATGTGCATCACGCACTATCTCCATATATCGGGCGTCGGGATAGCCCTCGATGTTGAATTCCGTGCTGATGCTGTGCTTCAGCACCGTTACATCATTGCGCGTTATGTGTCGCTCGTCAGGCCGGGGATGCACCGTAATGCCCTGGGCGCCGGCTTTCTCCAGATCCAGAGCGAACCGTAACACGTCGGGACGGTTCTCGCCGCGTGCGTTGCGCAATGTGGCTATCTTGTTGATGTTTACGCTTAATTTCGTCATTTTTATCCCTCCATTGCCATTTTTAGGCATGAATATTTCCACATTTCGGCATGAAATTTGTATCTTTGCCTGATATTAAGACGTTATATTATAATAATCACGTCCCTGACAGTTGACGCAAATCCGTCTGAACCGATTGTTTCAACTGCAAAATTAGCAAAAAGAAACACAAGTAACAATATTGAACGATAAAATGAAAGCAAAAGAAGCGATATCCCCGGTTGCCGGAGAGTTGGGCGAGCCGGTTTCCGGCCACAGCGATCCCTGCTCCATGCTGGAGTCCATGCAGCGCATGATTGCGTTGCGCGACGACTGCAGCCTGGTGACCGTGGAATGCGCTCCTGCCGATTACAGTGCCTCGCGCCTGGCCCACGCCGTGGAGGATGCCGACGTCCACTTGGTGGACCTCCTCTCCACACCGCGCGACCACGGCCTTATCAACGTCACGCTGCGCGTACGTTGCTCCGACCCGACACCTGTGGTTCATAATCTGGAACGTTACGGATACGATGTCACCGATGTCTGTGCCGGGAATTATGTCGAATCGACCGTAACCATCGAACGTCTGCTCGGCCTCAAGGCCCTGATGGATGTCTGAACGAACCGGGCCATGCCGGGCGCAGTCCCGCATGGCCGTTATTTATAACTGTAGTCTACCATGAAAATAGCGATATACGGAAATTCACGACAGAACGCTTTTCTGCCGCAAATAGCGGAATTCCTGAAGCTGCTCCAACAGAACGGCATAGAAATATACATGTCCGGTCATTTCTCGGATTATCTGCTGAAAAACGACATCCCGCAGAACTGGATCGTACTCCATGATTTCGCCGGTGCCGACATCGACCGCGTCATCAGCATCGGCGGCGACGGCACGTTCCTGCGCGCCGCGCAGTGGGTGGGACGCTCGCAGGTGCCGATACTGGGCATCAACACCGGTCACCTCGGTTTCCTGGCAAGCTATTCGCTCGACGAGACCGACGAGCTGATCAAGGCTATTCTAAATCCGGTCGTTACCGTCGAGCCGCGGATGCTGCTGCATATCGAATGTGCGGGAATGCCGGACGATTTCTGGCCTTACGCCCTGAACGAGGTGGCATTCATGAAAAGCGACACATCATCCATGCTGAACGTACGCACATGGATCGACGGCCATTACCTGGCCGACTACCTGGCCGACGGTCTGATTGTGGCCACGCCTACCGGCTCCACTGCCTACAACCTCTCGGTAGGCGGTCCGATACTCGATCCGACCCTGCGCGCCATGGTGCTCTCGCCCATCGCCCCGCATTCGCTCACCATGCGGCCGCTCGTGGTGCGCGGCGATTCCGAAATTTCGGCCGCCGTGTTCTCCAAAGCCAACAACTACCGCGTCTCGATCGACGGCCGGCAGTTCACCATGTCCTGCTGCACACAAGGAAAAACGTGTGACCCTCAGGTGAAGATCACACGTGCAGATGTCGTAGTAAATATTATGCGTCGCCCCGACAGTCATTTCTCGGAGATACTCCGCAACAAACTGCTGTGGGGCCGGGCCACTATTTCGTTGGCCTGATTACTTTGCGGGAGCCTCGGCGGGCGCTGTTGCGGGAGCGGGTGCAGCTGCAGGCTTGGCGGCCGGTACCTGATTTACAGGTGCGGGAGCTGCTGCGTTGGGAGTCGGGGCAGCTGTCTGGATCTTCGATACGTTTACGGGTGTCTTAACCACGAACGATGCGAATATCGACATCACGCAAATGAAGATTGCAAGACCCCACGTGGCCTTCTCGATGAAGTCGGTGGTCTTACGATAGCCAAGGTACTGGTTTCCGCTCGAATAATCCTGAGCCAGACCGCCTCCCTTGGACTTCTGAATCAATACTACTCCTATCAACAGCAACGATGCTATTACAATAAGGATGCTAAAAAATATGTACATAATCGGTTGAAATATTTCTTGTTTTCCGTGTTGTCTTGATTGTCGTCATTGCTTTTCCGGGCCTTGGGCACTTCCCTTGACACGTATCAGTTTCTGCAAAAAACGCATTTGGTCTGCAAAGTAAACACTTTTTTTTGGATTTTTCAAATTAAGCTCCGTAATTATTTCCAAAGCTTTCTGATAGTTGCCGTTTTTAACCATGATTTTCACCAGGGCCTGTTCCCCTATCGCGGGTTCGGCGGGATTCTCTATCGGCTTCGGCTTTGGAGCCTGTTCGGGCTTGAGGAATGAATCGAGCAGCGAGGCCGTGTCATCCTCGGGCATAGGAGCCTCCTCCATCTGCAGCAACTGCGAGGCGTAATCTACGGCAGGAGCCTCGATCGGAACCTCCTCCGGCACTTCCGGCGAAGGTGCGTTCTTACCCCCGAATTTTTCGATGAATTCGTCGATTGTGTCTTCGGTCGTCAGGTCCGGTTTCTCGTATTCACCGTAAAAATCTCGGAACTCATCGGGGTCAATCCCCACCAACGTGCGCAGCGATTCCATCGGTCCCACGCCGGCCGCTATGCGCCGCAACAGGTACTGGCGTTCCTCGCCGCGCGATTCAGGCAACGCCTGAATCGCCGGATATATGTAATAGGGATATTTCCTGAACATCGCTTCTTCCTGCCCCTTCTCCATATTTATTTTTCTCCCTCTTTTATTTTACTTCCACATCCCCTACTATCCTCTTTCCTCTCTCTCTCCTCTCTCCTCTTTCCTCTTTCAACCTCTCCATCTCGAGCAGCCCGTTTCGTCATGCCCGATGCGCGGAGCCGTTCTGTTCTGCGCCTCAGGCGCAGCCTCCCGCATCACCAGTTTCCGAACGTCGCGTTGAATATCAGTGTCACCAATTCCTCGCTTATCTGCTGGCACAGGTCGTCCTGAACGTCGGTCAGCATCAGCGACGACGAGAACTGCCGATAGGCCGAGAAATTCTGGTCTATGTTGTTGGCCGGGTTCTTGTTGTCGGTATACACCACATGCACCGTAATGGTGAGGCGCGTCTCTGTGGCGTACGCGTCCGTACCCACAGCCTGCGGCGACAACGTGTAGCCGGTTATCTCGCCGCGCAGTTCCAGGTCGGAGCTGCCGTCGGTGGTCTGCAGCCGCGTGTTGTGCGTGATATAGTCCAGCAGTTCGTTCTCGAAAGTCTGCTGCAACGGCGGATACACCAATGCCGCGCGTATCGGAAAATCACTTACGTTTACCGTCTTGTAGATATCGTAGTTGATCGACGATCCGTTCAGCGTGTACCGGGGTATGCAGCTTCCTGCCAGCAGCAGCGGCAACACCGCCACGGTCAGCATCAGCACTTTCCTTATCTTGCCGTAAATTCTCATTCTATGTTGTAATCGTGTAATTTGCGGTATAGCGTGCGCAACGATATGTTCAGGTCGTCGGCTGTCTTCTTCTTATTTCCGTTGTTGCTTTGCAGCGCAGCCTGAATGGTTGCCTTCTCGGTATCCGCCAACGGGTCGGCTCCAAGGTCCAGCAGGTTGATGTCAGGGTACTTTGCCAGCGTTGTCACCTTGCTCACATTCTGAGGCACCGGCGACACCGTCTGTTCTTCGCTGGCATAACGGAATTCGCCACGGTTGCGCTCCAGGGCGTCCAGACGGTCCTTCAGCATGTTGGTTTCGTCACGCAGTGCCATTACCAATTGCAGCAGCATCTTCTCGCGCTCGCCGGCATCGCTCTGACGAGGCGCCGGAAGCGATTCCCTGTCGGAATGCAGATACTCTCCCAGGGTCAGACGGTCTATTTCTTCGCCGCTATGAAACAATGCCAACTGTTCTATAACGTTCTTAAGCTGTCTTACATTGCCCGGCCAGCGATACAGCTGCATCAGGCGCATGGCATCCTCGCCGAACGTGATGGGTTCCGTACGGTATTTGTGGCTGAAATCAGAAGCGAACTTACGCGCCAACAGACACACGTCGTCGCCCCGGTCATGCAGGTTCGGCACGGGAATTATTATAGTGGAGAGACGATAGTATAGATCCTCGCGGAACTTGCCCTGACGCACGGCCTCGATTAGATTCACGTTCGTAGCGGCCACCACACGCACATCGGCCCGCTGCACCGTCGACGAACCCACTTTCAGGAACTCTCCTGTCTCAAGCACGCGCAACAGACGAGCCTGAGTAGTCATCGGCAATTCCGCGATTTCATCGAGAAATATCGTTCCCCCATCGGCCTCCTCGAAATATCCCTTACGGGCCGTTATGGCACCCGTAAAGGCACCCTTTTCATGGCCGAACAGTTCCGAGTCTATTGTACCTTCAGGTATTGCACCGCAGTTCACGGCTATGTAGTTCTTATGCTTGCGGGCACCGAACTGATGTATTATCTTCGGGAAGAATTCCTTGCCGGCGCCGCTTTCACCGGTTACGAGCACTGACAGGTCCACTGGCGCCACGCGTATGGCGCGCGATATGGCGTTCAGCAATGCCGTGGAATTGCCTATTATCTGGAAACGCAGCTTTGCCTGCTGCACCTCCGCAGCCGGCACTAAGTTAGTATCTTTATCGTTTATTTCTCTCATATTCGGTGCAAACATTCCGAACTACAAATTTACGAATTTTTCCTGACATCAGGAAAAAGGGACAGGAAAAAGGGACAAGAAAAAACAAGAAAAAAAGGGACTCATAGCTGAGTCCCTTCCTGTCAAAGTGGCGATTACCTACTCTTCCGCTTTCGCAGTACC
>ERZ836877.71-NODE-71-length-153647-cov-10.800439_pt1 | contig 153647 bp, 111 predicted proteins | sample MGYA00519469_ERZ836877 | MGnify/ENA primary metagenome ERZ836877 (study PRJEB31850, sample SAMEA3708809) | human gut metagenome | biome: human gut; feature: human-associated habitat; material: faeces | place: China | collected 2014 ... | reverse complement strand
TCGCTGCGCTTAAGGCTTCGCTACCCCGCGGCTATTCTCTGCGTGCCCTCTACCGGGGCACGAGGCTACGCAAAACCCACAACCAAAACTTACAACTAAAAAACCTACAACTAAAAACTAACAACCACCAACTAACAACCACCAACTAAAAACTCACAACTTACAACTAAAAAAACCTACAACTAAAAACTTACAACTAAACCCCTCAATGCACAGAGCGGGTTGCAGGGGAGAGGTTGGGGCGGAGGCGCGCCGGCAGCGAGTGGCGGTAACGCAGATAGGCGGCGGTGCGCAGCGAATCGGCCCGTATTATCTCTTCGCGCTTTCCTTTCAGCGCCCCTTCATCGTCAAACATCTCAAGGCGCACTATCAGTCCGGTTACAATCTTCAACTCATCTACGAGCGAGTCGGCGGTCAATTTCCGTGTATATGGAATCTTGTGGCTGGGGAGGGCGTTCAGCGTAAGTTTGAGCGTTTCAAGAGCCTGCTTCCGGCATCCTTCCTTCTCCTGAGCCAAGGCCAGAAAGAGCAGGTTATGCCGCATGCGCACCGCATATTTCGCCGTTACCTCATCTATGTAATAATTATCCTTGCTGTCGAGTCCACCCCATATAAGACGGTCGACAACATCATCCATGTCATCGGTAAGATATTCCTCTTCCGCCTGCGGAGCATACCGACGCGCCGAAAAGGTACGGCGCGTAAGAGGATAGGCACCGGCATAGGATGGCCACCCGACGCTGGAGTGCCAATACAGGGGACGAGGCGCGGCTGAGGCCGCATTGCTTATCACCATATCCGCCATTACCAGCTGACCGAGGTTAAGCCACCCGTTGGAAGCTCCCGTCTTTTCGGGACGCAGGTCGAGCACAGGCCGATTTCCGGTCTTTTCCGGTCCGAGCGCGAGACAGGCCGCGCCGAGCTTCCCTTTGCCCGGTTCGGAGGCATACAGCCGGCGCAGGGTCTCCACCCCGTCGGCCACACTGTCGCCATGCGAGGTGTCTATTCCGGTAAAGGTATACGCACCATACGACGCAAGATTGCGCGGCATGGTCAGCTCCAGACCCGGCGCGCCGGCCGTGGGAAGTCTGAGTTGCTCTATATACCAGGGACATCCGAGATAAGAGGCATTGACGATGGTAACGTCAGGACGCACGCCAAGCACATGCTGCGCATACCACAGGGGGAAGGTAACGTTGTCGCCCTGCACCACAATTATAGCATCAGGAGCTAAGGTGTTCAGCACATTTTCGGCGTATGCCTCAACAAAATAGCGTCCCGAACGGTCGTGGTCATCAAAGTTCACGGCCAGCATCCACAAGGGAACAGCCGCTACCAGCACCGCTACCGAGGCGCGAAGCCATACGGCCCGGCACAAGGAAAGAATCCATGCGGCACCGCAACCGATAAAGAAGGCATAGGCCCAGAGGCTGCCGAGGAAGGAATAATCGCGCTCGCGAGGCTCGCCGGGGGCCTGGTTCAGATAAAACACTATGGCCAGACCCGTCATGAAGAAAAGGGCCAATGCCACAGCCAACAGACGACGGCCGCCACGTCCGCGACGGCTGAGGAACACTATCCCGACGATACCCAGCAACAGAGGTATACCGAAATATATGTTGCGCCCACGGTTTTCCGATCCGAGCTCTGGCGGAAGATTCTCCTGCGGGCCGAGCATCATGTCGTCTACCGCCGGAATACCGGTTATGAAATTGCCATGGTCAGCCTCTCCGGTGCTCGATATATCGTTTTGCCGCCCCATGAAATTCCACAGATGGTACCGACCATACATATATCCGAACTGGTATCCGAGCATCATACGCAGGGCCTGCATGTAGGTAGGGCGATACGCCACACGGGAGCGCCGCAGTCCCTCCTTGTCTCGTTTGCCGGCAGGATTGCCGTCGGCATCGAGGGTCTCGCTGACTTCCATACGCACCATCGTAACCGTATCCATTCCCACCCAAGCACGGAAACTCTCCATGTCGGAAGCGTCAGAAGACCATATACGCGGAAACCACATGTCAAGTTCCGGCGTATAACGCAGCTTGTAGCGTCTGTCGGCCATTACATAGGCATGGGCACCGGCGGCGGTAAGGGAGTCTACAAGGTGCCTTTCATCGGGCGACAGAAGTCCGCTGCGTCCGGGGCCGACGGCACCCTTGGCCACACGCGCATATTGAGGTCCCTGCGGATCGCGCACGTAATCGGAATAACGCCATACGGTATCGGTTTTGAATATGTTGCCCTCGGCATCCGACTCATGGCGGATATCGGCACGCTCCTTGAGAAGGGGACGGCTTTGAGGCGTACGTCCGTAGAAAAGAGGAGCGGAGCCATATTGCTCGCGTTGCAGATAGCTGTAAAATGTAAACGGGTCGGAGGGATTACCCTGGTTCATGGGCGGATTGGCCCACGCCCTTATGGGTATTATAAGATATACGCAGTAACCGGTAAGGAGCATCGGCAACATCCATACGGCAACCTGGAAAGAACGTCTGCGTCTGCGGAAATATAACGCCGCACAAACCGCCAGCAGGAAGGCCGCCACACCTCCGAATTCAAGATTGGAGCCAAGCGACGTTAGTCCACTCAAAAAAAGCAGTGCGCCGACAAGAAAGGCCGGCAGCCATATGTGATACGACTTATAGGCTACGAACGGAAGAATCCAGGCCAGCATCAGTGTAACGGCCACATACGCTATGGCACCGCTGCCGTAAGGGAGTCCGAGTGAATTTACCGCCGTCAACTCCCAGCGTCCGGCAAGAACCGGCATGGAGGGCATCATCCCCCCCAGTATGCAGGCCACGATGACAAACGAGGCTATCAGGGCCACCGACCCGCGCAACCATGCTCTCCGGCGCGGCATACGCCGGAAAACGAATATCAGCGTCATGGCCGGTATACAGAGCAGATTGAGCTGGTGGACACCGATAGAAAGACCGGTTACATACCCTATAAGTACCAGCAACCGTCCGCGTCCGTTGATTGTAAGGCAAAAGGCCCATTTCACCATAAGCCATATACTCAGGGCTGTGAAAAATATCGACATGGCGTAGACCTCGGCTTCCACAGCCGAGAACCACGGAGAATCGGCCCACGCGAAACAGAGCGCACCTGCAGCAGACGAGAAGGATATGAGAAAGCGGCCCCACGGGGTGCGGGAAGAACGGTAGAACAGTATCCTGAGCACAACCTGGCACACCGAAGCCAGCAACGCCGAGGCAAGGGCAGTGAATACCCCCGCCATCATGTTTACAAGCAACACCTGCGCACCCGGCGTGAATCCGAACGCGGACACGAACCTGTGGGTAAGAGTCCAGAAAGGATTGCCCGGCGGATGGCCGATTTCAAGACGCAGGGCGGTAGTGAGATATTCAGGACAATCCCACCATGAGGCGGCGGGTTCAACTGTAAGCCAATATGCGACAAGCGCAAACAGAAACACTATAGCCGGGCCCAGGCTCCAGCTCTTACGGGCGTGTAATGCCACTGTCAAGTAGTTTATGTTTTACCATCATACGCAAAGGTGCCGGGGTAATACCAACGGCTACAATCGAAACACGGTTCAGGAAGCCGTTTATATATTGGCTGTCGCCCCTGAGCAGTCGTTTCACCGCGCCACGCGCGAACCTGTCGGGCGCGGCTATGGCACCGATCCTTAGCGCAAGTTTCTGAAGATTTTTAGGAAGGCCGAACAAATCGGTGGCTATACCCCCTGGGCAGGCCACCATAACCCTGACACCGCTTTCGCGCAGTTCATAGCTGAGCGAGCGCGAGAAGACTCTCAGGTAGGCCTTGGTAGCCGCATACATGGCCAGTCCGGGCATAGGCATCCAGCATGACATGGAACTCATATTCAGAATCCAGCCGTAGCCTCGTGATGCGAACAGACGGCCGTAGCTGCGGCTCAGCCGGGTAACGGCCGTTATATGCAGGTCTATGAAAGCCTGACACTTGCCGTCGGGAAGGTCGCACACAGGAAGGAAACTGAATATACCGGCGTTGTTGACCAGCATGTCGGGCCGACGGCCCGACGGAGTATGAAACTCTTCGAGAGCACGGCAACCGTCGCCGGTGGTAAGGTCGACCACCACGCAATAGGTCTTAACGCCATACTTGCCCGAAATCTCGACGGAGAGTTTATCCAGACCTTCGGCCACGATACCGGCCAGCACCAGGTCTATGCCCCGCGAGGCGAGTTCGCGGCAGAAAGCGCTACCGATGCCACCGTCGGCACCGGTTACCAACGCGAGTTCAGGAATCCGTTTCTTTTTCATTTCCACCTTTCCCTCAGTTTTTCGGTCTCTCGCCGTATACCTTTCGGAAGACATCCCTGATCATGATAACATGCCATCGAGCCGCAATATATCCTCGCCACGCAATAGTTCACATGCTCGCATCCGCAGTCGTAGGTCATATTCTCACGCAGATGGTTCACGAAATGAGGATCGCGTATCAGGGCGCGGCCAACCTGTATGAAGTCAAAACCTTCATCCATGACCTTCCGGGCATCCTGACCATTGGTAACACCGCCCACATATACCAGCGGCATCTTCAGTTCGCGGCGGAATTCGCGGGCGTCGTCAAGGAAAAAGAGCGGACGGTAGGGTTCGGTCTTTATCATCTGCCGGCCTACCATACGCACACCGACTTTCAACCAGAGCTTGTCCATATCCTTGGTCATGGTGCGCAGCGGCATCTCTCCACGCATAACATACATCGGAGCACGCGACACAAAACCACCGGACAGCACCAACGCATGGGCTCCGAGCCGTTCAAGCTCTTTCGCCACCATCAGACACTCGTCGCGCTGCAGCCCTCCTTTGAACCCATCGCTCATATTGGTCTTGACCAGCACACCCATGTCGTTTCCGGCAGCCTTCATCACCTCTTCCATCACCATTCGCATGAAATTCATACGATTGTCGAGAGAGCCGCCGAAACTGTCGCGCCTGTGATTGGTATATGGCGAAAGGAACTGGCTTATAAGGTATCCGTGGCCGGCGTGAACCTCCACGCAATCGAATCCGGCGTCGCGGGCCGTGTTGACAGCCTGACCGAAATCCCGGGCCAGTTGCCGCAACTCGTCAGGACGCAACCCGCGTACTATGGTCGGGCTATACAGATTGAAGCCGGTGGAAGCTCCTACGGGTGTGCATCCGGCGGTAGACCGGTGTGTCATGTTGCCGCAATGCCCTATCTGGATAGAGGCTTTCGAGCCACGGGCATGTATGCCGTCGGTTATTTCGCGCAGGGGCCTCACTATCTCGGGACGGAGCCAGAGCTGGGTCTTAAACGAGATGGCCGAATGGCATACCCCGGCGTAGGCAAGTGTGGTCATACCCACGCCGCCGTCGCAGACACTCCAGTGATAGTCGCGCAATTCGGGGGTGGGACCATTGTCTTTGCCCATACCTTCGAAGGCCGCGGAACGTATGAATCGGTTGGGAATCTCTACCGGACCGATGTTGGCTTTGGAAAACATATTCTTTTGATCAGGTAGCCGCCTTGACGACTGATATAAAGAGAAAGAGTATTTTTTTCGCTTCAATAAATGAAGGGAATTATATATTTACGGTTCAGCGATTTGTAGCTGTCTCCGAATTCAGAAATATATCTTGAATGAAGTTTTTTTGCCCTGGGGGCGAGGTTGGCGAAGGTCCAGAACGCGAAAACAACGCCGGCAAGCGACCATGTCAGTACCGCGAATCCAATCCACTCCACAAATTCGCCCAGGTAATTCGCCGATGTTACATAACGGTACATACCCCCGCGGGGTATATAGTGACGCGTATCGCCCGGCTTGCGTAAATGGCGCACTATATGGTCGGAATGCAGGTTTATGCCCATGCCGGTGAAGAAAAGAAGCGTACCGGCTATAAACTGCGGGGAACGAAGCCATGAGGCGGAATACATCCCTTCCGGCGACAGATAGAACAGCCAGCCTCCGATAAGATAAGTGTTGATGAAATTGAACACCATACCCAGAACTATTATTATCCAGGGCATGCGGCTGCGCCCCCTCATCAACATGGGAAAAATGAAGGTGCGTTGGAAATAGTGCAGCAGGAACAGCGTGGCGCATATCACCGCCCCGGCCTCGGCATCCCGAGGAGAGAAAAGCCAGAAAAAAATCATTCCGGCGAAAGCGGGCAGCTCCATGCATACCCAGCCTGCACGGTTTCCGACCGACGGACCCCATTTGCTCGTATACATGACACCGTATCCGGCCGCGATATGCTGCAATGCAAAGAAGACCATGAACCCTATTATGACCATGGCCCCCATCACTGTATAATAAAAATCAGGGGCAAACATGTCCCAAAGTTACAAATTATAAGTGAATTTGACAAACAAGCTCCGGGCTTCTTCCAATGTCATTATAATATCTTTCGAGCCGGGGAGTCTCACGGGGCGTTCGTTTATGTCGACTCTCACATAATAGCGGCCTCCACGGCTCCTGCAAAGAAGCACCTGCAGATTTACAGCCATCGGGGCCACATTGTAGTTTCGCCAATGCGATGCAACCTCACGTGGATCGGTAGTGAGGAAACGGCATCCGGGAGCGTCTATCAACGACAGCAGCGGCATAAGAGTCTCGGCATGCCCGAAACGCAATGTTACCGGACAGGAACTGTCGCCTCCGGCTGCCAGCATCAGATCTTCGGTCATTTCCGAGAGTAGCGGACGGAAGATGGTTGCCGGCACCTGGGAATATGCCGAAGCCGAATGCTCGAAGTACTGGCGTGCGTTGCCTATACTCCACAGGGCACGGGCCTCGTCGAGGGTGAAATATTCTTCGAGCCAGTCTCCGGCGAAACCGCTCGCGTTGAGTCCGGCAAGGAATCCGAACATATCTATGGCGATTTTCCGGGCGCCCACCGTGTCGGTATCCATATATTCCCCCACGAGTCTCCGCACAGGATCGAGAGGCACCGTCTCGCGCTCGAACATCTCCATATCCTCTTTCCAGGGCGCGAGTCTTATAAACGACAGGTATGCGGAATCTATCTGGAACGGGCGCAGCAGGGAATTGTTAGAGGGTCCCGAAAGCGACGCTATGTCAAGGTCATTCCGGCTGAGGGCTATCTGATGAGTGAACTGATCCATGCTCATTACGCATCGGGGCACGTATGAAGCTATTGCGTTGACCGTTATGGTGTCGTTGAAAAGATATGGCCAGGCATTGTACAGACGACGGGCTATGCCGCGCTGTTCGGCAGCGCCGAGCGAGTCAAGCTCACCCCAATGGCCGTCTGACTGCCGCATAACTTTTCCTATAAGGGACAACAATCTCTCGCCGCGGGCCGTGAGCCGCCCCGATCCGTTGGCAGCCCGAAGATACTCGGCCACATGTTTCGGACGCTTGTCAGAGGTTGCGAAACGCGAACCGTGGCGCCCTACATGGGTCACGGCAACAAGCCTGAGAGAGTCCGGAAGAGGTTCGCGGGCTTCGGGTACCGGATAGGGAGTCGCGGTTCCGCGACATTCATCATAGCTCTGCGCCTTCGCGTCGATACTGCCGATCGCGGCTACCGTCATTATTAATGCAAGAGAGTGCAGCAGTATGTTTTTCATCATAATATATAAACAAACATCCCGCCCCATGTTCGCACGGGTCGGGATGTTTATGATGTTATCCGGTCTTACGGTCAGTCGTTCCCCTGAGTTTCGGGTTCCCCGGGTATGGGCTGCGGATTTACGCGCAACGCCTGCGGACGCACCACGAAGCGTTGTATGAACCATGCGAGAACGGCATACAGTCCGCACAGCATCCATGCGTTGCGGTAATATTCGCCAACCTGCGACAATGAGGCTCCGTTGGCGTTCATTCTCACGAATCCCTCCACACCCCATGTGGCCGGAACAAGATCGCTGAGAACTTTCCAGAATCCGTGGATGGCATAACGGGGCCATGTGAGACCCGAGAGGAAGAGGAATACTACAGATGTAACCACCCAGAGCACAAACACATCTTCGCGCTCGCCCACTATACCCTGGAAGCAGAATCCCAACATTATAGAGCCGAGAAGCACGGGCAAGATGAAGCAGAATATCTCGAGAGTGTTTCCGGCCATAGGAAACTGGAATACCAACGGTATGTAATGCAACAGCCAGATAATGGGCAATACCAGCAAAGTAATATAGCAAAGAGACTGCCCGAGGATAGTGATGACCGTGGAACGCGACGCATTTACCGGATTGTAACCGATAAGGCCGCGGCGCTCGCGTTTGGCACCTCCGGCCATGCCTACGGCCAGTATCACGCTCTGCTGCAGTATCAGCACCACCAGACCGACCATTATAAAGGAATCGAAACCTCCGGTAAGGTTACCGAGATTCACATTGGCTATCGGAAGCGGGTCACCGGTCATAATGGTTGAAGCCAGAGGGAGGGAGGTGTCCAGATCGCGGTGCATAAGCTTACCACCCAGTTCCGACATTACGTTTGTGGTGGCCACAAGAAAACCACGATATCGCAGAAGTAAGCTCATATCGCTGTACAACACGGCATGGGCCTGTTCGCCACGTCCTATCTTCTTGGCATATCCGGCGGGAATCTCAAGTATGCCGTAACATTCATGGTCACTCATAACCTTTCTGGCTGCGGCCATGTCGGGTACGTAACCTATGACCCACACCTCCTGGCAGGCGTCGAGATCGCGCACCAGCTCCCGAGAATCGGCCGTACGGTCGTGGTCTACGACGACCATGCGTACGTTCCGCACCAGTTCCGGATTATATATAAGACTATATATCACCGGATAAGCTATGGGCAGAAAGAAAAGGAATATCATTATACCCTGATCCCGGAAAATTATCCGGAACTCATGGAGATATACCTGTATGAATTGATGCCACAGTTTTTTCATAATAGCTTTGCAAAATCAAGGAGTATATACCTGACGCATGTAAACGCGGCGGATGCGCCACATGAGGGTTAGGGGTGCCAGCATGATAAGGATATATCCCACAAACCACCATCGGGAATAGTATATATCCAGACCATTGAGAGCCTGATCGGCGTATATAAGGAAATTATAGCGGGCCGGAAGTATCCAGCTGAAGATACTTATGGAGCCGTACATGCTTTCCAACGGAAACGAGTAGGCGGCTATCGAGAAGGTAAGTATACCAATCAGCGCCGATGCCGAAAGTGCGAGACGCAGATTGGGAATCATACCGTAAAAAAACACTCCTAACGCCTGGGAAGCGAGTACGAACATCAGCTGGCTAAGTGTCATCCACCACCATGAACCATGCATCGGATATCCCTGCCAGTGGTACAACCAACTCAACATGAATATTATAAGCACCCACCAAATTATAGTCTGGGGAAGCAGTTTGCCCGCCACGACCTTATAGATGTTGCCGTCGGCCATACCCAGCAGACGACGCGACGATCCGGTCTTCACTTCCTGGCCGAGCGCGAAGCAGGTCATAAGCATTATCATAAGCTGGAAGACACCCGGTACAAACGAATTGCACAGATACACGGCATAGTTGAGCTCAGGGTTACCCAGACCGCGGGTGTCGATATCCACCGGCATCAGCATCGAGGTTACGTTACCGTTCATTCCGGCGGTCGAGGCCACATTCATGACCACTCCGGCCTTTGCATATGTAGCCGTGCTCTTGAATGTCTTGAACAGCATCGAAGCCGGCACATAGAAGCTCATGTTGGTATAGAAAGTGAGAGAGGGACTTTTGCCGGCCAGAAGGTCGCGTTCGAAATTGTCGGGAATAAGAAAGAAACCATATATCTCTCCCTCCTGCATTTTGCTTCGCGCCTCTGTGAAACTGGTACAGGAACTCCTGTAATCTATCATTTCCATTCCGGCAAGAGTCTGCGTTATCTGACGCGACATGGCCGAGCCGTCGTGGTCTATTATGGCTGCGGGAACATGGGTTGGAAGACCCTCTTCCATTTCAGTTGTCAGGAAGAGAATGCAGAAAAGAGGAAACAGAAAGAACCCCACCCAGTATACCGGGCGTCGTACTATCTGCAGCAACGTGCGCAGCAATATGGCTTTGAATCCTTTCTCTTTCATATTTTGAATTTTAAAGAGGTGCTATAAATAAGATGCCAACCTCAGTCGGCCAGCCCCTCGTAGATTACCGACATACCGGGCCGGAAATTGTCGATAGGCTTTTCAGGACGGGCCTTGATCTCGAATGTACGGGCATCATAGTCGCCTGTGGCCTTGGTGGCCTGCCAGTTGGCGTATGTGCCGAGGTCGCGTATATAATAGACTGTCATCTCCGTGCGCATATCCTTAAGGGCAGGTATGCGTACCTTGATTTTGGAGCCCTCCTTAAGTTCTCCAACTACATTCTCACGCATGTTGAACACTGCATAGTGATCGTTTTTCTGCAGCGACATTATAGGGGCACCGAGAGCCACGAGCTCGCTGACGTTCGGGTATACGACGGTTATGCGGCCGTCGCAGGGTGCAAGCAAGTACTGATCTTCAAGCATGGCGTCGACCTCTCCGACACCACCTTTGGCAACATTCACCATAGCCTTGGCGGCCGCACGGTCTTCAGACTGAGGACCGGCCAACGCGAGTTCATATTGACTTTTGGCTGCAGATTCGGCAGCTTTGGCTGCTTCGTATGCGGCCTTGGCCTCATCGCGTTTCTGTTCTGATACGACACCTTTCACAAACAGATTCTGCATGCGGTCGTATGTCTTCTTGGTAATGCCGCTTGCGGCCTGGGCCTGTACCCATAGATCTTTGGCCGACGCTATGATCTGCTTGCGTGTGCCGGCGTCTACCTTACGGTCGGCGGCGTCGGCGGCATTTTCCATCGCACGCGCCTGTTCAAGCTTGGCATTGGCGAGCGACGAATGGATATGCACCAAAGTGTCGCCGGCCTTTACCAACTGACCCTCTTCTACATAAAGTTCGGCGACACGCCCGGGGAGTTTGCCTGAAATGCGTATTTCCGTGGCATCGGCCTGACCCTGGATAGTGTCAGGACCGGGTTTGATACACAGGAATCCTATTATGGCCAGGGCGGCTATCACTATAATAACCAATATTATGGTCAGAATCAATCCCTTGTCTTTTTCCGTTACTGCAGTGGGATCGGCGGCTGTATTTGCTTGCTGGGACATATGCGGTATTTTTGAATTTTATTTTTTACTCGACGCTTCGCGGGCGAGGGCCCGACGTAGACGACTTATGAAGATAGATATTTGAATATCTGTTTTAGGGTATGTTGTTATCGGTTTATGAGTATGTAGTTATCGGTTCAAAGAAGTTTACCGGCGACCTTGGCGAGGTATGTACGGCACAGGCGCAGACCTATCTGGGCATCGATATATTCCGAATGAGCCTGCAGCCAGGCTGTCTGGGCCTTCAGTACATCATCGGCGGTCATAACACCCTCCGAAAAGCCGATTTCGGCGTTCTTCAGGTTCTGACCGGCGGCTGTCAGATTGTTTTCGGTCATCTCGTATGTCTTGTAGGCTTCCTGCATGGAGAATTTGGCCTGGCTCAGCTGCAGGTCAACCTTCTCCTCAAGGTCTTCGAGCATGAGACGCTGGGCGGCCGTATTGCTCTTTGCCGCACGCAACTTGTTGTAGTTGCCGCCCCAATGCCAGATAGGAACTGAAAGAGTGGCACCGACGCTGAATCCGCCCCCGAACTTCTTCTCGAAACCGTCTATTACGTTGGGATTGGAGAATCCCCAGGCACCTACGGCCACAATCTTAGGAAGCATGGCTCCGAGCGAAAGCTTTTCCCTGCTTTCAAGAACCGATATGGACTGCCTTACGGCATCGAGGTCGGGACGGGAAGCCACGGCTTCAGACAGTGAATAGTCAGGTACCGCTCCCTGTGCTTCCGCCACGTTTTCTTCTTCAGGATCAATGTCCGAATCGACAGGAAGACCACATATGCGGGCCAGATTCATACGGCTTAGGGTAAGACCGTTGTCTACCTTTGTAAGGGCTATGCAGGCCTCGTTGTATTTTACCTCTACGTTAAGTTCGTCGGAGCGGGTGGCCACACCCTCCTTATACATCTCGGTTACGTTGCGGCGCAGGGAATCGACCAGCTCCACGAAGCTTTCGGCGAGTTTCTTCTTCTCGCGCAGCGACACCACTTGCCAATACGCTTCGTCTACGCTGAATATCACGTCTTGAATCGCACTGTTATGCATGGACTGCGCGAAGCGCTCGGCATACTTTGTAATCTGATTCATGGCGCGTATCGTACCGCCCATATATACGGGCTGGGTAAGAGTGAAGGCTCCGGCAAAAACGTTGTGGACGTCATACTGCATGGCCTCCTTCGGTATCACGGCTACCTGCGTCGGAATCATCTGCCCGGTCTTGGGGTCTACAACAGGCTTGCCGTTGGGGCCCACAAGAATATTGGGCTTGAAGGAAGCCGTAGCAGGATCGAAACTTAAAGTAGGCAGCTTGGCATCTTCTCCGAGAAGACTGATTTCATGCTGGTTATACATATACCCACCCGTGAAGTCAATTCCCGGGAGGTAAGCCGCCTTGGCGGCCTTGTTCAGGTATCCGGCGCCGCGCACGTTTTCCTGCGCAATTTTAATGGCCTTATTGTTTCTCACGGCCATATTGCGGCAGGAATCCAGCGACACCGTACCGGCAAACATCGGCGAGCCCGACAACATCAGGATCGCCAGAAGGGAAGCGGGCAACAAGTGGAATCTCTTCATAATGTATTTGTAGAATATAATATATCCATCCCCCCTAACTTAAGTAACGTCAAAATCCCCCGTTTGTATCGCAAACATATTAAAAAAACTTGACACTACACATTATATCACCTCACTACCCCAAAAAACATGCCGCTTCCTAAAAATCATCCGCGCACCGTACGCCTAAGAGATTACCTCAAGAGTGCTGAATTTATGAGCAGTCCTACACGGTTTGCCCAAAGACTGAACGCCGGAGAGTTCTGCAATCTATGCATAACTCTGATAAATCAGACTACTTATTTACTCAAATGCCTGATAGACCGCCAACAACAGCAATTCCTTGAACAAGGGAGTATAAAAGGGGAAAGGTGGGACCGACCAACGGCACCACCTTTTGAATTATGAAGAATCTAAATTTATTTTGTCCTGATTATTTCGCGGGGGCGGCAGCAGGAGCGGCAGCCGGTTTAGCAGGAGCTGCGGCAGGGGCAGCTGCAGGCTTGGCGGGAGCTGCGGCGGGTTTGGCCGGAGCCGATGCGGGAGCCGGAGCGGGGGCGCTGGTCTGCACGGGGGCGGGAGCCATTGCCGATACGTTCTTGGCGGGCTTCAATGCGAATGAAGCGCAGATGCTTACAACGCAGATGAAGATTGCCAGACCCCATGTGGCCTTTTCAATAAAGTCGGTTGTCTTGCGGTAACCCATATATTGGTTGCCGGCGGAATAGTCGGAGGCGAGACCGCCACCTTTCGATTTCTGAATCAGCACTGCTCCGATAAGCAGAAGGCAGGCGATCACAATCAGAATGCTGAGGAAAATATACATAACTTTTACTTATTTTTTCTTATCCACGTATTATTCGGAATCGCGGGTTACGATTCTTTCGCGCCGCTGATTGCCATCAGTTTGCGCAGAAAACGCATTTGGTCTGCAAAGTAAATACTTTTTTCCGGATTTTTCAAGTGTAATTGCTCTAATATTTCACAGGCTCTGGAATAATTACCATTTTTAATCAAGACCTTAGCGAAACTTTCGGTCAGATCGGGTGTATCGGCCGGTATCTCCGGACGACTTACACGCAAAGCCGGAGCCACTTCGCCCTCTTCATCCTTAGTCGGAGTCTGCGCGCTTTCGACTGTTGGCCTGCTCTCCTCCATAGCCAATAGAGTCAGGTAATCCACAGCAGGCGCCACCGGAATTGCCTGTTCCTCCTCGTCAGTACCGATTCCGACCGGAGATGTTTCAGGCAGATTCGAACCGAACTTGCCGAGAAAGGCATCGATGGTGTCGACCGTCGAAAGTTCCGGAGGCAACTGGTCGGGGTAAAATGAATCGGGGTCGAGATTGCTGATACCTAATATCTGCATCAGGGTCTCGCTGTCGCCGATGTTGACGGCTATGCGGCGGCGGTGTATTTCCTGCTCAGCCGGATCGGTAGTGCGGCCCAGAGCCTCTATATCGGGAATAATATAATAGTCTTGCATAAATCTCTTTTTCAATTCAAGGCTTTTCAAATCAGCGTCCTCTAAGCAGTCCCTGAAGATCATGGAGCTTTGTGAGGGCTTCGAGCGGAGTAAGACGGTCGATGTCTATGTCGAGCAACTCTTCTCTGATCTGACTCAGCAGGGGGTCGTCAAGCTGGAAGAGCGAAAGCTGAACCCCCTCGCGTCTTTCCCCGAGACCTTTCAGAGCCGCCTTGTCGATATGGCTGCGCCCCGAAGCATTCTCGAGTTCAGCCAGTACCTCTTCGGCTCTTTTCACCGTAGAGGGGGGCATTCCGGCCAGACGCGCCACATGGATACCGAACGAGTGTTCGGAACCACCGGGAGTGAGTTTGCGCAGGAAAACCACCTTCCCTTTTATCTCCTTGACAGAAACACTGAAATTCTTTATGCGCGGAAACGAACTTTCCATTTCGTTCAGCTCATGGTAATGGGTGGCGAAAAGGGTACGCGGTCGGCAACACCCGTTCTCGTGTATATGCTCTACCACAGCCCACGCGATCGAGATGCCGTCGTAAGTGGATGTTCCGCGGCCAAGCTCGTCGAATAGCACTAAGGACCGGTCTCCCATATTGTTAAGAATCGAGGCGGCCTCGGTCATCTCGACCATGAAAGTAGACTCGCCAACAGCTAAGTTGTCTGATGCACCGACACGTGTGAAAACTTTGTCGACAAGACCTATGCGTGCTGCCGAAGCCGGCACGAACGAACCGGCCTGGGCCATGATGGCTATGAGGGCTGTCTGACGCAACAGGGCCGACTTACCGCTCATATTCGGACCCGTAATCATCATTATCTGAGTCCCTTCCGGGTCAAGTCTGACTGAATTGGCTACATACGGGTTACCCGGCGGAAGCATCTTTTCTATCACCGGATGTCGACCCTCGGTTATGTCGAGCACATGGGAATCGTCTACCACCGGACGCACATATCCACCCTCGGCCGCAGCCACGGCAAAAGAGAGGAGACAATCCACTCGCGCCAGAGTCTCCGACCCTTTCTGCATTTCCGGCACACTTCCGAGCAGACGGTCCAGAAGCGCGTTGTATACCTCCTCTTCAAGAGTCTTTATACGTTCCTCGGCACCGAAAATACGCTCTTCCATCTGGCGCAGTTCGGGTGTTACATAGCGTTCGGCAGCCTTGAGGGTCTGTTTTCGCGCCCAATGTTCCGGCACCTTGTGGGCATGGGTGTTGGTAACCTCGAACATATATCCGAAGGTCGGCGACACTATTAGTTTCAGCGATGAAATACCCGTTTTCTCGACCTCCTGCAGACGTATGTTTTCCATTGTCTGACGGGCATTTTTGTGAAGATCACGCAATTGATCGAGTTCGAGGCTCACACCCGGAGCTATGAAACCGCCGTTCTTGATATCGTTGGCCGGGTCGGGAAGAATCGTGGTCGAGATGACTCTGACCACCTCCCCGAGCTCGGGTATTCCGCAGGCTATCTCGCGTATGGCATCTTCGGCCGGGGAGGCCTCGGCCCCGGTGCAGACCGCACCGAGAAGCTCCTTCAGAGCCACTGCGCACTCGGCACCTTTCAGTAGCTGAATCATCTCGCGCGGGGCGGCCTTGCGCTGTGCCAGCCGACCTATTAGCCTTGTCATATCGCCGGCGGTGGGCAGCAGGGATGTAACGCGGCATCTCAACTCGGGATTGCGGAAAAAGGCTTCTATGGCATCTTCTCTTTTTGTTATGGACGAGATGTCGACAAGAGGGAATGTAAGCCAATTGCGCATCATGCGCTCACCCATCGGAGTAAGAGTACGGTTAAGAATCTTGAGCAGCGACGCTCCTGTAGGGTCTATCGGGTCGAGAATCTCGAGATTGCGTAACGTAAAACCGTCTATGCTCATGAAACGACCTTCATCTATGCGTCCGAGCGAAGTGATATGACCCAGATTGGTAGTGGAGGTCATATCAAGGTAATGCAACAGGGATCCGGCGGCGATTACGGCAGCCTCAAGCGAGTCGACGCCGAATCCTTTCAACGTGGCGGTGCCGAAATGACGCTGCAACCTCTGACGGGCCGCATCGGAGGTATATACCCAGTCGTCAAGTTCGTTGACAGCCGAACCATACCTTATATAATTCTCGTATACGGCGCGTGTACCATGCATACGCAACACTTCCTTCGGGCGTATGGATTCAAGAAGCTTCTCTACCTGCGCCGCCGACCCCTCGGTACAAAGGAACTCTCCGGTGGTAACGTCGAGGAAAGCAACCCCTACAAGGGGAGGAAGGGCAGCCTTTTTCTGACGGAACACCACACCGGCGAGAAAATTGTTCTCGCCCGGATTCAACGTGCCGGGGCGCGTGTTGACTCCCGGCGTTATGAGTTCCGTGATACCTCTTTTTACAAGTTTCTTGGTAAGTTTGGGATCTTCGAGTTGCTCGCATATGGCCACACGCTTTCCGGCCCTGACCAACTTGGGAAGGTAGGCATCGAGGGCATGGTGAGGGAATCCCGCCAGCTCTACATGCTGCGCCGAACCGTTGGCACGGCGTGTGAGTGTTATCCCCAGTATGCGCGATGTCTCGACGGCATCGTCCGAGAATGTCTCGTAGAAGTCGCCTACGCGGAAAAGAAGAATGGCATCGGGATGCTTGCGCTTCATCTCCAGATATTGCTTCATCAGTGGGGTCTCAACTATTTTCGCGCTCATGGAGTGTCTATAAAGGTTTTAAGGTCTTTAGAGTCCTTAAAGTCCTTAGGGTTCTTAAAGACCTTATCACTAAAACTAAAAACCAGCAACTAAAAACTAAAAAACCTAACCGGCCGGCAAAGGCATAACCTTCAGCATCCATATTGACATTGAAACGTATATGAGCAGACCAACCACATCATTGGTAATCTGTATGAAGGGGCCGGTAGCGAGTGCCGGATTTATTTTCAGTTTTTCAAGGGTAAGTGGAACGAGCGTACCGAAGACCGTAGCGAAAATCACCACGCAGAAGAGCGATGCGGCTACGGCAAACGATACGGCGTACATCTTCGGTTGGGTTATAAGTACATAAAGTAATACCACCGAAGAGATTATGATGGCGTTGAGCATAGCCACCAGCGACTCACGCCCTATCTGACGCCATGCGTTTTTAATGTCGAGTCTGCCGTTGGCAAGACCCTGCACCACGATAGCCGAAGCCTGCACACCCACGTTACCGCCGGTACCGCCTATAAGGGGGATAAATATTGCCAGAGCGGTTACAGCCGCGATCTGGGCCTCGAAACCGGTAAGGATCAGCGAGTTTATTATACCGCCCACGATTCCTATGAGCAACCAGGGTATGCGGGCCTTGGTCTGCTGCAACACAGAGTCGTCGGCATCCACGTCAGAACTGATACCCGAAGCCAGCTGGTAGTCGCGTTCGCTCTGTTCGCGCACCTCATCCATGATATCGTCGACGGTAATCTGACCTACAAGACGCCCTATGCTGTCTACTACCGGCATCGCCACCAGGTTATATTTCTCGAAGTCGATGGCCACCTCGTCGATGGGTGTGGAGGTCTTTACCGATACCGGATCGGCCTCCATTACATGCTTTATCTTCGACACCGACGGATGGGTGATCATCTTCTTGAGAGGGAATATCCCTTTCAGCCTGTCGGAATCGTCGGTTACATATACATAATACAGGTTGTCGAGATCCTCGGCCTGCCGTCTCATCTCGCGCAGACACTCGGGCATAGACCAATTTTCATTCACCACCACCATTTCGGTGCCCATGAGGCCGCCGGCGGTATCTTCGTCGTACTGCAGCAGGTCTACGATATCGCCGGCCTGCTCCACATCGTCGATATGCTGTATTACCTCTTCACGGTCATCGGCATCGAGTTCCTGTATAAGGTCTACGGCATCGTCGGTATCCAGAAGATCGATAAACTCGCCTATCTGCTCCGGCTCCATGTGTTGCAGCAGCTTCTTGCGGTCTTCCTCGTCAAGCTCCATCAGCACCTCGGCCTTCTGCTCCTTGTCGGTGATGAGGTTGAACACCCATTCCGCCTGTTTCAGGGAAAGTTGCCGCAGCAATTCGGCTATATCGGCCGGATGGAGACCCTCAAGTTCCTTGCGGGCCAGCACCTCGTTCTGCTCTTCTATGAGGGTTTCGAATTTCTCTATGTCATCTTCTTCGAATTCCTTCATCTGACATCAATATTTGAAAGAGGAGCCGCCGAGGAACTCGCGCAGCAATGATGTGGCGGGAATCTGGTCGGCGGGAATCGATATGAAATAACTCAGGAAGCGCAACAGGCGGTGGGCTTCGGTATATTCGGGGCAATCATGGGGCACCTCGTTCAGCAACGGCTCGGCGTAAGACTTCATCACACCCAACTCGAACAGCAGCGATGAGTTGAAAGTAGCGTCGGCGTTCTCCTGGAAGGGGAATATCCATTTCTCTTCGCCACGCCTTACGGAGGGCCATCGGCGTATCGTCTCGCGGGCCGAGGTATGACGATATTTGTAGTCGCGCACTATGCGGCGCAACAGACGGTTGTCGGTAGTGGATATCCAGTTGTGGTCGTCGATTCCGAGGGTGGTAAGGGCCGACACGTATACTTTATATACATCTTTGGGATCAAGGTCCGGAATCAGTTCGGGGTTCAGGCCGTGGATGCCTTCTATAACCAGCACATCGTCAGGACCGAGGCGCAGCGGACGGTGGCGTTCTATACGCTGTCCCAGCTCGAAACTGTAGGTGGGCAGGTTTATCTCCTCGCCGGCCAACAATCTCGACAGGTCGGAATTCAACCGTTCGAGGTCAAGGGCATGGAGCGATTCGTAATCGTAGTCGCCGTCAGCGTCGAGGGGAGTGTTTTCGCGGTTCACGAAATAGTCGTCAAGCGAAATCATCTTGGGCGTCATGAGATTTGTCATCAGCTGTATGGCCAGACGCTTCGCCGAAGTGGTCTTGCCTGATGAAGAAGGTCCCGCTATGAGAATTATCCTCGCTCCACCTTCGCGGTGGCGACGCAGAATCTCGTCGGAGATACGCCCGAGCAGCTTGTCGTGCATGGCTTCGGCCACGTTTATCAGACTCTCGGTCTTATGGTTTTGCACCACTCTGTTGAGTTCGCCTACGTTCGACACCTGTATAATACGGTTGAACTTCAGGTAATCTGTAAAGGCGCGATACATCTTCTCCTGTACTATCGGAGAGGCCGGAAAATTGGGGTCATCCTTATCCTGGCCCAGAAGAAGCATTCCCTCCTTGTATGGAATCAGATCGAATACCCTTATGTACCCGGTCGAGGGAGCCAGTGCGCCGTAGTAGGAATCGGCGAGGTCTCCGAGCTTGTAATATGTGGTATATAGCTGACGTGTGGTTTCAAGCAACTGCACCTTCGCGTCGAGACCCTGACGTCGGAAAATTCTCAGGGCATCTTCCGTAAGGCGGTCTTTGCGCACGAAAGGTATATCGAGTTCCGCGATCTCGCGCATGCGCTCCTTGATGGCGTCTACCTGACCGGGAGCAATCTCCATAGCCTCGTTCAGACCCGGTTTGAACAGACGGCAATAATAGCCGTGCGAGATGGAATGCTCTATGCGCAGTGTGGCGCCGGGCAGTATATCTTCCACAGCCCTGTAAAGCATCATTGACAGCGAGCGCGTGTAGACACGCCGGCCCGATTGCGAGGAGGCATCGAGATACTCTACCATTTTAGGCGAGAAAACCGGAAAGGAGAGATCCTCGGTCTTATTGTTGACTCGGGCGCAGATAGGATCGAGGTCAAGAACCGGAGCCAGTCTGGCGGCGACTTCGGCAAGGGTCTCGCCACCTTCAACGTCGACATAACGTTCAAGGTTGACACAATATATCTTCAAAGGGTCTTTCATCGGCAAAAAGCGCACATTTATGTACACTACAAAGATAATGAAAATTCCCAAACATTCACAATTCCAATAATTCACAAAACTCCCGGAATTCACAAAACAAGTTGAATCTGACAGTCAAAGTTCCCGATTATCTCCAACTTACAACTTCAAAAAGGTAAAATTGTGTATTTTGAATCTTAAAAATTCCCATTCTTATAGCACAAACCGCTGAATTATTAAATTTGCGATAAAGCAAATAAAGAATTTTCATCCGGATTGCCGGAACGCACCCGGAAACAGGATGAAAGATCACACTACAAACCATACAAAATAAACCTATATTTATGTTACGTCATTACCTTTTACTGGCTGCCGGCCTGCTTTCGCTTTCGGCGTTGGCAGCACCTCCGGGAACCAGACAGGCCAGACATAAGGCCGACCCTCTCAACATCTCGGTGCCATGCACCGTCAACCGGCCGGAACAGCCGGTCGCCCACGCTGAAACCTTCCGTCCGAAAAAAACAATCCGCCGGGTTTCCGAAGGAGAAACCTACACCTATCGCGGAGCTTTCCAAAGCTTTTATGCCGACGGTGGAACCGTATTCTCATACTCCGGAGGAGACTTCCTGAGTTACGATGTCTCAATCTCCATAAACGGCACCACCGCAACCATCTCCAATCTTTTCAATCTCGTGGAAGGTTACCCGTTCGATGGCTCACAGGAGTTCGACATAACCGGCAAATACGACCAAAACACCAACACCATATCAATCCCGACCCCGCATCAGCTTGACAAAGCGACACTCGTCGGAAATATCTTCGGCGCGTATCCGTCCGCACTCATATGCGGAACTGTCGACCACACGGGGCAGATGTCGCCCGAGGAGGAACTGCAGTTTCACATAAACGCCGACGGAACTGTTAGCACGACGCAGAACTTCGGTGCCATGATGTACGATTCCACAGGTTCATTCGTGGGTTTCAAATGCATCTATAAAGGAGCCTTGATGAACGGAGACCTCACGGTAAGCCGTCCCGTTACATTCACCACAGACCTCGACTTCGGCTCTTGCTATGCCGGAGAGTCCATTGAAAATAACATCAGGATATTCAACCTTGGCAACGCTCCGCTGAATGCCTCCGTAACTACAGAAGGTGATTTCAAGGTGGCTAAAAACAGCTTGACCTTGGCAGCCAACAAGACCACTGATGTTAAAGCTGTGTTCACTCCGGAGACTATCGGAGACAAACATGGTGCGATATCGATTTCATGCGCCGACAGAAATGTGAATATCGACACCTACGGCCACGCTCTCCAGATGCCTGACTTCTCATACCTTATTGACAAGGGAGAAATGACATTCTATACAGGAGCAAATTTTCCGTTCGTACCCTATGATGCTGACGGACAGCGGAGCGCACGCTCCGAGCTTACAGGGGCCGGAAGCATTACATCATCATATCTACGGGTCACAGTCAATGTATCACCCGGACATGTGGGCACGTTCTCATGGAAAGGCGCCTCGACAAGCAATACCTATTATGCCATTCCCTCCGTCATAGTCGACGGTAATGAATGGGGATGTTATACCGAAATGATCAACAAGGATATCTCAGGTGAGGTGATGTTCGGAGAAGGCAGCCATACTGTTGAGTTCAACTACCTGCTGAACTTTGCTGCGTTTTTCAATGAGAACGATTTTATGTATGTAGGAGCATTGTGCTTCGAAGAGAAACCAATGGAAGCCAACGAAGCGCACATTCTCACCCCCGGTCTCATCTTCCCCAATTCGCTTTTAAAACAGGGTCAGGCAGTCGGAAAATATGTCGACTTAAAACTGCTCAACACAGGAACGCAACCGCTTGGGATACTGTCTGTAACCCCCTCCGAGCACTTCTCGAACTCCGATATTCCTGAAGCCGTAGGCTCGCTCGAAGAGATGAACATGATCGTCAAGTTCAGTGCCACTGCTCCCGGACAGTATGACGAGGAAATAACCGTCGAGACCTCGGCGGGTTCCTACACGATACCCTGCTCGGCCCTTGTACGCGAAATGCCTGACTTCCAGACCATCGTTGCCTCGGGCGACTTCACATTCCAGACAGACGAGCAGAATCCTTTCCTTATTGAAAACGGCAAGGCATACAACAGCACCGCCAAGGTACCCGACAGGGAAATTACATCCTGCAGCCTCACAGCCAATTTCAACGTTCCCGAAGGTTATTTCGGACGCCTCGGTTGGAAAGGCAGGATAGACTGCGACGAGGCTGTCAACGGAATGTGGACAGATTACCTCTTAATAGGTATAAAGACGGAACAGCAACAGCATTATACCGTTGTCTGTGGCCAGCATGACATGGACTCTTCCCTGTTCCCGTATTTCGAGGAGCCCGATTTGATGCCGCTGATGTGCACCCCGGGTGAATGTTACGTGTCATTCAACTATCTTCAGTACGGCGACAATGCCTACGGAGGTGAAGACCGCGTTGAAATCTACGACCTATCACTCGAACTGATACCCGACGAGGATGCCGCGGTGATGATTGAATCGGAAGTGGAGTTTGAACCAGTACATGTAGGCAAGGAAACTGCCAAGAGCGTTACCTTCCTCAACATGTCTACTACGCCTCTCGAGATTTACGAGATAGTATGCGACGGCGATTTCTACGGCGACTGCCCCTCGACTACAGCAGTGTTCAACCAATATCTCAACGTACCGGTATACTTCGCCCCTTACAGCGACGGACACCATGAGGCTACGATGACATTCATCACTTCTATCGGTGACTATGAGCTCAAAGTCTCGGGAGATGCCATCTCTACCGACGGCATAATTATGCTCGAGGATTTCGAGGATGATGCCGCCAACTGGGCTATCTACGACCGCGACGGAGACGGGGATTGTTGGAATCTCGCCTTCAATGTATTCGGCGGATATCCTAAGAACCACGTCCATGGAGGCGAGGAATGCGTGGTATCTTTCTCAGGAGACTACTTCAACGGCACTTGGCGAACCTTCCGTCCTGACAACTGGACACTTTCTCCGTCGTTCGAAGTGCCTGCAGATGGAGCATGGCTTACATGGTATGCCGCCGGCGACTTTATAGAACGTCCCGGAGACATCTATTCGGTATACGTGGCCGAGGGGGCCTTTGATCCCGAAGCTCCGTTTGACATTAAAAACTACAAGGAAGTCGCCACCGAAAAACTTGACGACACCGAATGGCATTTCCATCAGATAGACCTTTCGGAATATGCCGGCAAGGAGATGCATGCCGCTTTCCGTCATCACGACAGCGAAGGTATCTATATGGTAAAACTCGATGACGTGGTAGTTTATGACTACGACCCCTCGGGCGTATCTGCAATCGAATCATCCGTTGCCAAGCCTGTACGCACACTCTATCATTCAGCCGACGGCCAGCGTCTGAACCGACCCTCAGACAAGGGCCTGACCATCGTAACCACTGAATATGACAACGGTACGGTCAAATCAACTAAAATATTGAAATAAAACATAAAAGACATGAAAAAGACTTTATTTATTGCCGCTGTCATGAGTGCCGCCGCATGCGCGTATGCCGCCGATGACATCACCGGCTCCTATCTGATGAACACTACCGATGACTACGGTTCTACCTCGCGAACCACAGTTACCATCTCCGCTACAGATACACCCGATATTGTCGAGGTCAGTGGAATTATCAGCACCAGCTTCAATGGTACCGTTCTTAAAGCCATTGTCGATGAGGAAGCGAAAACCCTTACATTTCAAGCCGGTCAGGAAGGCAATTACTGGGGCAGTTGTGTAAGCCTGGCACTTCTCAAGGAAACCGAAGGGGATTTCGTCCTGACGGAGGGGCCTGTGACTGCAAGTTTCGAAACCGAAGGTAAAATCGTATTTGAAGGCATATGGGGTTTCATTTACCCTCAGTACGACAACGACATAGCATACGTGGTAAAAGCAGCCGAGATGGTACGCCCCAACGCCACGATGACATATACCTATCAGAGTTCCGCATTGCAGCAGACCAACGGCACTGTGGCACTGCTGGCACAGTTTGAAAACAACCGACTGACGATTGACGGCTTCAATCCGAATTTGACCGATGAGCTGGGACCCATGACTTTCATCATTGATGAAAGTACCTCCACCGCCACATTGGCAGATCCCGAGACTCCCAACACAGTGGGATGGTACGAGGACAATTACCTCTGCACCATAACCGCTTTCAGTGGCGATTATCAGAACCCGGGTCTCCAGTTCACGAAAGGCCTTACCTGCACTATCGAGAACGACAATACGCTCGTCTTCCCGGCTCGCTGGGGCATAGTGAGAATCAACCGCGATGAAGCCTCGGCGGACCCTATGATCAGAGGCATCTACGCCGGCGGTCGTCTGGAACTGAAATTCTCCGTTATTCATGAGGGCGTTGGTGTAGCAACGGTAAATGCTTCCGACAACGATATCGCATACTATGACCTGATGGGGCGCCGTCTTGCCAAACCCGCCGGAATGTACATAAAGGTATCCGGAGGAAAAGCAACCAAGGTAGTCATTAGACATTAGTCGTTTGTTATTAGTCATTTGTCATTTGTCATTAGGATGTTAGGATAGTTAAAACCGATGACAAATGACAAATGACAAATGACTAACGACTGATGCCCCCTTCTCCCCTCAACTTACTTGCCGTCTTCTGGAAAACAGCCGGCGAGATACCGGTCTTCTGCTTGAACAATGTATAGAAGTTCGACAGCGACGCAAATCCGACTTTTGCCGCAACCGCTTTCATCGGGTCCTTGCAGTCCGGATTCGAAAGAATCTCCATAGCCTCGCACAGGCGGAATTCGTTCACGTAGGTGGAATAGGACGACCCTGTTTTCTCATTGATAATCTGCGACAGATATGTTCTGTTAGTCCCCACCATCATCGCGGCTTTTTCAAGTGTCAGATCAGCTTCACGATATATTTTATCCTCCTTCATCAACCGGTCGAGCTTATCTAAATAGATATTCTTTCTTTCATCGGGGATTTCTTTGGTAGTAACATCCGCTTTCATACGTCCTTCTTCCTGACGTGTCTCTTCAAGCCAGTTCAGATTCGCCTTCACAAGATTACGGTAATAACTGCGAGTACGTCTCCATATCACTATTACAGCCACCGCAGCTAAAAGAATGAAGAGTGCCACCGCACCGAGAATCAGCAACGACCGCTGTTTCTCGGCCAGTTCGAGTTTCTGAAGAGCATTCGTTTCCCTCTGTTTTGACACCTCATCCCATAAATGGAACAGACAAGCATCGGTTTCATGTCCTCGCGACTGCATGTCGGCTACAAAGTCGGAATACTCACGCGATGCCTGCAACGCTTCGCGATAATGCCCCAGCGTTTCTTCACAGTCCACTATGCCCTGAAGTACACCACCGTAATAATTTAACGGCTTGCAATGAGCGGTCTCGTTTTTGGCAGTCCGGAATACCTTCAATGCCTCGGCATAACGATGCTGCCCTTGGAGGAAGGTTCCATAGGAGTAAAGAGCATATCCCCAATAATATATGTTCCCTTTATAAGGAGAAGTTACAGCTTTCAGATATTCTTTTTCCGCCTCCGCATAGCGTTCCAGATGAGAATAGATATTACCGTAAAATGTATGGATATATATTCGTTCGTTGCGCATTCCGTTAGCGACTGCGACTTTATCAGCTTCCTGAAGATAAGTGAACGCCTCGTCATGCTTCCCATCCTCGAACTTCATATTGGCAAGATTGGCAAGTAAGGTGAAAACCATCGATACATTACCTGATTTTCTGGCTTTCACCAATCCTTGTTCAAATATCCTTATTCCTGCGGGGTCATGATTGATAAGCATGAGGCATGAAAGCAACCCCATAGCCTCCGCCTCGACAATAGGCATCGGTATGGTTTGTCCGAGCAGACGGGCGTTACTTGCATATTCCATAGCGAGCGAATAGTCCATGTCTGAATTCAGACAGAAAGAAGCGAGTGCCAGATTGATGTAGGAAAGCATCTCGCGTATTTCCGGTTTCATGGAGACAATGGTCAGGGAATCCAATACTCCGGACTCGGTTTTTGCCAGGATAGAGCGTTGTACATTGGAAAGAGACATGGCATAATCGGAGGTTCCGGTATCCGAATAACTGTTCACCAAGCCGCGTAGTCGCAATGCCTTGCCGATATTTTCGGTTACATTATCTTTATCCTTTTTACCGGCGGATTCGATTTTACCGCCAAGATGCGCCAATTCAGTGTAGCGCCGATGTGTCATATACAATATCGCACTGTCGATCTGCGCCTGGCATGAACGATTGATTTTATAGTTGTCTGAATCAATACCGGCAACCATTGTCGGTATCATCATAAACAGAGCAACCCACACCAATAAAACCGTTTTCATATCGAAGTCACGTAGAGCATGTTTAATAAATTTCTAACAGAGTGCTTGTCGGTATTATCTTCATTTAAATTACAAAGATAATCTTATTTCATTGATTTTCCCATAACATAATAGTTTCTGTTCGTAAATTCCATGCAATTCTTCAAGGTCAAAGACCGAAAATCTTTAAGGCCCCTGAACCCTTTCTCTGAAATGCGGATGGCAGCGTAGAAGCTCGGTGCGTAGGCGCGAGCGGTCGAGATGGACATAAATCTCGGTGGTGGAGAGACTTTCGTGGCCGAGCATTTCCTGAATGGCCCTCAGCGAGGCCCCTCCTTCCAGCAAGTGGGTGGCGAAGCTATGGCGCAGCGTGTGGGGCGACACTTTTTTGCCCAATCCGGCCCTTTCGGCCAGGTCTCTCACTATATAGAATATCATCACCCGGCTGAGGCGGCCGCCGCGACGGTTCAAAAAAAGAATGTCGCCATCCCCTTTCTTAGGAGTCATGGCCGAACGCTCGGCAAGCCACTGCCGTATGAGCGAAACGCTTCGCGGTGAAAGAGGCACCATCCGCTCCTTGCTCCCTTTACCCTCAACAAGCAGCCACCCCTCGTCAAGGTTCATACGTGATATGCGCACATCGCACAGTTCCGAGACGCGGAGACCGCTTCCGTACAGCAATTCGATGATAGCCAAGTTACGCAACCCCTCGTTACTGTCCGGGTCGATGGCGTTTTCCATTGCATCTATATCTTCTACCGAGAGCACGTCGGGGAGCGTGCGGTCCAGTTTAGGAGTCTCGATATTGGCCGCAGGATCGGTTTCAATAACCTCTTCGGCAAGAAGATAACGGCAGAAAGCCTTGACCGCGCTCAGCAACCGGGCCTGAGAACGGGCACCGATGCCTATATCTCTGAGCGAGGCCATGAAATTGTGTATATCGTCAGGTGTCAGCGATTCTATCGCGATACCGTTGCTTTCCAGATAGAAACCGAGATGGGCGAGGTCTGAGGCATACGCCTCGATAGTATTGGAGGCGAGCCCACGTTCAAGACGAAGATAATCACCGAAATCGGAAAAGAGAGCGTTCAAATCCATGGAATGAAATTATAGCTCTAATATATCAAATATTCCGGATAAACATCATTCTTATTTCCGGAAATTCTTCCTTTTCTCCGTTACGGGCCTCGACCCTCGCCTCCGAAAAGAAACATAAAACCCTTGAAAATCCTCTCAATCTTAGAGAATGTTTGGATTTAACTTCCATTCTCACGAAGAGGATTTTTTGAGATGTTTCCGCAAGTTGAGGAGGGCGCGGTGCGGGCACCGTAACCGACGAAATCTTGGCGCAAACAGCCAAAAAAGACCTTCGGGGGGATGGAAAGAATTTCCAAGTAATCTCTCAATTATAAATTCGTGTTAAATTCAAACATTCTCTAATATGAATCTCTCATTTGATTATTAGTTTTTCTGTCATTATTTGCCCGTCAGAATACGACTTCTTTCTTATATATATTCCCGGTTGAATACATATACTGGAGAGATATTCCAGACTTCCTTTGTATGCTACTGTTCCATTCAGAGATATTAGTTCAATCTCACAATCCTCTTCCGATATATTTTCCAATGAACTGCCAGGATAACCGGTTCAAATTCCATTGTTTCAGATACTCGCCCATATTTATTCTCTACTATTACCGTTACCCAACTGTAATAAAGAGATGATATGTTACCGGTAAATATATGCGCGACAAATGGTTCGTCAAATCTATATGAACGTAATGAAGTGCTATATTCCTCCTCTATCTCTACCACTACACTGTCAGAACCCCTGTAATTGACATCGAAATTCAAACTGAATCCAAAATCTTTTCTGTCAACCAAGATATTGTCTATTGACAATATAATTGGTTCCAATTCAAGTAAAATATTAAACGGAAGCGCGCTATACTCCTTACCATCTATTATGTAATCGCATTCGATGCGTCCTTCCAAATCCCCGTTGATATTGATATCATAATTATGAGGCGAACTAATTTCTCCAATAGTGAAATCAATATCAGTTCCCTGCGATACCAGAGTATAACATCCCGATTTATCTTTCAATCAAAATCTCCATTCGTAATCGGATATATTTTCATTCTGCGTCAGCGAGAAAGTATGGTCGATATATGACGACCCTATTCCGTCCGCTGCAATGTTATCACATGATATTTCGTATCCTCCATATTTATAGTCATTTTCAGCAAGATATTCTTGCTGGGGATAAGCATAAATTGACAGGAATACAAGAAATTAAGTAACAAGAACTGCAAATCTACTCATAAACGCTAAATTATTGTCATTTTTAATATTTATATGCAAATATGAGGACAAATATCCTATTTTACAAATTTTCGCAGACAATATTTATATAGCTTCAACTGCGAGATAACCAAACAGCTGCATTACGCAATAGTTTCAATCCAGAAAAAACAATAAACCAGTTGGGAAAAAATATAAGAATTATATATCTATAGCATCGACGAATCTAAAATTAACCTGATAAGAATTCTAAAATATGGAAGAAAGGCTAAGACTCTTGCCAAGTATGGTTTATAAAAAATTCCAACATCCTTGACATCAAGTAAAATGCAATTAGGCCACAATTGTTTTTGTTATAAGATATTCCTATTTTTGCAATAAATAGGCAAACGTTTCAAGACATTGGACAATGGTCTGGCCCAAGCTTTTCGGCTAAAAATAGTCATTGTCTGTGAACAACATTAGTATTGCCACAAGAACCTTTTAACTTTAAAGCCATTTAGCGCATGAATGAGCTGATTCCCAATACTGGCAATTACAAGAACTTGCTCAGTTATCAAAAAAGCGATGTAATTTTCCAAATTACATACTTTTTCTGTAACAAGTTCCTTAACCGGGGCGACCGCACTGTAGACCAGATGATTCAGGCTGCGCGTAGCGGCAAACAGAATATTGTGGAAGGTTGCGCGGCTGCATCAACTTCAGCCAAAACCGAAATCAAACTCATTAATGTAGCCAAGGCAAGTCTGAAGGAATTGCTTGAAGATTACGAGGACTATCTTAAAACCAGAGGTGCTTCACAATGGCATAAAGGTAGTGAGGAGTACGAGGCGATGCGTCGCCTCGGTCGGGAGCACAATGAAGCTATGTTTTTTATGAAACTTATTGAAACCCGCCCTCCTGAAACTATAGCCAATATGGCTATAATCCTTATAAATCAGGCGGACTATCTTCTTTTTAAGCAATTGGAGCGGCTTTCAGAAGATTTTGTTAAAAACGGAGGATTTTCAGAACGGATGTCAACACTCCGACGCAAAAACAGAGGATTCTAAAGACCTTAAAGTCTCTAAGGACCTTAATGACCCTAAAGACCTTAAAGACTCTAAAGACTTTAAGGACCCTAAAGACCTTAAAGGCTCTAAAGACCTTAAGGACCCTAAGGACCTTAAAGACCCTAAGAACCTTAAAGCCTTCAAAATTAAAGGTTCGGCTCAGAAAGTGTAGAGGGTTCGGGCCATGCCGGGGCGCGAGAGGGCTATGTAGCGGTCGCGGAAGAGCAGTATCAAGTCTCCCGGTATCGACTCGGGCTGCGTGGCGGAAGTCAGTTTCCTGACCGCTACCTTTCCCGGTAGGGCGAGAAAAGCCGCTACCTCTTCCTCCGGACAAGTGCCCGCGAGGTCTACGAGCATGTCGGTAGACTGCGCGAGTGTCGATACCGTTTTGCATTCGGCATGCGAGAGTCTCCGCAATGTGCAACCCGCCAGACTCAGTACCCCATCGAGATGACGCGGACAATCTTTCGGGGCCACCGCGCTTCCGAGACCCAAATAGGCGACGGCTCTGAGGAGCCGCCGCCATCTGTTTCGTTCTCTCTTCGGCAAGGGATAGTCATCTATGTCGGTTTCGCCATAGAAAGCGTAGCCGCGTGGAAGCCATAAGGCATTCTTCACCAGCGAGAACCCCAACGGGGAATGCACCCCGAAGCCATGCCTGTGGCGTATCCGGTTTATTTTATCGGAAATGGACATCCCTTACGGTTTTTTCTTGCCGTCGTTTTCCATGCGCTTCCTGAAGTAAATCACCAGACCTACGACTCCCAAGGCACCAAGCAGGTAAATCAGAATTACCGATGTGATGGAAATGGCATTCGTAGCACGCACGCTCTTGGGATCGAACCGGAATTCAACATCGTGCGCTCCGGCAGGGAGTCGCAACGCACGCAGAACGTAATCCACACGACCTATCTCCACAGGTTTGCCGTCTACCGTGGCCCCCCAGCCCCAGGGGAAGAAGACCTCGCTGAATACAGCCACTCCATCTTTACTCTTGTTATATCTGTAAGCGAGACGGTTGGGCGCATATGAAGTCAGATATATGGTATCGCCGGCCACAATGGGAACGGCGTTGCCGAGAACCGATTTGAATTTGGCATCGGCCACGGCCGAGCGCAGAGTGTTGATCGAGTCGAGAGCCTTCATCTCGGCATCGGGCGTTGCCACATATATCAGTGAATCTACAAACCAGGCGTTGCCGTTCGCATCGGGATTCGCTATCGCGTTGCCGTCATGTATGAAATACTTGGCGTTGAGCATATTCAGCACCTCGGGGTTGTTCTTCATAATCTGGTGCTGTATAAGGTCGTTGTAACGTGTGAGCTTGGCCGCATGGTAACCCCCTATGGTCTTGTGGAAATAAGAAGAACGTGCCTCCCCGAAACCGTCTATATCCATCACGCGATAATGCGACTTGTCCTGAAGAATCTGCGAATCGGCCTGAGTCGGAGCGAAAGGTGCGTTCTGTTCGGCGCCCTCCACGAAGTTGTCTGTATCGACATATCGCTTGCCTACGCCGAAGAGATCGATCAGAGCGAGGGCGCAGAGCAGGGAAATCCAAAGATATGGTTTGCCCAAGATCTTACGGCTCCACAGCCACAGGATTATACAGCATCCTATTATATAGATTAGAGAACGCAACGAATCGGCGCTCACAAGGCCGAGACGTCCCTTAGATACTGCCGACAGAGCGTTGGCGTAAGCCGGATTGCCAAGCAATCCGTTGGCCGAAAGGAATTCTCTTTCCTGGGCACTGAAAGGTGTGCCGAATATGCCGGGAGAAACCCACCCGAGAAAGCAGACAGCGGCACCTATGCCGAACACGGCGAAAATCGTGGTGCGGTAGCGCAAGAAATAATCATCCTCCCTTGCCATCTGCCGCAAAGTCATGGCGGCCAGGAGAGGTATGGTGAATTCCACCACCACCAGTATGGAAGCTACCGCGCGAAACTTGTTGTAACCCGGGAAATGGTCTATCATGAAATATGTGAGACCCGGGAAATTATGCCCCCAGGAGAGCAGTATGGCAATGACAGTGGCGGCAAGAAGGGCCCACTTCAAAGGAGCGTCAACATTTCCGCGCAATGTGAACAATCCCAGCATGGCCAACAGCAACACGAAAGCTCCTACATATACCGGTCCGTTGGTCATAGGCTGGTCGCCGAAATACTGGGGGAACTGCGACACAAACTGAATCTCTTCAGGCGAAAGGGCGACTTCGGCGGCATCGGAGGTGTCGGATGTAGCCAGAATCTTGTTTTCGCCATGCACGGGTTTTATGGTAGCGCCACCCTTCACATTGGGAATAAGAAGGGTAAACGTCTCGGCAGGAGAATAGCTCCATGCCGTTATGGCATCTTTATCCATACCGGCAGCGGCGACCTCGCCACCGGCAGTCAGTTCGGTAGCGCGTCCGCGCACGGTTTCTTTACTGTATTCAAGGCTGTTGTAGAGCGAAGGGGAATTGGCACCCACAGCCAGCACACCGGCCACGCAGGCCAGACCTGTAGCGGCGAGCCAACGGCGTACCCGACCCTCCTTCACGGCTGTCCAGAGCCAGGCGAGAGCCAGGCAGAATACAACAATCAGGAAATAATAAGACATCTGGGGATGATTGCTCTGCAACTGCAAAGCGCCGAAAAGAGAGGCGATAGCCGTACCCCATACATACTTACCCCGATATAGCAGCGCGAGGCCCCCTATCGTAGGGGGTATATAGCAGAGCGTAAGGAATTTCCATATATGTCCGGCACCTATGATTATTATGAAATATGACGAAAATCCCCATGCCACGGCGGCAAAGAGGGCGGTAGGCCATTTCATGCGCAGGCACAGGCACATTATGAAGAAGCCGAACATCATTCCGAAAAGCAGGTTCGCCGGAGAGGGTAGTCCGAGCATGAAAACCTTGCCCACCCAATCGAGCATCGAATTAGCCGGATAGGAGGGTGCTATCTGGAAATTGGGCATACCTCCGAAAAGAGAGTCGGTCCAGCGTGTAGTCTCGCCGGTTTCTTCATGAAAGGCCTTTCCTTCCTGGCCATTCGCGAGCCCCTGCATTATATCGTGCTGCTGAAGCACATTGCCCTGCACGTCGTCGGGGAAAAAGAAAAGGAAGGCGGTCAGAGCGAGGAGCGCGACCGCAATAACTGAATATAGTAGATTCTTTTTCATTTTCGTAGGTATGTTCATCGGTATGTCTTAACCCCCCGAACCCGGCCGATGGCCCGATGCGGGGGGTTAAATATAACTTCATTCAGCGGTTATCATCAACGCAGACGGTCGGGATCGACTTCAAGCTGCAGCTGACGGTCCATGGACTGTTCGAGAGAGATGAGGGTTTCGGTCTCGACAACGCCCTGGATATGCTGTATGTTATCGTTAAGAAGCTCCATAAGGTGCTGGTTGTTGTGGGCATACACCTTTATAAGCATCGAGTAGGGGCCGGTGGTGAAATGACACTCCACGACTTCGGGTATTTTTTCAAGTTCGGTGACTACCTCGCGGTACATGGAGCCCTTTTCGAGACGCACGCCTACATAGGTGCATGTGTTGTAGCCGAGCATACGGGGGTTTACATTGTAACCTGAGCCCACAATTACGCCCATTTCGATAAGGCGCTGTATGCGCTGGTGAATTGCCGCGCGAGAAACGCCACATACGATTGCCACATCCTTGGAAGGTATGCGGGCGTTGTTCATGACGATGTTCAGAATCTTTCTGTCAAGATTATCTACTTTTTCCATGGCTGATAATAATGTCTTCAATGTGTTTTCCAATGTTAGGCAGCTATGAGTCCAAGCCGCTTAGTGGGAGCAAAACTAAATATTATTTTTCACATTACCTAACTTTTTGGCAAAAAAATAGGAGGAATACCCCGAAAAGGGTTATTCCTCCTGTAAAAATGTTCGTAAAAATCAGCGTACGCGGGTCTTCACGACTTTGTTGCCACGCTTCATGATGTAAATACCGCGCGAGGGGTTCTGCACACGGCGACCCTGAAGGTCGTAGTATTCGGGAGCCTCGGGAGCTGCATCGATATTCTCTACATAAGTGCCGCTGTAGATACCGGTATCTTCCCAACCACGGTTTCCGGTTCCCTTGTAAAGATGGTTGTGTTCTACAGAGTTGATATCGTCAGTCTGGTCTCCGCCGCCGTTGTTGAACACAAGGCCGGTGGTACCTGCCGGAACAGTATAGCTGTAGATATTGCCATTTACATTGACCATGTCGACACCGGGCCATGAAGAGGCTGACTCGCCGCCCCAATAGTGAACCTTGACACTGCTCCAGTTTGTGATGGAGTTGTCGTAATAGATGGTGATTCCGTCGGGGGTTACCTGACTCTGCTTGGTAAAGGTTACGGCTCCGGTACGGGTATCGGTTCCGTTGGTTGCGCTCCAGGAAACGGTAACGCTTTCGCCTGCGGCCATGTCATCTCCGATAGTGAAGGAAGCGGTGGTGCCGTTTATGTCCTGACGGGCTCCGTCGCCAATCTTATACCATGCCGAAGTTGCGTTGGCCACGGTGAGGTTTACGGTGAGATTGTCAGTGAACGAACCGCCGTTGGGCGAGAAGCGCACTACAGGAGCCGGAGTAACGTTGACATCGATCTTCTTGGCGTTTGAACCACCGTCATATTCAAAATAGGTGTCTTCGGTTATACCTTCGATATCGCCGGTCTGGTTTCCACCCTTGTTGAATATCACATTTACAGATTCCATGTCGTCGAAGGTCACTGAATAGAACTGACGGCCGTCGACTTCCACAGTTTCGGTAAGGGTCTTGCCGGGCCATGCGCCGCAGGGCTGAACATCGGCACCCGAGCCGTTCTTGCCCCATGCGTAAACATTGGGAGACTCGCAACCGGTAACGAAGATAGAGATTGATGCGTTGGGATCGACTTTCTTGTAAGACAGAGTACCGGTATAGGTTTCACCGGTAGAGTCGGTGGCGCTCCAGGAAACAGAAACGGTCTCACCGAAAGCCATATCGGCACCGATAGTGAATGTCTCGGCGGTAGTCTTTGAAATATTGACTCTCTGCTGTCCGGCAATCTGATACCATCCCGAAACAGCCTCTTCGTTAAGCTGGGCGGTTACGGTCAACGTTTCGGTTTTGAAAGTACCGCCGGCGGGAGAGAACTTGACAGCCGCATCTCCTTCGGCATCTTCAGCGGTGTAATATTCGGTGGTACCGGGATCATCGAAAGAGGGGTTGCCGCCGTGGGCTACGGGCGAAGAGGCATAGATGAACTTGCCGTCAGTGCCGATCTTGCCACCCTTCCAATCTTTGACGAGAACGCGGAGCTGACCCTGGCTCTCAGGAGCGGTAACGGTAATCTTGCCACCGGCGGGGGTAAAGGAATCGCCGGTAACGAGGTCTACATAAGTACCGTCGGGCACACCTGTGAATGTAGCACCTCCGTTGATGGCTACGAGAGCGTAAGATTCTTCCTTATAGGCGCGTTTGAAAGCCCAGCCACCGTTGGCCGAACAGCCGTCGAAAGTATACTGGCCCTTGCGGAGCGCGGGAACAGCCGCACGAATCTGGTTCAGGCGGATAATGTGCTGCGACAGGTCGCCGTTAAGAGTTTCAGCAACGTTGCCGCTTGCGGTGTATACACCGAAATCGGAAGCGTCTACGCTACCCTCTATATAGTTGCCGAAATATGCACGTCCCGAGTTCTTGCGGGGAGTCTTGTTGTTTACGCCACCCACGTCGATAGGCAACCCTTTCTTGAACTCGACCTCGGAGCCGTAGTAGATACAGGGGATACCGCGGAAGGTGAACATCAGCGTGAGGTTCTCGGCCCACTGCGATGTACCGCCGTTGAAACGCTGACCATCGTTGGGTCCGGGGCTATAGTCGTGTGAATCGACGTATACCACGTTGTAAGAGGCATCGTTATACTTGTTGTCTCCCTTCTGGGCTATATCGACTGCAGAGGCGGCATTGTTGAAGCAATAGTGCATAGGGAAGTCGATTACATTCAGACCGGAAGCCTGAGAGTAGTCGGGAGTATGCCATTTACCGTTCTGCATCAGCACATTGTTGGAAGTCGGCTTGTCTTTGGTGTCTTTCTCGCAGATAGCCATCGGACCTACCGGGCTGTCGTGGCCTTCGGGAAGGTTCTGGGTCTTCCACCATTCGGGGCTACCGTCGAACTGGTCGAGAAGGCTCTGGTCAGACTTCCATGTATAGAAATAGCTGGAGAGGTTGGGCTGGTCGCGATATACCACCGAACCCTGGAAACGCTGGCATACCTCGCCGAACATGAAGAACTTGCAACCGTTCAGACGCTTGTCTTTGTTGGCTTCGGCCACAGCGTGGAACTGAGGTATGAACTGTTTGTTGAAAGTGAGGGGCGAGATATGGCCTGCGGTATCGATACGGAAACCGTCTACACCCATCTCGATGAACTTGCTGTAGCAGTCCACTATATACTTGGCCACATAATCATTTTCGGTGTTGAGGTCAACGCAGTCGCCGGCGATCTGACCCCACCAGCGGTTGGGAAGGTCCCAGTTCCAGCCCGTACCGTAGTGGTGGTAATAGTTATTGGGTTCGTATTGGGGATTTTTGAAATATTTCCAACGCTCGGCATACTGGGCCTTTCCATCCTGATCGAAGTAGTTGGAAGAAAGGCGTTCGGTATTTGGCTTCAGGGAAGCGGAAACAGATGCCTGGTTTTTAATCTTCTGGCTACGTGTGAAAAGGGGATTGAGATTCACCTCGCCGAAGTTGCCTGTGTGCTGCAGAACCACGTCGAGCACAATCTTCATTCCTTTGGCATGAGCGGCATCGATAAGATCCTGGAATTTCACATCTTTCTCGGAACCCCATTCCTTACGGCTTTCGTAACGAAGGTCTACCGACGAGAAGTCCATGGCGTGATAGCCGTGGTAGTCTTCTCCCGAGGCGTTCTGTACGATAGGAGTGATCCATACTGTTGTAAAACCGAGGGCCTTGATGTAGTCGAGTTTGTCGATAAGGCCTTTGAAATCACCGCGCCAATCAGGGTCATTGTTGGCGATCTGAACTTCCTGTTTGTCCCAGGAACACACGTTGTTTTTCGGATCTCCGTCATAAAAACGGGTCGTCATCGCGAAGTAGATGGTCTCATCTCTGAAATCGTCGCGATCACCGACAAACGTATCGGCATACGCGGACAATCCACTTCCGACCATACAAGCGGCAAGGGCCACATTGCAGGCAAAGTTTTTAATAGAAAACATGTAAGAATAAAAATTAAAATAAAACAAAATCTGCACTATCCATATATAACTTACATAGGAATACAGACCTTTATTGACAATGAAACAGGGGAATCCGAAGAAACCCACAGAATCGGTGTCAAAGTTATAAAAAATACAAATCGCCTCCAAATACCAACCGAATATTCCTTAAAGCTTGTTTAATAAATTGTGTATCTTTGCGGGAATTCGTATCTTTGGGCAATGATGTCTTGCAGATGTAACGATACGACCGTCCAACCAAAGTGTTGAATTTTTTATCAAACGCTCTCTTAAATTTATGATATATGCTTACCGATAAAGATATTGAACTGCTATATGAGGCAATCTGTCACGATTCCTATTTCCCTCCTGATCGGGATGCGTTCAACCTGTTGCTCGACAAGGCGGAAAAATGCTGTTTCAAAGCGAAGAAATATATTGTGGAATACGGCGAAGTGAACACTGACATGTGGATTGTCGGCAAAGGTGTGATACGTCTGAGTTACTATAATGAAGACCATGAGATCACTTATGGATTTGGCGGTCAAGGTACCGTTTTCGCCTCGCCGTTAGGATTCGTAAAGGGCGAGATCGCAAATTTTCATTTGATAGCAGTCACCGATGTCATTATGTTGAAAATTTCCAAAAGAGATTTCCTGGATCTCATCACCACAAATATCAAACTGTCCAACTGGTTCAGCGGTGCGATGATTTATCAACTCATGGCTTCGGAGGCGCGTATCAACTCTCACAATTACCCTGCGGCGGAAAGAGTGGAACGGTTCATGAAAGGGATGACAGATAAGGATTACAAGGATATCAATCCGCACATGCAGTTCAGCCGACATAAACTTCCAATGCGTGTTCTTGCTTCTTATTTCGGCATCACGCGCTCTCACATGGCTCATATCATCAAGAAAATGTACGAAAAGGATTCCGGCTCTACAAATCAAAAAAGTAACTAACTACCTGATAACAATAGGGTGTGGCTTCAAAAAGAGCCACACCCTACTATTTTTACTTTGGTCTATAATATTATGTCAAATCAACGAATCAACACTTTATTTGCTTTGCCTTCTTTGACAACGATATAAGTGAACCCTTTTACAGGACGTTCAACACGTATACCCTGAGTATTGAAATAAAGTGTGTTTTCTACATCTTCGTTAATGTCGATAACTCCGGTATTGGTATTGATAACGAAAGAAACCGGCCACAGTTCCAAATCCTCAGAATCATATGAAGCGAATCCCGTAACATCATATCTGATATTTTCATTTTCGGAATCCGGAATTGTGATTTCTCCAAAAGTCATGTATCCATAAAGATTGTTGCCTTCTTCATCGGTAAACATCAGATCATAGTATCCACTTTTTTCTACTTTTACTTTCTGAATAGATACATATTCAAAGGGAACGACAGCTGTGCCAAATTCAGACAGGGATACGACTTTAGGCGTAACAGGCTCTTCTTTGGAAATAGCACCAAGTTCAACCGGCTGTATATAACCATAGTATCCATAAGGATCAAAAGTAGCCACCATATTTGCCCATGTGGTGCCGTTTTCAACATTAAGGGCTTCATTAAGGCTTGAATTGGTATTGCGAACTATAGCAAAAGAACCCTTGTTATCCTTAACCATCAGGTAAGAACCATGTGTAAGAATAGCTGTTACCGGACATTTTATAGTAACAGCATCGGGAGACTGATTGGCAAGGAATTCCTTAAGGCTGTCTACTGAACGTAAATATACATCAAGAGAAGCTACAGAACTTGATACCCCATCCATAAAGCCAATAGCCTTTACGGTGCAAGCCTCTGTTATAGTGAACGGATTTTCATATAATGTGCCGGTTTCTTCGGTCGGATCAGTTCCATCAAGAGAGTAATAAATAGAGGCTCCCTCTGTAGCGCAGTTAATGGCTACCATATTGTCTGCATCGGTAGGAACAATCTTAGGACGAGCAATTACAAGTTCCCCGCCGGGTGTCTGATAGGTAACGGTGATTCCAGTAACACGAGTGTTGCCTGTCTTAAAGCCATTTTCAAACACCACGCTCTGCTCGGCCGAACCATTCCATTCGCAAGGCACCCATGTGAAATCAGTTTCATAAGTCTGAACTACGTCATCGGCTATAACCTTTCCGCCATAACCAAATGTGTTGGAAGCTGTTGTAGCGACTGATATTTTCAGAAGTTTGGCACCTTTCTTTGCCGAAACTACAACCTGCTGGCCATTAAACAGACGGAATGCCTCTGCCGATGCTATATAAATAGGTTGAGCAGCATGCGAACCCTGTGCAAAGTTTATGTTGATAAACTCGTTGGCTTCATAACCTCCCGCAATCATCGGTTCTCCGTCGGAAATACCCATATCCTTACAGAGGAATTCAGATGTTACCGTTTCCGAAACAGCCTTCGGTGTGTATGTGAAGGTTATTGACTCCATACGAACGTTCATATTGGCAGGAGTGGCGATTACACTCCAGCTTTCCATAGCCTCACCTGTCCATGAGAAAGGATCTGCAGTAAATGAGGCTGTTTCGGAATCTGCGGTAACCGTTGAAAACGCACCGAAACCGCGCCCTGCGTTACATGTAATGCTGACACCCGTCAGAGTAGCATCCGTAACTGTTACAGAAAAACTTCTACCCGAAAACAAGCGGAAATCCTGATTGCTTTCATTCCAGGTACCGGTGGAAGAAATTGCCAGATTATCATTGACTTTATAATCTGTCAATCCCGCACCGTTGTCAAGTCCAAGATTAGCGAAATTCACAGTTAACTCCTCGGCCCTCATTGGAATGGCTACAACAGCGGCAACCATCAGACCTGTCAGTAATTTTTTCATAAGCTGCTTATTATAATGTATATAACTTATTATTTTACAACCACTTTTACTATCTCTTCACCAACACCTACCACATAAATTCCGGCATTAAGATTCAATGTAATATCACCTTGACCATGGTGTATCTTCATGCCGTCAATACGATGGATATTGACTTCCGCATCATTAGTCCCTTTTATGCTGAGAATACCTGAACCTGCCAGTATGGTGCAGTCGGTAGAATAGACTTTATCCATAACGCCTGAGTCGGCACGGTCGTAAACCCTGAAATCATCGAATCTCAAGTAAGTATTTCCTACAGTCTCGAATTTCAATGCTATACGGATATCCTTTCCACGGTATTCGTCAAGTTCTACCCAGACTGTCTGCCAACCCATGCCACCGGTTTCAAATGATTGCTCTAATTTGAACCCTTCTGAAACATCTGTGCTTACGCCAAAGTGTATAAGATTGGCAATAGCATCTCCCTCACCGAAAAATTGAATAGATGCAATCGGTTCTAAGGCATCCTCCGGAATGTTGATCCATGCGGTAGAGAGTATCGTTGATTCTCCGGAATTATAGCCTATAAAGACACCGTAACCGCCATCTTCATCCGCGCTTTGATATTTGTCTGTGTCATTGGTAGTGTAAAGTCCGGAATCCTCATCTTGAACATAAGTCTCAAGCCCGTAAGGCATTTTTATTCCATTAAGGAATCCTTCTATAATTGGAAGCTGACACACAGGGCCCACAGGAATCTGAGGCGACACTATCATGTTGCTTTCAAGATTGTCTACCAGTGAATAAATGCCATACTGTACAAACTTGGGAGCGTCAAGACCCGAGAAATTGTCGATAAGCCGATTTTGTTTCTGGGCCTCAGATCTGTAAGACATTTCACCATCGAGAGAACGTATTACATCGTAAACAACTGCCTCTGTAACGTCTTTACCGTTAAGGTCTTCGGTAACAGGACTCCAGGATAGTTCCACCTCGTTGTAATCAGATCCTGTATAGGTGAGTTCACAATCCTCGGGCATCTTAGGCGACACGAAACCTGCGAAAGCAGAGCATCTTGCCTCCAGACCGTCGCCTGTGGCGTTGCCGGCTACAACTACATAGTTGTTTTCACCATACCCTGCGTTCTCGTCAGTCCATTCAAACGTATCGGAGCCATTTACTTCAACAGTAGCTATCTCTCTGTCTCCTTTTATAACTTTGATATAGCCTGTACTCTGAATAGGATTTCCGGCTACATCTGTTTTCGGAAGCGTACCGGACAATGTGATTCTTGTTTGACCTTTGCTGTCGGCCACAGCCTTTAGATCGGTAACGGCTGACGGTACTGTTGATCCGGCAAGATGGCGCAGAGAAACGTTGTCTACGAACAACACATTCCTGTCTGCCGGGCTTATGCCATGTATGCTAAGAAAATAACGGCTGTCGTCCGGTGCGGAAAACACTACGTCGTGATGCTCCCATACTATCTGGCGGAGCTCCTGCTGAGCCGGAAGAGTAATAGGTCCGTATATTGTATCGGCTCTATCCATCCCGGCCTGGTTATAATCCTCGGCAAGTTTGACTTCGAATTCCTCTTCAAACATGAACGTTCCGGCGTCAAATCCCAATACATAATAATCGCCATAAACTAAATCTGCGGGAGGAAGAGTGAGATAGTCATCCATAGGTATATCTTTATTGTAATATACCCTCATGAAACCGTCGCTTGTCCACTCCCACTTGTTAGAATCATTGTTTGAATTAAGAGTCGTGAAGTCATGCTGGCTTGAAGAGTCCGAGAAATCCTGCCGGTAGTCCCCGTCTAATGCTCCGACAGGAACATTGTTGCTCACGGCTGCCTGAGACTCCCCTTCGGCGTTGCGTGCCATTACGGTATAATACCAAGGTGTGAATTTATCGGGAAGTGGTAATGAGTATTCGTAAGATGTTGCTCCGGGTTCAGTAACATATTCCTCATTATGGTTGGAACGTATAACGTATGTTATGCTTTCCGTATTTACCGGACCACCCTTTGCACCTGTTTCCGGAGAAGATGTCCAATTTAAATGCATTTTGCCTCCGTAATAGCGTGCGGTTACATCGGAAGGTGGCAACGGACTTTCGAAGCCGGCAAAGGTCTCCAGCTTCTCGAATCTGCCTTTGCCGAACTCGTTGCTACACTGCACAGAGAATGTATGCCATCCCGCGTTTTTTACAGATATGGGAACGCTTACGGCTTCACCCGCATTGCCCGATTCTTCACAGACCCTCTCTCCATCGACCTTTACGGCATATTTCACCTCGCCTGTCAGAGCGTTGCCGGAATATGATGTAGCCGGGAGTTTGAAATTGAGATTGCCCGACAGGCTTCCCTGCTCGAAATCTACCGAAATGTCTGTAACTTTTGCCGGAGCATCAGGTCGCACCTTCTGCTCGAAATATAATCCTGCAAGCTGAGTACCCATTCCGTCAAGCTTATACATCAGCTCAACACTTTTATTTGATGGGTCAATGCTGAATAACCTGCTGCCGCCATCTTTTTCAAGATTGCAGACAGCGTATACAATACGCTGGTTCTCTTCATCCCACGCAGCTCCGGTATGAGCCTTAGGCTCGGTTTTGATTGCGAGGTCATCATGACTGAAAATAAGGGTTGTATCGCCGGTAGTGCGGTCAATGCCATATACATCGCCGTTTCCGCTTATACCGTAAGCCTGACCCTCTTCTGTTACAGTTACACCATAAAGTCTGATAGATGATGGGTAAGCCTTAACCATTTCAATGGCGGCAGTTCGCGGATTCAGCTTAGCCCATCCGTAGACATTGGTAGAAAACGAACTCACAAAGGCATATATCGTCTGTTCCGGTTCGAAATAACAGCCGTCAAGCAGACGAAATGGCTCAGGAAGATTTATAACGTCCAGTTCCTCACCGGTTTTATCGTTGTAGATATAAGCTTTCTGTTCGAGAATATATCCATCCCTTATACGTAGGAAAGTACAGAAATACTTGTCTTCAAAATGGCAACCACCGTAATTGTACGGATAAGAGGGGATAGTCCATGCATAACTCATCCGACCGGTCCAGTCAGCCGCATCGGTCGGGAGAATGGCGACACCTTTATTTGTGGTCTGCATACCGTCCCAGTGAACAAGGGCGTAAAAATTATCGCCCCCGTCAGTCCCGGCCGCCGCGCTGAGGAATGGACAGGAAAGACACCAGCATACAATCAAGGTAATAACGTAGCATAATTTCTTGTTCATATCAATACTCCTTATATGTTGATATTGGTATTAGAGAGTCAATTGCGAATTTATGATTAAAATACCTTAAAAAGTGTGTACGGGTACACAAATACAGCAATTAACCGAATTTTTGTTATTTCAAGAACTCCCCAAGTATTTTCAAACATTCCGTATAGTATCGAGAAACGACAATGATTGTCGTTTCGGTTATACTAAATATATAAAAAATTAGATATTGTTTTTTTTAATGAAAAAAAAGATTAATTTTGCAATGGTCTTCATATAAGACACGTCAGTTTAATACAGAGGCATTCCGAACTTATTTAATAAAAAATGTCAATATACCCATAGACTATTTTTTTATTAAGCAAGCTCTTAAACTTCAATTATTAAACAAGATAACAATATTGGCATTAAGTAGGTGGTCAAATTAAACCGATAATATAATTATGGAATCTCGTATATCATCTGCTTGTTCTTTTTGGCGCTTTCCGCCAAGTTTCATCAGTCGCCATGCCCGCATGGCTCCATCTTCGACTTGCGGAAATCCCTCAAAAATAACTGCGCATCTAATATACGTTTAATTTGACCACCTACTTACAAATTTATAGTATTACATAAAAATTAAATTATGAGGGAATTCTACTCAATTATCGTAACGGCGTTGCTCACATTGATATCCATGTCGGCCAATGCCATCAACATTACTGTAAACGTCGACGATCCGTCGCGCGTAAATGTCTATACCAACTATGGCAGCACATTGTTGGATATCGTCGCCGGCGACAATGCCATTACAGTAAACGAATATGAATCGGTGCAGATTAAAGCCAATGGCAACGCCTTCCTGACAAAGGTGGTAAAAAGCGTGGAGGGCGCCGACGACAGCGAGATGTACGTCTCAAATATGTCGGAGTGCAATCTCTATATCTCCACGGGAGACGAAGGAGCGAAGTTTACCGTAACGACAACCAATGCCGATGAAGTGCGCGACGGCGCATGCCGAATATGGGTAGACAATCCGGAAAACGTTCAGTTGCAACGTTCCGGCACTTATTCGTTTATTGACCTTGCAGAAGGCTGGAACGATGTAAGATATATCACGGAAAGTGAACTGCCGCTGACCATCGGTCCGAAAAACTACGGCACATCGCTATATCAGGTAAAAGTAAACGGAGAGGTCGTGTCTCCTCAAGGAACCGCATGGCGCATCACCCCTGCAAACGGTGATGAGGTTGAAATATTCGCCAACTTCCCCGATATCGACATTCCTATGAAGTTCAGCTATGTGAACGAGGAGTCAAAAGGGTTTATCTCAAGCGTGACAGTGAACGGCGAGACCGTAACCAACTACAACGACGACAACTTTACTGTAAAGGCAGGCAGCAACGTTACCATTAGCGGCAACACCAATGACTACAAACTCAACTCGTTTACCGTAAACGGCTCATATACGTATTTCTACGGGCAATACACATTCACAGTCACAGAGGAGACAACAATCGAAATCGATGCACAGAAATACGGAACGGTAAAGGCGACTCTGGATATAGACAACCCTGAAAACATTGTCGTTTACAGGGGTTATGCGTATAACAACGATATAATCGGAGGATTGATCGCGGGCGAAAATGAGATAGAGCTGAGCGAGACAAACGCGCAGATACAGATAAAGGCATTGTCAGGATGCTATATCACGTCTGTAACGGCAAATGAAATGATTATTTCGAAAGATTATAGCGACGCATACAACATAACCGTGACTGAAGGCATGGTGATTAAAGTGAAGTCGGGAGCCATCGTGCGCGACAGTAAGGCTGTCGTATACATAGACAGCAGAGAGGCCGCCACTCAATACTTCAATTTCCAGCGCGGCGACCGCTCGTCTATCGACATTGTAACCGGATATAACGAAATCAACTTTTACGATGGCGACAATCCTTTTGGCCTGTCATGGTATGGAGCAGAATATGCCAACGTTTACAAGAACAACGAGGCGATAGAACCTCTGTATGCCGGTTCCACCACATATGAGCTTAACCTGACAGACGGCGATGTAGTGAAGGTATTCCTCGCTTCCAATCCTGAGATGCTTGAAGCTGAACTTACCGCCGCCGACAACGTAGATGCCGATAAGGTGATCGTGACAATGGACCGCATAAACAACGTGGCAGAATGGGTAGGCAAGCACAAAACTCTGCCGGGAACCGAGATTAACATCGAATCTACCGACGATCATGAAATCAGCGTTACCATCGACGGTGAAAATGTAAATGCAAACGAAAACGGAGTCTTTACGGTTATTGTAAACAAGAACACAAACATTGCGGTAACTCTCAAGGAACCGACCGGAATAACCGGAATCGGGACAGAAAAGGGAACCGGCAACCGGATATATAATATACAAGGTATGCGCATGGCAGATAATGCAGACGTGAAACAACTGCCGGCCGGTATATATATCATCAACGGTAAGAAAGTTGTAAAACGATAAAACGCATATCGTTTCACAGGCATGAGATTACCGACAACCGGACAATCGACAATGATTATCCGGTTGCCGGTTACCCGTTAAAATCAACATTCTCTTAATTTATATAACCAGCGACAATGAAAAAACAATTTTTATTTGTCCTGCTGTCCGGAACGGCAATATCGATTTCGGCACAATCTTCGATAGATCTTGTCAGCCGGGCTCAACTCCGCCAGCAACGGTTGATAATGGAACAGGAAGCCAATGGCAATTCTCCGATACTGAAACTAAAGGACATATCACGATCATCGGGCATGAATATGTTCGGAATGGTTAAGCTTGCCGAAGGTTGTTCGGCAGATGAGCTAATAGCCGAAGGTGCGAATGTTTTGCGCAGCAGCCACGGCTTCGCCTGGGTGTCGGTCCCCGTTGGAGATGTAGAGCGCGTGGCATCACTCAGATGTGTGAAACGATTCCAGCTGGCACGGCCGATAAAAGTCAAGAATGACAAGGCCCGTACCGCCACCGGCGTGGAATTGATACAGTCAGGCGACGGACTGACGCAACCTTACACCGGCAAAGGAGTGATATGCGGTATCGTCGACAGCGGTATCGACGCCAACCACATCAACTTCCGCGATGAGAACGGCAAATCACGTGTGGCTTGGTTGGCACACATGACAGCGAACATGTCCACCGGAGAAATAAACGAAAAATTCTACGGCAACAATCCTGCCGACATTGTAGGCGGCAGGGATATAAAGACATTCACCACAGACGATCCCACCACCTTTCACGGCAGCCACACTCTCGGAACAATGGCCGGCAGCTACAGGGGCACCGCGACAGTGGCAATCGGCGACAGGCAGAGCGGTGCGAGCATCAGCACGATGGAAAATCCATATTACGGTATGGCATACAATTCCGACATAGCCGTGGGATGCGGTGATCTGTATGACGCTATAATAGCATACGGCGTGGATCATATCCTGGAGTATGCCGCATACAAAAAACAACCGTCTGTAATCAACCTATCGCTTGGAAGCAATTCCGGGGCTCACGATGGGAAAGGGATGATAAACCAGTATTTCGATGCCGTGGCAGAGCAGGACAACGCCATCATCTGCGTATCAGCCGGCAACGAAGGCGACAAAAAGATCGCCCTTAACAAAACATTCACAGCCACAGACAAAACCATACAAAGCTTTATCCTTGGTCAGGACATGTCGGACTACGGATACGGTTTCCTGACTTATGGCAACATCGGAATATACAGCAATGACAATTCCCAATTCGAGATACAGGCTGTAATATTCAACAAAAGCCGCGAAAGAGTTGTACAACGCTTTCCGTTGACCATAGATCTCAACAATCCGGGATATGGACAGTATTGGGTAAGTTCTTCGGAATTCCAACAGACCGACGGTGATATCATCGACACCCAATTCTCCAAATATTTCGACGGTTATATCGGATTAGGCTGGTCTTATGATGACGACAGCGGACGATTCTATGCTATGGTGGACTGTTATGCCCAGAACAAAGAAAACGGAAACGCCAACGGCAACTATGTGGTAGGCTTCATCGTAACCGGCAAGGAGGGACAACGCGTAGACTGTTTCGGCGACGGACTGTACTCGACGATAACCGACTTCGGCATCGACGGCTGGGACGACGGTATGTGTAACGGCACCATAAGCGACATGGCTACAGGCAACAGCGTCCTCGTGGTGGGTTCTTACGATACCCGCAGGGATTGGGCGGCTCTCGACGGCGGTGTCTACTATCCCGGTTATGAATTGAGCGACGGCGGAATATCCGATTTCTCTTCATACGCCACCCTTATAGATGGCCGCAATCTTCCGCATGTGTGCGCTCCGGGGGCTGTAATCATCTCTTCTTATAATAATTACTATGTCCGGTCCGGATATGCACCCGCTTCCTCGGTGACGGTACAGGTAGACGAAAGCGACAGTGAGAATTACTGGGGATGGTCGGCAGGCACCTCGATGGCATCGCCTCATGTGGCGGGCTCAATCGCCCTGTGGCTTGAGGCAAATCCCACCCTCACCATCAACGACGTGAAGGAAATTGTGGCAAAAACGGCAATAAAGGACGATGCCGTGTTGAATGCCGATCCAGTGCAGGCCGGAGCAGGCAAATTCAGCGCTTATGAGGGATTGAAAGAGGTAATCCGACGCGGCGCGGGCGGTATAGGCGGCATAGCCGCCGAGAACCCACGCATGCTGATAACCGCCGTAGGCAACAAGCTGTTCAACGTGTTCATGGGTGGAGCTGAAGAGATCAATGCCGTGGTATACAGCGTCGACGGCAAAAAAATGCTACAGAACAAAACACAAGGCGACGAGACCGTAATAGACATGACATCACTGCCTAAGGGTGTATACATACTCACAGTGAACGGACACGAGTCGCAAAAAATCGCAATCCAGTGATAAACAGAATCAAAAAACTTAAATGTAATATGAAACTGATTAAAAACAGATTCCTATGGCTCGCGGCATTGTCGGGAATATTGCTGTGTCTTCCGTTGACGGCTTACGCACAGCCGGAAGAGGAGCCTATGATGGTTATCAAGACACGCGTCTATGAAGCCAGCGGCGCCGGCTCGATAACGCTCATGCTCGGTGCGACAGAAGATGGATACATCGATGTGGACTGCGGTTACGGAGCGATCGAGTCCGAGATATCGCAAGCATACTTCGACCCGGAAACAAATTCGCTTAAGGGAACATACATATCATGCAACGTCTCGGCCGAAGGCGTGATAAAGATTTACGGCGACGCAAGCAAGATCGACGTATTTGTCGCCAACGAATGTTACCTTACAGAATTGCAGTTGGAGAAACTCACAAACCTTGAGATTCTCGACGTGAACAACAACGAGCTCACACAGCTCGATCTTTCTCTCCACAGCAAACTGCAATCAATAAACGTAAGCGGCAATCCTTTTAACGTCAAGCCGTTGCTTATAGGGGGCAACAAACCTAACCTCATGATACTCGACATGGGACGCATAACGGGCCTGGACCAGTCGTTCAACTTGTCGGATTACCCCAATCTTGTATCTTTCGATGCATGGGCAAACAAAGGTCTGAAGACCCTTGATCCGACCGGTTGTCCAAAACTGAGCAAAATATCCATAGACAGCACTCCGGTGGCAGAACTCGATGTGACCCAAAACAAGGAGCTTACCATACTGAACATCAGCGACACAAGGATAAAGAGCATCGATCTGAGCAATAACACCTATCTCACGCAGTTTTACGCCGACCACATGTCGGGTACTGTAAATCCTGACGTGAAACTGGAGAAACTGGACGTTACACATAACCCCAATCTGGTATATCTCTTTGCAAGCGGCAACGGGTTTACAGAACTGGATGTAACCAACAACCCCCTTCTGCATGACCTGTATGTGAACAACAATAATCTGACTTCCATCGACCTGACTGACAAAACAAATCTCCTCAATCTGTCGATACGCAACAACAACTTCACCTTCGCCACACTGCCGATGCCCGATGAGAATTGGCTGTTTTACGCCTACAAACAGAACGAGATGCCTGTGGCAAAGAGCCAGAAGGTGGGAACGGTGATTGACCTCAGCGACAAAGTTCTGCGCGATGGAACTGTAACCACAGCTTTGCTTTATAAGATCGATGACAGAAATCCCAACGAGCTGACAGCTCTCGGCAGTGACTACTATACATACGCCGACGGAAAGGTGACGCTGCTCAAGGCTGTGGCCGACAGTGTTTACGTTGCATTCTCGAACGACGCTTTCCCGGAAAGTGCCGCCGGCTTTTATCCTCTCTGCACAACCAAGTTCAAAATAAAGAGCGAGGCTGATTACGGACAGGATGACAAGGTGATAACGTTCAACGCTCCCGCGGCTACGTCTGACGGCACTACCGTAAAATTCGGACTGGGCATATGCGGTGCCACAGAGGAAAAACCCAAAAAATTCTATGTAGACTTTGGAAAAGGGAAACAGGAATTTATCGCAACGTCAGATGAGGCTCCGGCCATTCCGAATGCCACCGGTACAACATACGGTTATGTCAACGTGTATGTGCCGGAAGATGAACTCGTGACAGCTTTCGACATGGAGAATGTAACTCTCAATTCTATTGACCTTACCGCCGCCCGCTCGCTGCGTACACTACGTCTGGTAAACTCCGGAATTTACGGTAGCGAGAATATAGACCTGAGCTGGAACAGCTTACTGAAATCGCTTGTGCTTACGGGCAATCATTTCAATTCTCTGAACATAAGGGGTGCGAACGACGCTCATCAGAAGAACCTCCTCGGCGACATAGATTTGAGTAATAACGAGCTTACATCTGTAAAGCTCAACGACATGCAGACCATACACAATCTTAATCTGAGCGACAACAAGCTGACAGAATTTTCGTTGAAAGACGCTGACAACTTGATTACCCTTGATGTGTCGAACAATCTGCTTACAGAAATAAACATAAACTACTGCACCCTGATGACTCATCTTAATATAGCCCACAATAATATCGCATCTATCACATTGCCGGCCGAGATAAGTCTGAAGGAACTGCATTGCGAATACAACGCTTTAGACTTTAACACACTGCCAACGATAGCAGGACTTGACACATATACTTTTACTCCGCAGAAAGACATAACGATCGCAAAGATCGGTCCGGGATGCGACCTTTCAAAATATAACCTCGATAATACAACGGAATATATATGGAAAAAGGCCGACGGAACATTGCTGCAGAAAGGTACCGACTATACGGAAGAAAACGGCGTAGCCCGTTTTAACGCCGCGGTGATAGGGTTCAATGTGTATTGCGAGATGACAAACCCGAAGTTCGAGGGTCTTACTTTGAAGACAACGTTGATAGAAGCCGCCGCAATGCCGACAAATATCATCGCTTCGTTCGAGACTGCCGCAGATCAAAACGGAATCGTCATACTCCGCGCAAGTGAGGACAACACACCTATATACATAGATTGGAGCGGAACAGAGGCGGATCTCATGGAATACCAGGTAAGCACCGCACCGCAGTCTTTCAACGTAACATCTCATAAGGGTGCCACGGTAAGAGTGTACACATATTCCGATACAAACAATCTTACTGTGTTCAGTGTAAACGGACTTTCGCTGTCATCGATAGACGCGTCAAAGCTCAACAATCTGGTGCTATTCGGCATCACCGGTGCAGGATTGACTTATGACAAAGTCAAATGGCCGGAGTCCACAGGTCTCAGGGAATTGCGTCTGGGCAATAACAAATTCAGCGATGTGGACCTGACAAGATACACCGATCTATACGACCTGGAACTGAACAACAACAATTTCACATCGTTCGACGCATCACGCTATCCGAATCTGGAATTACTCTCAATGTCGGGCAACCAGCTCGCATCGTTCACCGCCGACAACGCCAAGTTGTGGCATCTTGACCTTGCGAACAACCAGCTCAGCGAGATAGACCTCAGCAAACTTCCGGCAATAAATCAGATGTCGCTCATAGGCAACCAGCTAAGCCACATCGATGTGTCCGGCATGAAAGAACTAAAGGTACTCTATCTTGACAGAAACAAGTTCAGACCGAGCACGTTGCCTCTCAACAACTACGCACTGTATACCTGTGCCAATCAGGCACCGATAGAAGTCGAGGTTGTCGATGGTAAGGTGGACTTGTCTTCCGAGGCTGTTATCAATGGCAAAGAGACTGCATTCAGATGGTTCGTAGACACTCCCTCATTTGATGAGGAGGGCAACCTTGTGGGTGAGGAACTTTATATAGACGATGAATACTTCCTCGACAACGGCGTCACGACTTTCACCAAACCTATCGACCACGTGATATGCGCGATTACCAACGAGGAGTTCCCCAACACATATTTCTACACGGATTTCATTGACGTTAAGATTTCCGGCGTGAACAATGTAACCGCCGACGGCAATGACATCGATATTACCACCGACGGCAACAGCGTTACCGTAAACGCGACTAAAGACACAACAATAAGTCTTATCTCCATGAACGGCTCACTTGCACGCTCTGCAAAGACCGTCAACGGCACATGCACTCTGCCAAACGTGGAAAACGGCATATATATCATCTTGGTCGGCAAGACGGCATATAAGATTATAGTGAAATAAACTGTAAGAAACAGTATTTTCCAACTGACTTGACGGGAGTGTGTGTCGACAATGACACACGCTCCCGTGTCTATTTCCCCGATAGTATTCGTGCATTTACGGGCCGTCATTACCACGGCAGATGAGGGAGGCCATCTCCGAGGGCACCCAAGACGGCGTAGACCACTTACCCCGGTAGAGCGAACGCCAACAACTAACGACTAATGACCAACGACTAACGACCAATGACTATCGACTAAAAAACGGTAAAAACTCAAAAAAACTCCAAAACCCAAGACTCTCAACTTGGTATGGAACAAAATTTGTTGTATATTAGCATGACAAACCGAAATTCACTTCTTTCAGTGACTCAATTTTAAATTCTTACTTATAATTCTTTCAATGAGGAATCTTCAATTTTTGTTGGCAGTTTCCGCGCTGGCAAGTGTATGCCCGGCCATAGCGTCTACCCATAACAATACAATAGAGAATGGACAAACTTCCGTGAGAACGGAAAAGCTTCTAAAAAACTGGGACTTCAGTCAGGATTCGGTAAAGTGGAATCCGGTAACCGTCCCCCACGACTGGGCCATCTACGGCCCCTTCGACCGACAGAACGATATTCAACTCGTAGCCATCGAACAGAACGGCGAAACCGAAAAAACATGGAAAACAGGTCGTACCGGCGGCTTGCCCTACATGGGTAAAGGGTATTACACCACTACCTTCGAGGTGCCTGATACCACAGGGCGCGATTTCAACCTGATTTTCGACGGAGCCATGAGTCATGCCCACGTCATACTTAACGGCCAGGAGATAGCGTACTGGCCTTACGGCTACGCCACATTTCAGGCAAAGGCCGGAAACGCGATAAAACCGGGTACTAACAAACTGGAAGTGCGTCTATCCAACGAGCCTTACAGCTCACGCTGGTATCCGGGCGCGGGACTATACAGAAACGTACATCTTGTGGAAACCTCCAAAGTGCATATCCCGGCCTGGGGAACCCGCATAACAACGCCGCACGTCGAGGCCGACAAAGCAAACGTACAACTCTCCACCGACGTGGAGGGTCTACAGAAAGGGGAGAAAGTAACACTCACCACACGCATCTACAATCCTCAGGGAAAAGAAGTGGCGAAAGACAGCCACCTGTATCAGTATTACCCCGGCGTGGCGTTCAACCAGAATTTCATAATAAAGACTCCCGAACTCTGGAGCCCGGATAGCCCTGCGCTCTACACCGCAGTTACAGAAGTCAGCAAGGATGGTCAGACCACCGACAGCTATACCACCCGTTTCGGAATAAGGACCGTCGAGGCCCGTCCCGGCGACGGATTCTACCTCAACGGAGAGAAGATACTTTTCAAAGGGGTCTGCAATCACCATGACCTCGGTCCGCTCGGAGCGGCCGTAAACCGCTCGGCCCTGCGCCATCAGCTGGAGATGCTGAAGGATATGGGCGCCAATGCCGTGCGCACTTCCCACAACATGCCCGACCCGCAGCTCGCGGAACTCTGCGACGAAATGGGACTTATGCTTATGATAGAACCGTTCGACGACTGGGGATTCCGTCCGAAAAGCGCCAACGGATACGGCACACTCTTCAACGAATGGGCCGAAAAGGATGTAACCAATATGGTACGCCAGTACCGCAATAACCCCTCGGTGGTGATGTGGAGCATCGGTAACGAGGTACCCTCGCAATGGGGACCGGACGGAATAGGTGAACTGACTATGCTTCAGGATATCGTGCATCGCGAAGACCCCACGCGCCCTGTAACCTGCGGCATGGACCAGTTTGATGCCGTGGTCAACAATGGATTCGCGGCCGCGCTCGACATTCCAGGCTTCAACTACAAGCCCAACCGCTATGCCGAGGCTCTTGAAAAACTTCCTCAGAATTACCTTCTCGGCACAGAGACTGCTTCTACCGTCTCTACCCGTGGCAAATATTTCTTCCCGGTGGTAAAGGGAGCCAACCTGCAGCATGACGGCAATTTCTGTTCGAGTTACGACACGGAGTACTGCTATTGGAGCAACATTCCGGAAGATGACTTCGTGCATGACGACGACAACGAGGCATACATGGGCCAGTTCGTATGGACAGGTTTCGACTACCTCGGCGAGCCTACCCCTTACGATGACGAAGGATGGCCTTCGCGCTCGTCGCAGTTCGGTATAATAGACCTCGCATCCATACCCAAAGACCGCTATTACCTCTACCGTTCGCAGTGGAACAAAGGCGACAAGACCCTGCACATGCTTCCCCATTGGAACTGGCCCGGAAGAGAGGGTGAAGTTACCCCGATTTTCGTATATACCGATTCGCCCAAAGCCGAGCTTTTCATAAACGGCAAAAGCCAGGGTGTCAGAGAGAAGAACGACTCTACACGTCTTGACCGCTACAGACTTATGTGGAACGAGACCGTCTACGAGCCGGGCGAAGTGAAGGTAGTGGCCTACAACGCCGACGGAAGCGTAGCCGGAGAAAAGACAATGCGCACTCCGGGCAAACCCTACAGACTTAAGGCAGTGAGCAACCGCGACGTACTGAACGCCGACGGCGAAGACTTGGCATACATTACCGTAACGGTCGAGGACAAGGATGGCAATCCTGTGGCTACCGCCGAGCCGACCGTTAAATTCAACGTGAAGGGGGCCGGTAAGTTCCGCGCCACCGCTAACGGCGATCCGACCTCGCTAAGAGTGTTCCACCTACCTGAGATGGAGCTCTTCAGCGGAGCTGCGACTGCCATAGTACAGGCTGCCGACAAACCCGGTACCGTAACCTTCAAGGTTACATCTCCCGGTCTTAAGCCGGCCGAGCTTACCCTTACCACCAAATAAGTTAAATCTAATAGCGGGAATAATAACCAATCTAACCAATTAAAGGATCAAAGGAAATGGAAACTCAAAAAATGCAGGAAAAGATTGCAGAAGTATTCGAAAACAAATTCGGAGGACATGGAACTGTCTACGCTTCGGCTGGACGTATAAACCTGATAGGCGAACACACCGACTATAACGGTGGCTTCGTATTCCCGGGAGCCATTGACAAGGTGATCATGGCCGAGATTCGTCCCAATGGTACCGACAAGGTACGTGTGTTCTCAATCGACATAGACGACTACGCTGAATTCGGACTCAAAGAGGAAGATGCTCCTCAGGCATCTTGGGCACGCTACATCTTCGGCATCTGCCGCGAGATTCAGAAGCGCGGAGGCAAGGTAGAGGGCTTCGACGCCGTTTTTGCCGGCAACGTGCCTCTCGGCGCGGGACTTAGCTCGTCGGCCGCCCTTGAAAGCTGCTTCGCTTTCGCTCTCAACGACCTGTTTAACAACAACAGCATAGACAAATTCGAGCTGGCACGCATAGGCCAGTCGACAGAACATAACTACTGCGGAGTGAACTGCGGCATCATGGACCAGTTCGCTTCGGTAATGGGCCAGAAGGGCAAGCTGATGCGTCTGGACTGCCGTTCGATGGAGTTCGAATACTATCCTTTCGCTCCGGAAGATTACGAGCTGGTGCTGGTAGACTCGCGAGTTAAGCATGAACTCGCCGACTCTCCATACAACAAACGCCGCCAGTCTTGCGAGCGCGTCGCCAAGCGTCTCGGACTCGAGACACTCCGCGATGCCGACATGGATATGCTTAATTCCATTATCTCCGACATAACAGCCGAAGACTACCTGCGTGCAAAGTTCGTGATCGAGGAGAAAGAGCGTGTGCTGGCTATCTGCGACGCCCTCAACAAAGGTGATTACGAAACCGTAGGCCGCAAGATGTATGAAACCCACAACGGTCTGTCGAAAGACTATGCCGTAAGCTGCGAGGAACTCGATTTCCTTAACGATGTAGCCAAGGAGTGTGGCGTTACCGGCTCGCGCATAATGGGTGGAGGCTTCGGCGGCTGCACCATCAATCTCGTCAGAAAAGACTTGCGCGACAAGTTCGTCGAGACTGCGAAGGCCCGCTTCAACGAGAAATATGGCCATGAACCTCAGATTTATGATGTTGTCATCTCTGACGGCGCACATAAAGTTAAATAATACATGTATATAAAAAGATTCAAAGCATCTTCGCCCAAGGGAGAGATAGAGCTTGTAAGGCTTGAAAACTCCATCGGCGCGTGGGTCGAGCTATCTTCGCTCGGAGCCGGAATAACCGCGGTGTGCGTACCCGACAAGAATGGAACGATACAGAACGTCGCGCTTTCATACGCAGACCCGGCTGACTATCTTGACGATGGCCCCTGCATGGGCAAGACTCCCGGACGCTATGCCAACCGCATAGGGAAAGGGCATCTTGAAATAGATGGAAAGGTCTATAGCCTGCCTATCAACAACGGTCCCAACCACCTGCACGGAGGACCTGAAGGATTCCAGAACCAACTCTGGAACATGGAGGTTGTCGATGACAAGGTGATTTTCAGTCTCAAATCGCCCGACGGCGACATGGGTTATCCCGGAAACCTGAATGTAAAGGTTACCTATAGCTGGAGCGATGACTGCCGGCTGGAAATAACCCTTGAGGCCGAAACTGACCGTACCACGGCGGTAAACCTTACCAACCATACCTACTGGAACCTGCGCGGAGGCGATTTCAAATCGGCGCTTGAACATACATTACGCATAAATGCCTCCCGCTATCTTCCTACCGACGAGAATCTTACTCCTACAGGCGAGTTGGATCCGGTAGAGGGTACTCCGATGGATTTCCGCAGCGGTAAGGTGGTCGGTCAGGATATAAAGGCTGATTTTCCGGCCCTGAAATATGGCAAGGGATATGATGCCTGCTGGGCTATAGATGAAGCTGACGGCAAGACAGTGAAGGAGGGTGTGGTACTGCATGATCCGGTCAGCGGACGCACTTTGACCGTGGAGACCGACCAGCCGGGTGTGCAGATATACACCGGGAACTGGCTCGCAGGCTCGCCCGCGAACCGTTACGGCAGATCCTACGAGGATTACGAAGGCATAGCGATCGAGGCCCAGGGCTTCCCCGACGCCCCGAACCACGCGAACTTCCCCGAGCAACTGCTGCAACCCGGCCAGCGATACATCCGCCACATCAACTACATCTTCAGCTAACCGTCCAACCGGCAAAACAGCTGATCAACAACCCCCTCCCGGACGCAAACGCCCCGGAGAGGGCGTTCGCGCAGCGATATCCAACTCGCACAACGTATATCCGGAGGAAACGCCCCGGAGAGGGCGTTCAGACAATAGCCGTGGGGTAAGCGTTGGCGTTCGCTTTGCGAACGACGACGCGCACCCCGCGGTCTTAATTGTTTATTTTTCCCAATCATCGCGCCGACGGCGCGATGATTGGGGTTTTATTATAATTGTAGGTAGAAATTTGCAATATTGCAATTAATCACTAAATTTACATACCTCTGCAAATCAAAATACAATAAGCAAAATTAACGAGGCAATAAACCCACGGCAAATACCACCAATGGCAAAGGAAATACAATTTTTACTATATAATCTACCCGATAATTCCGGAACGGTACAGGCTATTGTCCAAAATGAGACAATCTATCTCACACAGAAAGCTATGGCTGAACTCTTCGGGGTTGAAGTCAATACTATCAACTATCATCTGAAAGAAATATTCTCCTCCGAAGAACTGACAGAAGATTCAACTATTCAAAAAATTCGAACAGTTCAAACCGAAGGAAATCGACAGGTTGAGCGAGAAAGAGCTTTCTACAATCTCGACGCCATAATAAGTGTAGGATACCGCGTCAACAGCCAGCTACAAAACCGCATATAGGATTGACAACATGGAAGTATGCGCCCGAAGGCCGAATATTAAAGTCCGATGTCAGCATTGCCAAGAACTATCTGACTGAAAAAGAAATACGTTCGCTTGAGCGCACCGTGACCTCATACTTCGATTATATCGAAGGACAGATAGAGCGTGGCAACCTGTTCAATATGGAGCAGTTTGCAGCAAGTGTCAATAAATTTCTGACCTTCAACGACTATAAGATTCTTCCCAACCGAGGAAGCATATCGGCAACGCAGGCCAAATCCAAAGCAGAGGCCGAATACGATCTATTCAATCCCACCCAGCAAATAGACTCCGATTTCGACAAAGATATCCGCTGGATGCTCGACAAATATTCTTCGTAGCTATGACTCATTAGTAGGAGATTTTGGAATTTTAATAGGTTTTATCTAAATTCCTTATTACCTTTGCGCTATAAGTATCTTCCACCAGTTGTTATATAATTATGACAAACATGGATAAATATTCCCGCCTTATCGCGGCTCTTAAAGCCAAAGCTGCCGAGATTCTTCCTAAAGGATCCTGTATGGCCCTTTATGGTTCAAGAGCCAGAGGAGACGCTCGTCCCGACTCGGATTGGGATCTTCATATTTTGATTCCGGGTGACGAACGAATTCCAATAGATGAATACAATAGATATTGCTGGGCATTCTATGAAACCGGACTATTTGAATTTGGTGAGGAAGTAAACCCTTGTGTATATACGTTAAAAGGCTGGATGAAGCGTAAATTTCTCCCATTTTATAAAAATGTGGAAAATGATAAAATCATCCTTTTTCAAAACTGACCGACAATGACCTTATCTCTATAACACTGACAATCGATAATAGAAAAATAGTCCCCATTCTACCATCCGTAAAAAACTCATATCCAAATTTGAATCCTTAATATAATCTTTGAATTATAAATAGTTGATATTCAATATAAGCTATGATATAAAGAGGCTGTGTTGTAATTAAGTTTTTACAGACACAACCTCATTCTATGGGGAAACAAAAAATAAATGTTATCGATCCTCAAGTTCGGAATAAGGGAATTTTCTTCCTCGATCAATCCATTTTTTTCTTATCCCTTTCATCTTTTGTTGCCACGTTTTAATTTCTGAAGAGGACACTTGTCTATTTCCTGCAAAGGCGGCAGATAACATACCTACATATTTACTATATGTTGCTTTATCACTATTATAGTTTTGCTGCTCGCCTATGTTGTATTTTTGACCTCCTATGACAGTAGAACCATTATAATTTATATTTGAAGAATTGTTTTTGTTTTCCAAGTTTTCATTAGCGTAAATTTCGGATGAATTTCCAGACAATATATTGTTGACATTGTTCATCATGCCAAATCCTTCACTTAAAACCGTAGAAAATGTTTGCAAAAGTTCGGCACGTTCATGTTGCCTATTTATCTTATATTTATTTGCACGAGCCTTATCTTCAGAACTTAAGGCAATTGGAAAATAAAGTTCATTCTCAATATTAAATACTCCCCAATATGATGGAGGTAAAACCATTATACCAACACCATTTTTCATACCACCTTGAACTGGGCAAAATGTAAGGAAACCTTCATTATCTTGAAAAATCCCATATCCATTTGGTATATCGTTAATGGTTTCTCCAATAAACAATTCATCGTCAATTACCATAACTGAAAATTTCAATGAATCATTTTTTACAGTAAACTCTGATGATGTGGGAAAATCATCTGAAAAATTTCCATCGTAAATCAAACTACCATGCTCATCATACAGTTTACCTCGTCCTTCTTTTTTACCTCTAAACCATCTTCCGACATAGAATTTTGCATTTCCACATTTTGAAATAGTCTTGCCATTGTTAGAGATTTGAATTCCAAAACCATGAAAATTATTCCTACTGAAGTCGCCACAATATACACCCTTCTTCTTTAGATTCAATATTCCCATTCCATTTCTTTCCTTCCCATTGGTGCCTACTTGTCCATAATAAGTAATGGAAGGATTCGGAAAAAAAATATCACAAAAATCTTGAGCGTATAGCGATACCGTTATACAGCCCAAGATTATTGCCGATAAAATTCTATTTTTCACAAACAATATCGGGATTGATTTCATAATCTGATCTCTTCTTCATTTTTTTAAGGTACTCCTTTTCCGTGAGTTCTTTGATTTTATATTTAATATCACCAGAAATGAGTTGTATATAATAGGTTTCACCGTTTTGAAGATCTAAAGTTATAGCATCTGACATATCCCTTGTACCTGCTACATTCTCATATTTATATGAAAGTACAGTACGACCATCATTTTTAAACGTAACTTTTTGGACGGCTTTCTTATGAGTAGGAAGGAGTCCAAAACGATTTTTAATGAACGGACAATTAATATCTGTCTCTCCATTGTTCGCACCCTCAAACAACACGTGGAATGTCGGGGTTGTTGGACGGGCATCTACTAAAAGATACACCGTAGATTCTGCTCTCACAGCAATGATTGCTGTGAGAGCAACAAATGCTAAAAGTATTTTTTTCATTTTTTGAAAAAGCAAGTTGTCCTAATTGCTCATTTTATTTTATTTAATATAGAAGCGTAAGACAACTTTACCACGTCTATTGAGAAATCAGTGGTAATCCTATGATGAATATGAGTAATAGCCATCCCCTACACAGCGTGAGAAACAATTTGTTATACTCTCATCATTGCAAAATTTCCTACGTTTTCTCAATAATAGATAGGCAAAACGCTTCTTCTTTTATATTTAGTATGTCATGTCATTTTGAATTGACATCTCGTTTTAAATAAAGAATATGTTATATACAACATTAATGCTCTGAAAAATAACGTTCAGCATGAAACTCTAAATACCGGAACTTGAATTCCGCATTAGTCTCAACTGAATTAAAATTGAGACCAGAAATATAAAAAGTCCATAATTTATAGTAGTTTTCCAAAACGTTATGAACACCATAGTATACTCCTATTCATCTCTATTCATGGCCGCTGCCCATACAATGAGCACATTTGTCGTGAAAATGCTCACTATATCTACCACAATATGGACATTTATCACCTTTGTGATTATAATATTTTATCCATGATGTTACACTTCCACCAGTGTTTGGAGTTTTGTTAATACCTGTACCTCCACAATTAGTACATGAGGAGCTACTATTTGAATAGTGACTGGATGAACCGCTTGATGAAGAACCTTCCCAATCATAATCGAATTTTAAGCCCTCTGTCCTGCAGTTTTTATTCGCTTCATAAAAGGCAAGTTGTTCATCTCTTGATGCCGTGTACCATGTTGTCGCAGTCCATTCTCCGTACATATACATAACTTGACAAAGATGTTCATTGTCTGGCGAGACAACATACTCTACTTTTCCATAAGGTCCGGAACAACGATAAAGCGAATCTCCTGATTTTAAATCTTTAACAAAAGTAGCGGAAGGGGCATTGCCAAAAGTAAGATCTCCACATATGATGGACACTGATGTACCAGAACAATTGTACACATCAATGCCGCCATTGAAGCCAAGCGTATAGGTTGGATAATATGTTTGTTTACGCATAATACCAGATAATAGGCTTGCATTTGCGTATACAGCATATAAGCAAATAGTAATTAAAATTAAATATTTTTTCATATTTTTTAAATTTAAGTTTCACAAATATGTATTCCTAAGGATAGAGGCTCTCCTCCCATGAAATCAATCTGAATTTCTTCAAATTTATCTGATTGTTTTACGAACTCTGACTCTTGGATAATAATACGTTTCGCATCTTCTACGTTCATGTCCTGCATGTCCTTATAAGTCTCATAACAATATGAACACTTAAGATTACATCTGTGAGTAATCATTAACATGCAAACTCTTCTTTTGCCCGAATGCTCAATATCCCAAATTGAGTCTATAGGTTTCAGATTAAGTGTAGTGGTATCGAAATCTGACATAAAAGAAAAAACTCCTGTCCGATTCCTAAACAGGGCAAAAAAACAAGCGCGGGAATCTGAACTTATTGCTCTTCCCGCTCATAAAGGCTCTCGCATTGCCATCACTGAAGAAAGAGCAACGCAGAGACCCACGCCGATATGGATATAGAATCTTTTGAGATTGTATATGCATACCCGAGGCATCTACCGTTGCAGATTTCTTGACAGTGAGTGTAGAATTTGCGAGATTCTTATGAGCCAAGAAAAAAGCTTAGTACACGCTTTTTATTTAATATGTATCCCACCTCCCTCTTGAAAATCAAGAATCGGCGTGGGCGTATGGGGATTAATTATATCAAAACCCATATCTCTTGCAAATATATAGTTTTTTTCATCTCCTCCAAAAAAAAATTCATTAAAAATAAAACCAAAACTAAAAATACAATACCCCTACAATACAATTGTCTCAACAACTACTACCTTTTTATTGAAACCTAAGGACTATTTATAATTATGAGATGGAGGAAATTTATTAGAGTGAGATGGATAAAAGACAGGTGGTTAGTTCCCTTTTTATCTTCGCTTTCGAATTTTTAAAAGATACTCTTCAAGTGCTTTTTTATGGGAACGGATATGAATATGGGAAACAACAGTTATAACAGGAATTCAGGGTATACCGGATTCCGTGAGGGGGCCTCGGGATATCTTGGTCGTAAGGACCGGGCTCTTTTCTTCAGGTTCAGGAAGAGAAATCAAGATGTAAGCGATTATGAGGCGGAACCGGGCGAGGTGGCCGCGATATCGGGGTTCGACATTTCGCTTGGTGATTGGATAAGGAAACATATCGAGGGTAATTGCGATGATGTCGCTATGCCTCAGCCACCGATCGAAACAATTTTTCCTTCCATCCGTCTGCCCGACATTCAGTTTGCCGCCGTGCGCAGCAGCCTGGAGGGATATAATGTCCTTGCCGACAATTGCCCTTCGCTGAGAGTAACCGTACCCTGCGAGGAGGATCGCCATGGCGCATTCGAGAGTTTTATTTCCGGCGGCGGTTGGCTTACCGACGCTGAATTCGACAGAATCATCAGCGGCACCCACACCGTGCTTAAAGAATTCGCAGCCAAGGTAACCGACAAAGGGGCTTTCACCGAACCTTTTACTCTATATTATAGCCTCAGACTGAAAAACGGCGAAAAATGTTTGGCTTCGGCACCCATAACCGTAAGAGGAAACGAGAACCGCTGGAAGGTGGTGTTTACGGGTGTATCTTTTTCAAACAATACCGCTATTCTCAATACACGGCTGTATCGCCGTCCGCTAAAACTCGCACTGTCGCTACCCGATTCGGAAGGTAATTCCAAATGGAGAAATTTCATAAGCGACTCTTTATGGAAAGATAAAATAGAATGCATCGATATCTTCGCCGCCGGGACCGGTGAGGCATATCCGGCTGTCAATACCGGTAAGGCTACGCGCATAACGCCCGGTGAAGAACCTTGTCCGGCAACTTTTAAAGATGGTCAACTTTCATTCAGCTTTAAAAATGAAGAGGCACTGAAACCGGGAATACTATACTCTCCCGACAACGCGGCCGTAACCCATAAATTGTTCGATCCGGAAGGGTACACTCTTATAGGAAGCATACCCGTAGATTCACTGCCGGAAACCGGAATCTGGATATTGCCCGACATTGCGATCAAAACCATATACGACAGCAAACGTACCATAAGCAGACCCGATTATATATCGGCAAGACCCGGAAAAGGGTATGTGATGCTGACGGCATCCGGTTGCGATATCATGGCTAATATAAGCAACAGATTTGGCGATGCAACTCCGTCTCTTCTGAGTTCATGTGTGAAATCGGAATATGACTTATGGCCCGAACCTGACATGGATACAGGGATAAAGATATATATCGGGATACCTCATAACGGAACCACCGGATATATTGAACAGCCGGACAGCGAAGGGTGGGGAACCGACGGCACGGGACCGGAATTCTTATTCCATAAGGTCGATGATGTAACTGAAATCGTAGTGGAGGACCGTATTAACAATCGTCATCGCATATACCGTATGGAGAAACTCACGTGCGGAGGAAGCCGCTGGAGTATGGAGCAGTCAGGCTCACAACCCGACTGGAAATATGGATTGTTCACGACAGGAACCATAATAGGTAACACAGATGAATATTATAAAAAAGAGAAAGGAACGCTTTATTGCTCGGCAACCGAAACAGCAGGATGGTATCCCGAAGAATGCAGGTCGGTTTTCGCAGGATATGATGGCGATATACGTTGCGTTATCCGTTTTACCGGTAGCGGCACAGGAGGAAAAAATTCACTTCTCGCCTTTACAGACGAAGGAATATGGAGACTTGAACATGAAGAATTCAGTCGCAACGGTATCGAGCGCCAATACTGGCGTCCTGTGGAACTGATAAGCAATTTCACTACATTCAGTCATGCCACAGCAACAGCTGTTCCCAAAGGAGTCATCTTCATATGCGAGAGCGGAGTAATGTGTCAGCAAGGGAAAAACACCTTGCGTATAAGCAGCCGAGGCAAGAGCTTCACTCCTGAAAACATACTTCTCTACCACAGGGAAGCAAATTTATTGGAGACAAGAATCTATGATGAAGATGGTGGTTATATCACAACCTGGTGGTACGACCTCGAAGAGGAGAAAGAACCGGATATTACAGATGAGGATCCTTTCGACATCATCGGCGATATATCGACATCCCTAATTGAAGAAAGCCATAGGAACATGGACTATAAAATAGTAACCCGTCCCTTCCGGATAAAGCAGAACAGTTCTTCCGCACTTACACCACGCCGCATAAGAATAGCCGGAACACAGGGAATAGGAAATTATGATGGAAGCCGCCGTGGAATCATAGCCGTTCAATACAGCAGAGATCTACACAACTGGCACAGCACATCGCAAGCTGGACTTGAAACTGAATCACCGTTACCCGAAGCCGCAGCCATGAAAACAGGGAGCGCCAATCTATGGTGGCGCATAGGGGCAGCGGCACCGAAAGAATGGGGAACACCTACGGGAATCGAGATAATGGTTGTAGATAACCTGTAGATAAGTTGTAGAAAAGGTGTAAAAAAGCCTTGAAAAACCTGTTGAAAACCAGATGAAAAAAATGTTATAAAAACAAGAGGCAATTATTTGTAAAGTAGCAAATAATTATTAAGTAAACGATGAATGAAACATAGCAAGAGAGGCGCATGGAAAATAAGAAACAACATATCTACACCCTTTTCTACAACTTTAAGGGTAGTTATCTTCAGTTGCAGAGGAATTATTTAGTAAATTTGCAGAGTATACAATTTGGATTGTAGATAAGAATTGCAAAATACTGAGAGCCATAAACAAGGCTTGAAGACAACTCATGTGAAACCGTTGAAAAAATCAATTGAAACGGAAAAAATGAGGTGTTGTTACAGAAGTTTTTGTCAGTTGTCTACATACATTGTTATTGTTGTGTTTAAAAATTAAGATTAAATAATCAATCTTATAAAATCAAAAACAAAAATGGGAGCTGCTAAGAGCAAGGACGAACTACGTCGGGAAATCGAACGGTTGCGCAAAGAGAAAAACGCGGTGATCATGGCTCATTATTATCAGCGCGACGAGATACAGGAGATAGCCGATTTCATAGGAGATTCGCTTGCGCTGGCCCGGCAGGCCGCCAAGACCGACGCACGTCTTATAGTAATGTGCGGAGTACACTTCATGGGAGAGACGGCTGCCATACTCTGTCCTGACAAGAAAGTGGTGGTACCGGATGCAGAAGCCGGATGTTCTCTTGCCGATAGTTGTCCGGCATCTGAATTCGAGAAATTCGTAAAGTCTCATCCCGACCATACTGTAGTGAGCTATGTGAACACTTCCGCCGACGTGAAGGCCCTTACCGATATAGTGGTAACATCCGGCAATGCCCGGAAGGTTATAGATTCACTGCCGGCGGACGAGAAGATAATATTCGGACCCGACCATAATCTGGGCGAGTATATAAACAGCGAGACAGGAAGGAATATGGTATTGTGGCCCGGGGCCTGCCATGTCCATGACCGTTTCTCTCTGCAACGCATACTTGATATGAAGAAAGAACATCCCGGGGCCAAGATTCTGGTTCATCCGGAATGCCGTCGTCCTCTGCAGCTCATAGCCGACAAGGTAGGTTCCACAGCCGCTCTTCTCGACTACGCCCGCAATGACTCCGCGGAAGAGTTCATAGTGGTAACGGAAAGCGGTATATTGTTCGAGATGCGTCGCCAATGTCCGGAGAAAAAGTTCCTGACCGCTCCGGCCGAAGAGAGCGGTTGCCAATGTAACGAATGTGATTACATGAAAATGAATACCCTTGAGAAAGTCTATGAAGCTCTTCTTACGGAGACACCGGAGGTAAAAGTAGACCCGGAGACAGCTGCGAAGGCCATAAAGCCTATAGAGAGGATGCTTTCATTGTCGTGAAAAATGTCGAGAAAAAAGAATATAATAGAACTTACGCGTTATAGTAAGGAGGAATATTCCAAAGTCGAGAAGCTACCGGTATGGGTCGTTCTCGACAATGTACGCTCGCTTTATAATGTAGGTTCCGTATTCCGCACAGCCGATGCCCTCGGCATAAGTGGTGTGATATTAGGTGGCATTACTGGTTGTCCGCCGCATCCTGAGTTGAAGAAAACCGCCTTGGGAGCGGAAGAGAGTGTGGAGTGGCGCCATGTGGAAGACACTCTTGCCGAATGTAAAAGACTTCAGAGCGAAGGGTGGAAGATAGCAGTGCTTGAACAGGCCCACGACTCAGTGGAACTTCAGAATTACAGACGCATGGATGGAGAGCGTATAGTTCTTGTGGCCGGCAACGAAGTGGAGGGTGTGGACCAGCGTATAGTGGATATGGCCGACGTCGTGCTCGAGATACCTCAGCGTGGAGTAAAACATTCTCTCAATGTATCGGTCAGCGTTGGAATGGCGCTTTGGCAGTTGAGTTTTTAGTTTTTTTAATAAAACCCTCGGCCTTCTCCTCGGTACAGTAAGTAAGAGAGATTGGTAATTTTTAGAGGATTAGGGGAAATTGGGAGGAGGAGGAAATCGGGGAGATTCGGGAATATAGAAATATTATATGAAAGAGGTAAAGGCAAAGAAGGCTTTGGGCCAGCATTTTCTTAACGATACGGATGCGGCCCGGCGTATAGCATACACCATTTCGGAAAGTGAACTGCCCGAGAGCGCCAAGAAATGGGGAAATCTTCCGATAGTTGAAATCGGACCCGGCATGGGTGTGCTTTCGCGTTATCTTCTCGAACAGAGAAGAGAGGTAAAGGCTGTGGAAATAGATGGTGAGAGTGTGCAATGGCTTTCTCGCAATATGCCTGGACTTACTGTAGTGGAGGGAGATTTTCTTGCCACGGATCCATCGTCGCTGTTTGAAGGAGAAAAAGCGCTTATAGGCAATTATCCATATAATATATCTTCTCAGATCTTTTTCAGGGTACTGGAATATAGGGAGCAGTTTCCCGTGGTGGCTGGAATGTTGCAGAAAGAGGTGGCCGAGAGAATATGCGCCGCGCCAGGAGGGAAGGTGAGAGGTATATTGTCGGTATTGCTTCAGGCATGGTATGACTGCGAATACCTGTTTACCGTAGGTCCGGAGAAATTCACACCTGCACCTAAGGTGCAGAGCGGTGTATTGCGACTTACGCGCAACAGCCGCGTAAGTCTTGGTTGCGATGAGAAACTGTTTAAAAAAGTTGTGAAGACATCATTCGGACAAAGACGCAAGACTCTTCGCAACTCACTCTCCTGTCTCGTAGAAAACAAGGAGAGCGATAAAGCCCGGAAACTTATGGGCAGTGATCTCATGAGTCTCAGACCGGAGCGGCTCAGTGTTGAAGATTTCATATATCTTACCAAGGAAATAGCCGGATTAGCCGGATAGATAAGCTTTATATATATGAGCGAAGAGATACAGAAAGTAAAGCAAAGATTCTCGATAGTGGGAAACTCGCCCGCTCTTGAAGAGGCCATATCGCGCGCCGTCAAGGTAGCGCCGATAGACCTGTCGGTACTTGTTACAGGCGAGAGCGGAGCGGGAAAAGAATTTTTTCCGCAGATAATACATCAGTATGGCTCTCGCAAACATAAGAAATATATAGCTGTAAACTGTGGCGCCATACCTGAAGGTACCATAGACAGCGAACTGTTCGGTCATGAGAAAGGCTCTTTCACAGGAGCCATATCGGCACGAAAGGGATATTTCGAGGAAGCTGACGGAGGTACCATTTTTCTTGACGAGGTGGCCGAGCTTCCTCTTACCACTCAGGCGCGTCTTCTCAGAGTGCTTGAGACCGGAGAATTCATGAAAGTGGGCAGCTCCACGGTGCAGCGTACCGACATAAGGGTAGTGGCGGCAACCAATGTGGATCTGGTGGAGGCTGTTAGAAAAGGGAAATTCCGTGAAGATCTGTATTACAGACTATCGACAGTGGTAATACGTGTCCCTTCTCTTTCGGAAAGAGGCGACGACATATATCTGCTTGCCCGGAAGTTCGCAGCCGATTTTTCCCGCAAATATATGACGGCGCCTATAAGTTTTTCGGAAGAGGCGCAACGGGTGCTTATGCTGTACCGTTGGCCGGGGAATGTGAGGCAACTGAAAAATGTAGTTGAACAGTTAGCTTTGTTCGAATCGGGAAAAGAGATAGAGCGCGACACACTTATGGATGCGCTCCCCTCTACGGCCAAATCTGCTACGACACCTGTAAAAAAAGACAAAGAGGTGTCATATGAGAGTGAGCGACAGCTGTTGTGGCAAATGCTTATACAGCTGAAGAGCGAGGTAGAGGAACTTCGTCGCGGATGCCAACGTATCGAAGACAATGAAGTCGTGGAACGCCCCGCCGGAACAGGCACCTGGCTTCCGGCTCCTCCTCATCTGTTTGGCGACAGTTACAAGGAAGGGGAAGAAAAGACAAACGACATACCGTCATCTCTTCAGGCTGCGGAGAAAGAAGCCGTTCAGACCGCGTTGCAGCGTAATGAAGGGAATAAGAACAAGGCAGCCGAAGAGCTGGGTATATCGTTGCGGACCCTTTATCGCAAGATACATGAGTATGGGCTTTAGTCGTTAGTCTATAGTCATTGGTTTTGGGATTGAAAGATTAGGAAGATTGTAACTTCGGCTTCGCCTCGGCACGGTAAGAAAGAAGTTTATTTTAGGGTTTTATCATGAAACTGAATATCAGAAAAAGAGGAGGAATGTTGCTGTCGTCGGCAATGGTTCTTATGGCCACCATGTTGTGCGGATGTACCATAAGTTACAAATTCAACGGCTCGGCATTGAACTACGACATATACAAGACCATCAACATATCAGAGTTTCCGATTAGGGCGGCACTGGTTTATCCGCCGCTTCAGCAGACATTTGAAAACAAGCTGATGGATGCCGTAACCAGGCAGACAAGACTTCAGGAAGTAGATGGTAAAGCCGATCTGAGTATGAGTGGCGAAATAACGGGATATTCTCTTTCGCCCCAGGCGGTAGGCGAGGATGCTTATGCTACCGAAACACGCCTTACCATAACGGTACGTGTGAAATATACCGACCATAAAAATCCTTCGAACGATATAGACCAATCGTTTTCAGCCTACAGACAATTTTCCAGTTCAATGATGCTTACAGATGTACAGGAAGAATTGTGTCAGGAAATTTCGACAGAGCTTGTGGACCTTATCTTCAATGCCACTCTTGGGAATTGGTAGTTTTTTATTAAATTTGTAGAATTCAGAAATAAATAATATATATGGCCCAGAAGGAACTAAACGAGCAGGAAAGACAGCGCCGTCAAAGCATGGAAGCACTGCGTGAGCGCGGAATAGAGCCATATCCTGCCGCGGAATATGTGGTTACAGGATACAGCGACGAGATAAAGGATAATTTCAAAGACGAGGAAGAAAATCACCGTGAGGTGACTGTAGCCGGCCGTATAATGAGCCGCCGCATAATGGGAAAAGCCTCGTTTATAGAACTACAGGATTCAAAGGGCAGAATACAGGTATATGTGAGCCGCGATGATATCTGCCCCGGGGAAGACAAGGAATTTTATAATGTGGTTTTCAAGAAACTCCTTGACATAGGTGACTTCATCGGAGTCAAAGGATACGTATTCCGTACGCAGATGGGCGAGATAACCATTCATGCCCAGGAAATAACAGTATTGAGCAAAAGTCTGCGTCCGCTACCCATAGTGAAGATGAAAGACGGCAAGGCATACGATGCCTTTACCGATCCTGAACTTCGTTATCGCCAACGCTATCTTGACCTGATAGTGAACCAGGGTGTGAAGGAAATATTTCTGAAGCGCACCAAGGTTGTGAACACCATGCGCGAATATTTCAACGAACATGGATATATAGAGGTTGAGACACCCATACTTCAGTCGATAGCCGGAGGCGCCTCGGCCCGTCCCTTCATAACCCATCACAATTCGCTTGACATAGACCTTTACATGCGTATAGCGACGGAGCTATATCTGAAACGTCTTATAGTAGGCGGCTTTGAAGGGGTATATGAAATAGGAAAGAATTTCCGCAACGAGGGTATGGACCGTACCCATAATCCGGAATTCACCTGCATGGAGATATATGTAGCCTATAAGGACTACAACTGGATGATGAAGTTTACCGAAAACATGATAGAGCGCATATGTATGGCGGTAAACGGAACAACGGAAGTTCAGGTAGGCGAAAACCTCATATCATTCAAGGCCCCTTACCGTCGTGTAACCATGACAGAAGCCATACTCGAGCATACGGGATTCGACATCACCGGCAAGAGCGAGGAAGAATTGCGCGCATTCTGCAAGAATTCAGGTATAGAGGTCGATGAATCGTTCGGCAAGGGAAAACTCATAGACGAGATATTTGGAGAAAAATGTGAAGGTAAATACATACAGCCTACCTTCATAATAGACTATCCTATAGAAATGTCTCCTCTTACTAAGAAGCATCGCGATAACCCTGAACTTACGGAGCGCTTTGAATTGATGGTGAACGGTAAGGAGCTTGCGAATGCCTATTCGGAGTTGAATGATCCGATAGACCAATACGAGCGTTTCGTAGAGCAGATGAAACTTGCGGCCAAGGGGGATGACGAAGCCATGATAATAGACGGCGACTTCATAAGGGCGCTTGAATACGGTATGCCACCCACATCTGGTCTCGGAATAGGTATAGACCGACTTGTGATGCTCATGACCGGCAAACCTTACATACAGGAGGTCTTGCTTTTCCCGCAGATGCGTCCGGAAGTAACAGCTACCAAGAAAGAGGAAGAAGAACCGAAAGATTGAATATGGAAAGATTGGGAAAGATAGCAATATTGGGAGGAGGCAGTTGGGCTACGGCATTGGCAAAGCTTGTGCTGACCGATGAACCACGCATATCCTGGTATATGCGTCGACCTGATCGTATAGATGATTTTATAAAGTATGGCCGTAACCCGGCCTATCTGACCGATGTGAATTTCGATACGGACCGTATTGATTTTACATCGGATATAAATCAGGCCTGTTCGGATGCGGATACCCTTGTCATAGCGGTTCCATCCCCTTATTTCAAAGATCATGTAGCCAAAATATGCGTTGACCTCAGCCATAAGAATATAGTTTCGGCTGTAAAGGGGATAGTTCCTGACGACAACATGATAGTAACGGATTATTTTCTTACACGTTTCGGTGTTCCGGAAGAGAATCTGCTTGTAATCGGTGGTCCGTGTCATGCCGAGGAGGTTGCATTAGACCGATTGTCGTATCTTACCATAGGATGTAGCGACACTACGAAAGCGCAGGCTTTCGCATCGGTAATATCGGGTAAGCGTATGAAGACCATAATATCAGACGATATAGAGGGAATAGAATACGCGGCGGTGCTTAAGAATGTCTATGCCATAGCGGCCGGAATGGTAAACGGCATGAAGACAGGAGACAATTTCATGGCCATGCTTGTAAGTAACGCGATACGCGAAATGCGTAGGTTTATAGATTGCATATCACCCATGAAGCGCGACATAGACCGTTCGGCCTATCTCGGAGACCTGCTTGTAACGTCATACAGCCGATTTTCCCGCAACCATAATTTCGGCTCCATGATAGGAAAAGGGTATAGCGTGCAGGTAGCCAAGATGGAAATGAACCAGGTGGCTGAAGGTTATTACGGCACAAAGTGCATACATGAAATAAATTCGACTCCCGGCCTTCAGGTGTCTATGCCGATACTCGACGGTATGTACAGCATTCTTTATGAAGGAAAAAGCGCCAAAATGGCCCTTAAGGGTATGGCAGCCTCATTCACCTAAAAAATCTTAAAGGTCTGATAAAAATAAAAGACACAGCGTTAGTAAGATAGAAAACCATAATTCTATTCAAAATGAATACATTGAAATTGGACATCACGGATGCCCTATATTTTGCAGAGAAAGAATTCAAAGGTAACGAAGCGGCAGCAGTAGAAGCAGTAACGAATGTTAACACCGGTCGCGCGGCCGGCAGCGACTTCTTGGGGTGGGTGAAACTCCCGTCGGAAACAGAAGCCAATACAGCTTTAATGAACAGCATAAAAGCTACGGCAGCACGTTTGCAGGAAAAATGCGACTACGTTGTATGCGTAGGTATAGGTGGCAGCTACCTTGGTGCGAAGGCCGTGATATCGGCACTTTCCAACAATTTCGCTGACTTGGTGGATCCGCAGCCTAAACGTCCGCGTGTATTGTTTGCCGGACAGAACATAGGTGAAGAATATCTTGGCGAGCTTTCGGAACTTCTGAAGGGAAAACGCTTCGGTATCGTAGTGATATCGAAGTCGGGCACCACAACCGAACCGGCCATAGCATTCCGTATGCTGAAAGCACAGCTTGAAGAGCAGGTAGGAAAAGAGAACGCAAAAGATCTGATTGTAGCGGTAACCGATGCCAAGAAAGGTGCGCTCCGCACAATGTCGGATCAGGAGGGTTATGAAACTTATATTATACCCGATAATGTGGGCGGCCGTTTCTCGGTACTCACTCCGGTAGGATTGCTTCCTATAGCCATAGCGGGTTTCAACATAGACAAACTTGTGAATGGAGCGGCTGACATGGAGAAAGCCACTCTTCACCCCGGACCGGACAACATCGCGGAGACTTACGCCCGTATGCGTAACGCTCTTTACGATAGCGGAAAGAAGATAGAGATACTTGTGAACTTCAACCCCAAGCTCCATTTCTTCTCGGAATGGTGGAAGCAGCTTTATGGCGAGAGCGAAGGTAAGGATGGCAAGGGAATCTTCCCTGCATCTGTAGACTTTACCACCGACCTTCACTCGATGGGCCAGTGGATTCAGGATGGCGAACGTTCTATCTTCGAGACCGTGATCTCCGTGGCTAAACCCGCCATAGAAAAGAGAATACCGTCAGACGCACAGAATCTTGACGGAATCAACTTCATGGCCGGCAAGCGCGTTGACGAAGTAAACAAGATGGCGGAACTCGGCACCAAGATAGCCCACGTAGAGGGCGGAGTTCCAAACATGCACATAGAGATACATTCACTTGATGAATATACTCTGGGCCAGCTTATCTATTTCTTTGAAAAAGCTTGCGGCATATCGGGTTATATTCTCGGTGTGAATCCGTTCAATCAGCCCGGTGTGGAAGCTTATAAGAAAAATATGTTCGCGCTTCTTGAAAAGCCCGGTTATGAGAAAGAAACCGAGGCAATCAAGGCTAAACTGAAATAAATATCCAATCACTGCAATAAAATTGCAGTGATTGGATACTTGTTAAGTAATATTAATGCCCCGCGTTTTGCAATAAGAAACGCGGGGTATTATATTTGCAGTATAAAAATAAAAGAACCCCGGGGGGAATCAAAGGGCCTCCCATAAAACAATATATTTATGGCAAAGAAAGCGACTACAAAAAAGGCGGCAGGCGTAAAGCTTGACGACAAAGAGCAGAAACTGAAGGCCCTTGATGTGACGATGGCACATCTTGAGAAGAACTTCGGTGCGGGCGCGATAATGCGTCTGGGAGATGACTCTATACAGAATGTGGAGGTTATACCTACCGGTTCAATAGGCCTTGACTATGCTCTTGGCGTCGGAGGTCTCCCACGAGGTCGTGTAACCGAGATATATGGACCTGAATCATCGGGAAAAACCACTCTGGCTATACATGTAATAGCCGAGGCACAGAAACAGGGCGGTATTTGCGCGATAATAGATGCGGAGCATGCGTTTGATCGTTTCTATGCAGAAAAACTCGGTGTGGATGTAAACAATCTCTGGATAGCTCAGCCTGACAACGGCGAGCAGGCCCTCGACATTGCCGAGCAGCTTATAAACTCGGGTGCTATAGATGTGCTTGTGGTAGACTCGGTTGCTGCTCTGACTCCGAAAGCCGAGATAGAGGGAGAGATGGGCGACAAGAACGTGGGTCTGCATGCCCGACTTATGTCTCAGGCTATGCGTAAGCTCACGGGTACCATATCCAAGACACGTACTTGCTGTATCTTTATAAACCAGATACGTGAGAAAATCGGCATGATGTTCGGTAATCCGGAGACCACAACCGGAGGTAATGCATTGAAGTTCTACAGTTCAGTGCGTCTTGAGATACGTGCATCGAGTTTTATTAAGGATGGAGATAAGGTTATAGGTCGTCTGGCAAAAGTTAAGGTTGTGAAGAATAAGGTCGCGCCTCCGTTCCGCAAAGCTGAGTTCGAGATAATGTTCGGGACCGGTATTTCACGTGCCGGCGAAGTTCTTGATCTTGCTGTGGAATACGATATAGTAAAGAAGTCGGGCGCATGGTTCTCTTACAACGGCACCAAGCTTGGTCAGGGTCGAGATTCGGTAAAGAACGTGATAGCTGACAATCCGGAACTGTTCGATGAGCTCTCGGTCAAAGTGCGTGAGAAACTTGATGAGCAGCGTAATTCGGGTCAGGAGAAAGGATCGGTTGCTCGTAACGCTTTCCTTCCTGGAGGAGATACAGAGATATCGGATACCGATGAGGAAAAGGATATAGTGGAGGAAGATGTATTTACGGAAGATGAAGATGGGTCTAACGACTTGTTTTCAGATGACTTTGATGTATAAATAAAAATAGTACAGGAATTACAACTGCGTTGTGCTTGCGGCTTATATAGGCAAGCGCCACGCAGTTGTTTTTATTTTGGATAGCGGATATTTAACCGCACTGAAGTGCGGTCCTTAACCAAAAATAGAAGAGCGTGGAAAATAGAATTTTAGAGAGAAGAGAATTTAACCGCACTGAAGTGCGGTCCTTAACAAAAATAGGAGGGTGGAGACAAGAGAATTATTGGGAAAAGAGAAGAGTGGAAAAGGGAAGACAAGGGGAGTTCGGAGATTTTGGGAAAGAAGGGAGAATAAATAAAAAAGCTCCGGACTGTTATAGACCGGAGCTGGTAGCCCATAGCAGAGTCGAACTGCTCTTTAGAGAATGAAAATCTCTCGTCCTAACCGATAGACGAATGGGCCAACAAATGAGGATTATATAAATAAAACCGCCTTAAAGTTTACCCTATATGCCTGAAAAGGAATATAGTGGTTTACTATTGGGGTAAATTTATTTTGCGAGTTTATTGATGTGAATCTGAAGACCGCTGCAGAGGTTGGCTGCTTTGTTCTTGGAAATTATATTTTTACGTCCGAGACGCTGGAGAAGGGCACTGACTTTGTTGTAGGCGGCCTGAGCTTCAGCGGCATCGGTCATTTTGCGAATTTTGCGCACTGCATTACGGGCGGTTTTAGCCCAGTAGTGATTTTCTATTTTGCGCTTTTCGGCCTGGCGAATTCTCTTTAATGAAGATTTATGGTTTGCCATTGCTTTGAGATATCTATTCTGTGACTTTTGTTGTTTATGTAGCCCATAGCAGAGTCGAACTGCTCTTTAGAGAATGAAAATCTCTCGTCCTAACCGATAGACGAATGGGCCTCCTTAAGATGACTGCAAACAGAAAAACTGTCTGGCAGTTGCATTTGCGAGTGCGAAATTATAAAAACTTATGGAGATATGCAAATTATTAGGTAAAAAAAAGAATGGATAATTGTTTTGAAAAGTTTTTTTAATGGGATTCGGGTTTGATATGCTCGTTTTTGAGAGGTAAGGGTGCGGGAGTTCGGATAGAGGTAGGTTTTGGGACGGTTTTGGGGAGGATAGACCTCACTTCGTTCGGACCACTATAAAACTACTATAACATTATAAAACCACTATAACACTACTATAAAATAAAACTATAAAAAAAAACTATAAAAAACTATTATAAAACTATAAAAAACTACTATAAGACTACCATGGTATTATAGGGGCACTTTAGTAGAACTACCATAAAACTACAGATAACCATCATAGGATTCCATAGAACTGCCATCGGATTACTATATTTATGGTTTTCCCGGTTTTTATTTATGCTTTTACATTCTTTATTGGTGTTGTTATTTATTTTTTTCATGTTTATTCTTGAAGGTTTCTTGAAGGTTTTAAAAAAAACAGGTTTTGATTCGTAATGATTTGGCGGAAAGAGTTATTTTTGTAGGTGAGGTTGCCAATAGCTTCGGAAAAGGAAGTTTTTGGCAGTGATATATCTTAGGAAATATATCATGGAAGACATATCTTGAGAAATATATTTTGGAAGGATATATTTTGGAAGGATATATTTTGGAAGGATATATATTGGAAGAAATATTTTGGAAGTATATTTTTTCGAAAGGATATTTTGGAAGGTATATTTTGGAAGGATATTTTTGGAGGGGTATGATTTTGGGATTGGGACTTAAAAAGAATTATTGAGATGAGATTTAAAAGAATACTGCTGAAATTGTCGGGCGAGTCGCTTATGGGGGCTCAGGGTCATGGAATAGACCGTAACCGATTGGAATCTTATGCTTTACAGATAAAGGAGGCTATAGATAATGGTGTTGAAATCAGTATTGTGATAGGTGGCGGAAATATATTCCGTGGTCTGTCGGGTGCGGCCAGCGGTTATGACCGTGTGAAGGGAGACCAGATGGGAATGCTTGCTACTGTAATCAATTCACTGGCGCTTTCGTCAGCGCTTGAGGCCATAGGGCAACCGGCACAGGTTTATACTGCGGTTCCGATGTTTCCCATAGGAGAACCTTATTCAAAATGGAAGGCTATAGAGGCTATGAAATCTGGAAAGGTAGCCATAATAGCTTGTGGAACAGGCAGCCCCTATTTTACTACCGATACCGGTTCGGCGTTGCGAGCCATAGAGACCGAGGCCGAGGTGATGCTGAAGGGCACACGTGTAGACGGTATCTATACCGCCGATCCGGAGAAAGATGCCTCAGCCGTCAAGTTTGACGACATCACATACGATGAGGTTATGGAACGCGGACTGAAGGTAATGGACCTTACGGCCACGGCATTGTGTAAGGAAAACAATATGCCCATATATGTTTTCAATATGGACAAAGAGGGGAATCTGAACCGGATGCTTTCGGGTGAGGATATCGGAACTTTTGTTCATAATTGACCGAAAATATCCGGATTAATCAGGATTTAGCGAGAATAATCGTGATTGATCGAATATAATCAAGATTGATTGAGTATATTCGGGATTAACCGGGATTCAGGGGAATTGGAGGGAATTACTAATCAAGCAAATTTAAAATATAATATAAATGGAAGTAAGCGAATATCTTCAGAATGCTGAAGAATCTATGGAGCTGGCAGTGGAATACCTTGACGAGACATTGTCCCGTATCCGTGCCGGAAAGGCTTCTCCCCGTCTGCTTGACGGTATAAGAGTGGATTACTATGGCACTCAGGCACCTATTTCTAATGTAGCCAACGTAAGCGTTCCTGATGCCCGGACGATAGCCATCACTCCTTGGGAAAAGTCTATGTTCAAGGAGATAGAGAAAGCAATCATCAACTCGGATCTGGGCATTACTCCGGAGAACAATGGCGAGGTTATACGTCTTGGTATACCCCCGCTGACGGAAGACCGTCGTAAATCGCTTGCCAAGCAGTGTAAGAGCGAGGCCGAGAATGCCAAGGTTTCGGTCCGCAACTCGCGTCGCGAAGCTATAGATGGCCTGAAGAAGGAGGTTAAGAATGGTCTGAGCGAGGATGTGGAGAAAGATGCCGAGGCAAGTGTTCAGAAAATCCACGACAAGTACATGAAGAAGATAGATGAGATCTATGCCGAGAAGGAGAAGGAAATTCTTACGGTATGATTATCTTGATCTTCTTAGGAGGACAGAGATAGGGTAACCTCGGCTTCCATCTCGGCGCAGTAAGAAATAGAGGCTGGGATGGAGTCGGATTTTGAGAGAGGTTATTTGGAGAAGACGGGAAGGATAGTCCTCACTTCGTTCGGACCACGATTGTGTAAGATTTAGATTATACTTGATGCCAATATCATTATTTAAAAACCCCTTACGGTTTGTTGCCGTCGGGGGTTTCATTTTGTTTTGGAGATGGGGTTGCCGGGCGGCCGAAATGAATGTTGTTCATCTCGGCTGCTGTTAGTTTTACGGCACTCTTCAGTTTAGGTTCAGATATTTTTCTTGGCATGGCTTTTTGTCTTTAAGATGGAATTACTGGTATTTGTGATTGGATTTCAACTTTTGTATTTTTGGGCATGGCTTTCTGTCTTTAAGATTGAATTACTGGTATTTGTGATTGGATTTTGATAATTCAACTCTTGTATTTTGCGGAGGATGGCTTTTGTAATTTTGTAATTCATGTATTTTGGGGAGTATGGAGCCGGATGTTTTTGAAGAAGGTTATTATTAGATTCAGCAGCAGAACGGTGGTTATGTATGCGGCGAGGAGTACCCAGTCGTCGAGCTTCATAGGCAGCAGATTTCTTATGTATCCGCCGGCGGTATATGCAATGAACAGCAGCCATAGGGTTGATTGGACTCCGAGGCAGAGGGTACACCAATGATGGGCTCTGAATCTCTGGTACCATACGCTCCAGAGTGTATATGGCAAACAACATATATTGAACAAAGCCAGAGCGGGCCACATGTGAGGAAACAGCAACAATGCGGCGAGAGAGATACCGAAGTAAGAGAACCCTACAACACTCCATGAGAATACGCCGAATAGTTTTGATACTTTCATGGAAAGAATTGAATCGCATCCTCCTTTCTGGATAACAGAGCATACGCGGTCTCCTGTTTTAGTGTGCACACCGAGTGTTTTCTGTACGAGCAGATATGAGAAAAACAGACCGAGACAGTCGAACAGCATAATAAGGATGGTCCAGACGGAACTGTATATACGGCGGGTTATGAAGAAGTATGCCATTACAGCGATAGCTGTGATAATCAGCGCAATCCAGCTGTATCTGCTTACGGTCTCGGTTATAAGATGGCTTGCAAAGTCAGGTTCGCGGGAATCGGACTTCGGGAAAGCGAGTAGTGCTATCCCTGTCCAGTTTTTCCGGAAATCGTCAATCTTCATTGTCTTTATATCGCCGAGAGAATCGTATGTGACCGACGAGTCTGAAATATCGCGGACAATAACAAAGAAACCTGATGATAGTCTTGCGAGGAACGGGGTATTGATTTCAGACAGTTCCGATTTGTCGGCAACGTTTACGGCATAGTTGGGTATACCATAATCTTTCAGCAGATGACTCAGTCCGAATAGAGAGTCGAAATTCATGGTATGGAATCTCTGCTCGGAGTATTCCACCGTATGAGGAACCCCGAGCGCAGAGAGAAACCGTGTGAATATGCTTCGTTGGACTGCCATTGCATTTATTACATAAACCGTTTATTTAAAGGAACCGTTCTACGGTATGAAGAAGTTGTTCGCCAGACATTTCGCCGCTTTGTCTCCATACTTCTTTTCCATCTTTGTATATGATAAAAGTAGGGGTTCCCTGGATATCTTCTGCATCACAGGCATCTTCATTGAGGTCTACGTCGAGCTGTACTACGGCGGCGCGGCCTTCGAGAAGTTCGGTAACCTGCTCCACTATCGGAGCCATATCCTTGCAATGAGGACACCATGTGGCATAGAATTCAACGAGAACTACTGGAGCAGAATTTATGGTTTGATCGTAAGTCATAATAGTGAGGTTTATAAGGTTTTAAAATAATACGCACGTCAAAAATCGACTTAGCCTTATTTCCGATGTGCGTGTCATAATTTGAAACATACATTCGGGAAGCGTGGTTTTATCGTTGTCTTTTTTTAACAGGTAAAATTATGCATCAGGCCCCTGCCGATTATTCCGGCAGGGGCCTGATGTATTTCAAGGTGTTATTTTTCGATGCAGAAAAAACACTGTTTATTTCACCAATACTTTCGATGTTCTGGAACCGGTTTTCACTATATAGATTCCGGTTGTGGGATTGTCTATGCGGCGACCCTGAAGGTCAAAGTATATGGTTTGCAAATTATCGGTCGTACCGATCGCATCTACCGCTGTAGCATTGACATGGCCTACGATCTGCCCGGCGCAGTCGTATATGGCATTGTTCTCATATACAAGGTCGTCTGTCTGTTTGCCAGAGCTGAAGATTACCATGGGTTTCACGAGAGTATCTTCGGTATCGAAAGAATATTTGAAAAGTTCTTCTCCTTCTACAGTAACCTTGGTCATTGCAGCTCCGGGCCATGTTCCACCGGTATAATTCTTATTGTTGTTACCGGCATCCCAGATCCATACCATTGGATTTGTCCAGTTGTCGGTATTGCGCAGATAGACGTTGTAAGATCCGTCTACGGGGGTGGGAGGAGTCGGAGGGGTTGGAGGTGTAGGATCCTGCGGGTCTGGATAATCTGCGACATTGCCTCTTATTTTTCCGATCCATGCGGGTTGGAATGTTATATTGTCGAAGTCATCTTTTTCGGCGGAAGTGGATTTGTCGGCACCGTAAGAACCGAAAACATTATCCATCATAGCCGGATCGAACGGGATACAGTCTATAGCAGATTCTCCGCGGGTAGCCACCATCCGGGCACCGATGCCGTATGTCTCGAGATAATCGCGGTCAATACCGAGGGCTGTAAAAGGAATCTTTATTTCATAGAAGGAATCGAATTTGGTATCGTGGGGTTTCAGGTTGTGTTCCTTTCTATAGGTCTCGTATTCCGGCGAGAGTATATTGAAGTAGCATTCTTCGTCGTATATATTCAGTGCTACGGAAGGATCGGAGATGAGAGTGCCGCTGAAGTCATATTGGGCAGTAGTCATCTGACGCCACAGATGGGAAGGTTGGAACCCTTCTTTCATTTTATACTGTATACCGCAAGCGTTGAAGTGCTGGCAGTATGGAGAATCGTAGTTTGAATTTCCATTGGCATCGGCAGCTGCGAAAATGGCAGGGTCTCCCTGACCGGCCTTACCACTCATAAGAAGCCAGCGGTCTACGTGAGCTGTCTCACCGTCAAATCCGTAACCCATATTAGCCTTGTCGCCCCAGAGACCTTTACCGAAAGAGTTGAGTCCTGTCATTGAAACGGCCTTGGGGTTGATGCTCAGGCATATTGCGAGAGGTACATCACCTATACGTCCATAGTCTGTAAGTGGTCCGTCGCCTTCGCGTGCCCATATATCACCGGTATTGCACATTTGCCAGGCGAGATAGAGATTCTGGTCGTCCCATGCGGCATATAGCGCGTAGCAGTCGAGCACGCAGTTTTCGTGGGAACCTTTGAAAGCGTTACACTGGTCGTTGGCACCACCAAGAGCGATAATCATTGATTCGTCCCAATCATCAAATTCACCGTCGATGGTGATTGTAGCCGGTACCCCGACTGCTGAGCCGGGGTTGGTGGCATAATGAGCTCTGGACTCAATCTGAGCCTGAGCCTGGGCGGACATGGCTGTAAGCACAGCGATGGCGCCGATAAAAAGATTTTTAGACATATTAAGTTGTTAAAAAGTTAAGCCGGAGAAAACCACTTGAAGGTTTTCTCCGGCAAAGTTATCTATTAATATGTAAATAAACCTAATCTTCAGTCATAAAAATGACTTCCTGCTAATGGTTTACATGAATTTGGCGAGATCAGTCTGGCTCATGTCTCCGCATTCCATGAATGTCTCATGGAAAGAGAATGCGGCTTTGAGATTGTGAGGTGTGTGTGTCGGGCCATTTTTCTGAGCCATTTTGAGGTAATCCCACATGATTTCCTTATACATGGGATGTACGCAGTTCTCAATGACTGTTTCGGCACGCTGCAGAGGATCTTTGCCCCGGAGGTCTGCCACACCTTGTTCTGTAACAAGAATCTTTACAGAATGCTCGCTGTGATCTACGTGCGATACCATAGGCACGATAGCTGAAATCTTGCCACCCTTCTGTATAGATGGGCAAGAGAAGATAGAGAGGTACGCATTGCGGCAGAAGTCGGCCGAACCACCTATACCGTTCATCATCTTTGTGCCGAGTACGTGTGTGGAGTTCACATTACCGAATATATCGGCTTCGAGCGCGGTATTCATAGCGATCAGGCCGAGACGGCGAACCACTTCCGGGTGGTTTGAGATTTCACCGGGACGCATCAGAATCTTGTCGCGGAAGAAGTCGATGTTGTCCATGAAGTGTAGCATGGCGTCGTCAGAGAAGGTAAGGGCGCATGTAGAAGCGAACTTACAGTGTCCCTGTTCCATAAGAGCCATAACTGCATCCTGGATAACCTCGGTGTACATTTCAAACTGCGGTATCTCGGGGTTTTCGCCGAGGCCGTAGAGAACAGCGTTGGCTACGTTGCCTACACCGGACTGGATCGGGAGGAATTCCTTCGGGATAAGACCCATGCGAAGCTGTTCGGCGAGGAAATGGCATACGTTGTCGCCGATTTTCTGGGTAACCTCGTCGGGAGCGGTGAAGGGTTTGATGCTTTCGGAAGCGTTAGAAGGAACGATGCCTATAATCTTTTCGGGGTCGATCTTGATAATGGTGCTACCGATACGATCGGATGGTTTGTATATAGGAATCTCACGGCGGTGAGGTGGATCGAGGGGCACGTAGTTGTCATGGAACCCGCGGAACGAAGTCTTGTAGTAAGAGGAGTATTCTATGATAACCTTCTTGGCCATCATTGCGAGAGTGGGGGCCATTCCGAGGCCGGCGCCAAGCACGAACTCACCGTTCGGACTCATTTCGGTAACTTCGATGATAGCTACATCGATATCACCGTAGAACCCATATCTGAGATCTTGGGACACATGGCTCAGGTGGGCGTCGAAATAATGCATCTCGTTCTTGTTAAGAGCCTTTCTGGAGTCAGGATGGCCCTGATAAGGAGTACGGATGCCTATAGCATTGGCGCGGGCGAGTTCACCGTCGACATGGTCGTTGGTAGATGCGCCTGTGAATACATTGATTTTAAAAGGTTCGCCTTTTTCGTGCAGTTCCTTGGCGCGTTTGGCCAGGGCGACAGTAACAACTTTCGGTGTGCCGGAGGCGGTGAAGCCGGAAAAACCGACATTATCTCCGTTTTTGATGTAGGCAGCAGCCTCTTCAGCGGTAATAAAAGGGATGCTCATTTGTCACGATTAGATTTAAGATGTAAATTTGCACAAATTTAACCATTCTATCTGAATGACAGCAATAATGAAAGGAGTTTTTTTACCGAATAACGATAAAAAATGCACTCAACCTAAGAAAGTGAGCATTGAAACCTATGGTTGTCAAATGAATGTGGCTGATTCTGAGGTTGTTGCGACTATGATGCAAATGGCGGGTTATGATATGGCCTCCGAGGGAGAAGAGCCGGATGCGATTTTGATCAATACCTGCTCTATACGCGACAATGCCGAGCAGAAGATTTACGGCCGTCTGAATTATTGGAACTCGAAGCGTTCAGCGATAGGTAAACCGCAAATAATAGGGGTAATAGGCTGTATGGCCGAGAGGCTTAAGAATGACCTTATCGACAATCACGGTGTAGATCTGGTAGCAGGCCCCGACGCTTATCTCGATCTTCCGTCTCTTGTAGCTTCGGCGGAACAGGGAGAGAAAGCCATAAACATAGAGCTCAGCACTACGGAGACCTATCGTAATGTGTTGCCACACCGTATGGGTAACGGCATATCCGGTTTCATCTCGATAATGAGAGGATGTAACAACTTCTGTTCCTATTGTATTGTGCCTTATACCCGCGGACGCGAGCGTTCGCGCGAGCCGGAGAGCATATTGGCTGAACTGCGCGACCTCAGGGAAAGAGGGTTCAAGGAGGCTACGCTTTTGGGACAGAACGTAAATTCATATAACTGGATTCCTGAAGATGGAAAAGAGGAGGAGCGTGTGGATTTCCCGCGTCTCCTGGCAATGGTGGCCGAGGCCGCGCCCGATATGCGTATACGGTTTACCACCTCGCATCCGAAGGATATGAGCGATGAGACATTGACGACCATATCGCGTTACCCGAATCTGGCGCGACATATACATCTTCCGGTCCAGAGCGGTTCCGACAGTGTATTGCGCGACATGAACCGCAAGTATACCAGGGCATGGTATCTTGACCGTGTGGCGGCTATCAGGAGGATACTTCCGGATGCCGGACTTACCACGGATATGTTTACTGGGTTTTACAACGAGACGGAAGAGGATTTCCAGCAGACATTGTCGCTGATGCGCGAAGCCGGTTTCGATTCCGCTTTCATGTTCAAGTACAGCGAGCGGCCCGGTACGTTGGCGGCACGCACTATGGGCGACAACGTGCCTGAGGAGGTGAAGATAGATAGGCTGAACCGCATGATAGAACTACAGAACCAACTGTCGTTGGAATCGAACCGCCGTGATATAGGAAAGGAATTCGAAGTTCTGGTAGAGGGAAGGTCGAAGCGTTCCGCGAGCGATTTCTGCGGACGCAGTTCCCAGGGAAAGATGGTGGTCTTCCCACGCGGCAACGTCAAGCGGGGAGAGTTTGTGAGAGTCAGGATAACAGATGCGACCTCGGCTACCCTCATAGGCGAGATAACAGAGTGATATTACCTTGGGGTAATAGTGAATGTAATTGATCCCCGGGTGCTTACGGCACCCGGTTTTTCAGACCATCTGGCCTGTCGTGCCGCCTGCTCGCATGCGCGACGGATTGCAGCGGAAGCTCCGCCCTGCGCCTGGGCCGAAGTAACATGACCTTCGGCATTTACCGTAATCGATACCTTCACAACTGTCTTGTGGCTCAGTGTAACGTCAGGTTTAGGGCAACCAAGGAAGTTTCGGCCGTTCATATGTCCAGACACACCTATCGAATTACCCCCGCTTCCGGAAGAGTCGAATTTACCTTCGGTCAAGCCGTTCGGCTGATTGAATTTTCCGGCCACAGCAGAAGTTGCCTTTTTCTTTTCCTCTTCCCCCTTGGGTTTAGGCTCTTTCAGGGGTGAGTTTTGTTTTTGGGTAACTATTTTCTCTTTTGGCGGAGCTATTGCCGGTTCGGGCTGTATATCGGCCACTTTGCTGTTTTCCGATTCGGCCAATTCAGGTTCTCCGGCCACAGGGGCGGCCGGCTGGTCGGCCAGCGGGTCTTCGTTGTCGCCGGCTTCGGGAATAAGTTCCGGCTCAAGGAAAACCTCCTCCTGACCGTTTTCAGGCATGGAAAGGGCCGCGAGAGCATCGCGGTTCCAGCCAACGCGACCTACGAAAAGGATAACGAGGAGCAGGGCCACCACAAACATGGTGACGGCTCCGGCGATAATCCGGTCTTTGTCCTGACGGGAAATACTCATTGCTGCCGCCCCTCCGACTGCGTGGCGCGTGTCGCGAGAACCATACGCAGATGATTCCTCGCGGCCATGTCGAGCACATCCACAACCTTGCCATATTCAACCCTTGTATCGGCATACAGGGCTATCGCTGAGGTAGAATCTTGTTGCTGAAGCAGAAGGAGCGCGGCTGTAAGTTCATCTTTCGATACGGGCCGTGCTTGAGAGCGTGAGATGTCATCGCTTCTGCGGTCGGTAACCAGAAACAGGTTCGCGGCAGAATCGACATATACTTCGGTAACAGGCTTGATCTGAGTCTGTTCGGCACTTTGCGGCAGAGACACATCGATAGCTGTCGGAAATACAAAAGTCGAAGTGACCATGAAGAAAATCAATAACAGGAAGATGACATCTGTCATGGATGACATCGAGAAAGTGTCGAGGGTAGAGAAATTTCTTTTAAGAGCCATACCCTTGTTTTTATGAAGGTTCGTTCAGAAGGTCCATGAAATCCATTGTCTTGGCTTCAAGGTCGTTCATGACACGGTTAAGTCTCGATACAAGGTAGTTGTATGCGAAGAGAGCGAGGATACCAACCACCAGACCGGCTACGGTAGTAACGAGGGCCTGGTATATTCCGGAGCTTAGCACGGCTATATTTGCACCAGTCCCGGCTTTTGTCATGGCAAAGAAGGCTTCTATCATACCTGCAACAGTGCCGAGGAATCCGAGCATAGGGGCACCCGCGGCAGTTGTTGAGAGCCAGGTAAGACCCTTGCCGAGTTTGGAAACCTCAAGGTTACCGGTGTTTTCTATAGCCACGAGAACATCAGACATCGGTCGGCCGATACGGGATATGCCTTTAAGAATCAGACGGCCATAAGGAGTATCTGATTTACGGCAAAGGTTTTCGGCGCTTTCCATATCGCCTTCGTGTATATAGTCCCGTATGCGCTTCATGAACGTATCGTCGTCTTTAGAAGCCCTGCGGATAACTATGCAGCGTTCGGCAAATATATATATGCTGACCAACAGCAGAAGGGCGAGGGGAATCATTATATAGCCGCCGTCTATAACCAACGACCAGAAAGAAAGGGAGTCCATTTTATAAATCATTATGGCGGGAAAGCCGGTTATTATTTCAGACGGTTTCGGTATTCGGCAATAGTCTTTTCAATGCCGAGGTACAAGGCATCGCAGACAATGGCGTGGCCTATGCTGACTTCATCGAGCAGAGGTAGAGATTTTTTGAAGAAAGCGAGGTTGTCGAGGTTCAGATCGTGACCTGCATTCAACCCTATTCCACGTCGTTTCGCTTCGATCGAAGCCTCGATAAACGGTTTGACAGCCTCGTCGGGGTCTTCGGGGTATCGGTCGGCATATGGTTTTGTATAAAGTTCCACACGGTCGGCTCCGATTGCAGCAGCTTTGGCTACTTGAATTGGATCGGCGTTTACAAAAATAGAACTTCTTATACCAGCCTGGCGTAGACGCGCTATTATAGGGCGGAGGAACTCTTCGTTTGCAATCACGTCCCAACCGGAAGAAGAGGTAATGGCATCGGGAGCGTCGGGGACCAATGTAACCTGAGCCGGAGAGGTCTTGATTACGAGATCTAAAAAATCAGGGGATGGATATCCCTCGATATTGAACTCTTCTGTGAGTACTTTTTTCAGCTCTGTCACATCGGAGCGTTTGATGTGCCTCTCGTCGGGGCGAGGATGCACGGTTATTCCCTGGGCTCCGAATTTTTCGCAATCGAGTGCGAAAGCGATGACATCAGGCCGGTTCTCGCCACGGGCGTTGCGCAGAGTGGCTATCTTGTTTATGTTTACACTGAGGCGTGTCATTATTAAGAACTATAGGTACAACAGGGTTGTTTTTCTTTAAAATAGTCAAAAAAATAGAAACAGCATGTAGCTATTGGAAAAAATCGGCACGGATTTTGTATCTTTGAAGTCTGCCGAAACGTCTTCATAAAAAGAATGAGTCGGTACGGCGACGAAACGAATTTTTCCAATGACGCAAAATTATAGAAATTTTCATTGGAAACAAAACGGAATACTCCCCTCTTGCCTTATGAATACAGCCAAAAACATAATATACAGAAACAATCAGGTTACCGATAAGGGAGACCGGAATTCATCCGGAGTGCCAAAAGTAAGCGCCGACATGCCGGTAGTGGAACTTCTTCCTCGTTTGCTGGAGTCCCCGAGCCATACTCTTTCGGTATCGGAAGAAGGGCGTGAGCTTGGACTTCTGACAGAGACATTGCTTCTCGAAGGGCTTGCGAAAGAATATTCGCGTCGCGATGACTGTGCTATCATATCGCTCAGGTGTGCGCCGGCTGACTATTCAGCTTCACGCATAGCCATGGCTGTGGAGGATGTAGGTTTCCATTTGCTTGACCTTTGGAGCGGAAGCACGTCGGAAGGGCTTACAGCCGTTTCGATAAGAGTGAGATGTGATGATCCTACCATGGCGGTCCACTCTCTTGAGCGTTATGGCTTTGAAGTGACAGATGTCTATGCGCGTCATTATGCAGATGCGGAAACGGCGGCGCAGCGTCTGTTGGCACTTCAGACTTATCTGAATGTATAAGGTTAAACCATAGAAAAGTAACGGCCACCATGAAGTTAGCGCTTTTTATAACAGACCGTCCTTCGGTAGAAGGAGTAGAGATAGAAAGGTTTATCCTTTATCTTTCGGAGGCCGGCTTTTCGCTGGATGTCTATAATGCGGGGGAAGAATGCGAATCTAATCCGGATATAGCGGTAAGTGTCGGCGGAGACGGTACTTTCTTGCGTATGGCGCGCCAGATGGCCCAGCGTGGAATACCTGTGACAGGAGTCAATGCCGGGCATCTTGGCTTTCTAACCCAATACGGTCTCGACGAGGCACCGCGTCTTGCCGAAGATATAATCAAGGGAAGATTGCGCGTAGAGGAGCGGATGATTCTGAAGTTCGAGTGCGCCGGTATACCGTCAGGTTTTTGGCCATATGCATTGAATGAAGTCGCGGTTCTTAAGGAAGATACATCATCGATGCTTGAGACGGAGGTTTATAATGGTGATAAACTTGTGGCCGACTATCTTTCCGATGGACTTTTGATAGCCACTCCTACCGGTTCTACGGCCTACTCGCTTGCGGCAGGTGGCCCGTTGGTTGATCCGAAATTGTCATGTATGCTGTTGGTTCCTGTGGCTCCGCATACACTCACACTCCGTCCTATGGTAACATCGGCCGATAGCGAGATGTTGTTGTTGCCACGGTCGCGTGCGGGCCGATGCAGGGTAAGTCTTGACGGGTTCAGCTTTTCGCTTGCCACGCCGGGAGAGATAAAGGTTCTACGCGCACCGTTCACATTAAAGGTGCTTTTACGTCCGGGAGCCGATTTTTTCGGTACGCTTAGGCAAAAATTGCATTGGGCGCAGCGGTAAGCCGGATTAGAACTATCGGATAAATAAAAAGTCCGGAATTACAATTGTAATTCCGGACTTTCTGTTGTCTTACCAGGATTCGAACCTGGACAGGCAGAACCAAAAACTGCAGTGCTACCATTACACCATAAGACAATCATCAGGATGCAACGGAAAGGAACCACTGGCATCCTTGAGTGCAAAGATAATTATAAATTTTATCTCATGCAAAAATCAGAGCAAATCTCAGAAAATATTTCGTAAGATTCCCCACATAACTATAGCTGTGGATATAGACCATAGTGTAGCCGGGTGATAGAAGAAGCGTCTTGCCCAGCCGGGTTTAAGGTCTCCCCATATGCCGATAGCTATAATAGGAAGCATACATAACAACATAGGGTTAGCGTTCCAAGCCCCCTTGAGGTCGGCATGTAGAAGTGCGTGGATCATTCTCTGGGCTCCGCATCCCGGACAATCGAGGCCGGTGAGGGTATGCCATAGACATTTGGGCATGAACCGAGAGACAGCCGGGTCGGCGAACCAGTAGAATATCCCGAGTAGCAACGCCATACATCCGGCAGAAATCCAGATTATGTGTTTAGTTCGATTGCTGAAATCAGACACCTCCAAACAGCATTACCGGAATGTAAATCGTATTGGTTATAAGGCCGAGCACGAAAGAGACGATAATCCAGATCTCGGCCCGGCGCGAAGCTTTCCGGGCACCTTCATAATCTCCGGCATAAAAACGGCTGCTTACCTGAGAAGAAAAGAAGATAGCCAGAATTCCGGGTATGAAACAGCATAGCAGGGTGCAGATAACGCTCCATATCATAAATGTCGGCGGCCGTTTTTCTTCCAGTTCCGGTTCGCGGTTCAGTTCCGGAAATATGGGTTTGTTCCTATAGTCGGGAGTTCCGGGGGGAACAGGTGTCGGAGGGGGTGTGGGATTGTTGGGATACCTGGGAGGTACTGGAGGAGGCACTCCGGGTTTGTCGCCATTATATGGCACCCCGAGTTTATCGGCCCACTGACGGTCGGCATTCCGAGTGTCGTTATCCGGTATTTTGTTTTCTTCAGACATAATATCAATTATTTTGTATCGCCCATGTTCTGCATGCTTACCAGACGGTGGTAATAACCGTTGAGGGCCATTAATTGTTCGTGGGTACCTTCTTCCACAATCTCGCCGTTGTGCATTACGCAAATCTTGTCGGCATTCTTGATTGTAGACAGACGGTGGGCTATTACGATCGTAGTACGGTCTTTCATGAGGCGATCGAGAGCCTCCTGTACCACGCGTTCGTTTTCGGTGTCGAGAGCGGATGTAGCCTCGTCGAGGATAAGCACCGGCGGATTCTTTAGGATAGAGCGAGCTATACTGATACGTTGGCGCTGTCCGCCGGAAAGACGGCATCCGCGGTCTCCCACCTTTGTGTCGTATCCTTGTTCCGTCTCCATTATGAAATCGTGGGCGTTGGCTATTTTGGCAGCTGCGATAACCTGCTCTTTCGTGGCGTTTGGAGCCCCGAAGGCTATGTTATTGAAGAAAGAATCATTGAAGAGAATCGCCTCCTGATTGACGTTTCCCATCAGAGAGCGTAGGTCGTGTACACGATATTCCTTTACATCGTGTCCGTTTACTTCCACGGTTCCTTCCTGTGCATCCCAGAAACGCGGGATCATGTCGACGAGCGTAGTTTTACCGGAGCCAGACTGACCGACGATTGCGACGGTCTTTCCTTCCGGAACTTCAAGTGACACATGTTTGAGCACCAGCTTGTCTTTGTTGTAGGAGAAGGAGACATCCTTGAAACGAATGCTGCCTTTTACGTTATTGACATCCGGAGCGGGTATAGGATTGGCGGGATCCTGAATAGGATTCTCGGCACTCATGATCTTGTCGATACGTTGAAGCGACGCCATACCTCGCTGAACAGTATAACCGGTTTTTGTGAGTTCTTTCGCCGGGTTAATGAGAGAGTAGAATATAACGAGGTAGTATATGAATCTGGCCGGGTCGAGAGAGGAATCGCCCTGAAGAATCAGGTTGCCGCCAAACCAGAGCACGAGCGCTATAGCCATTGTCCCGAGCAGTTCGCTGACCGGATGGGCGAGCGCCTGGCGGCGCGACATTCTTGTGGCGTAGCGCAGCAGCCGTCCTGTTTCGCTCTGATATCTGCGGTTCATCTGGTCTTCGGCATTATAGGCCTTCACTATACGCAGACCGCCGAGAGTCTCTTCGGTAGTGCTCAGCATCTCGCCTACTGTTTGCTGTACTTCAAGAGACTGCGCTTTAAGCTTTTTACCGATGCGGCCCATTATGTATCCCATGATCGGGAGCACCACAAGCACAAAGATTGTCATCTGCCAGCTGATAATAATCATTGCCACAAGATAGAAGATAATGAGCACCGGATATTTGAACACTGCATAAATAGACGAGAGGGCCGAGTTCTCGACCTCGCCTACATCGCCGGTTATACGGGCCATGATGTCTCCTTTGCGCTCGACGGTGAAAAATCCGATAGGTAGCGACAGTACTTTTTCGTACATGGCGTTACGGATGTCGCGTGTAACCCCGTTGCGCATAGGTATCGTGAAATATTCGCTGAAATAAGAGGTGCCGACCTTAAGCATGGTCATGAACACCAGTATCAGGCCAAGAATACCTAAAGTTGCGGCAGGACTGATATTCTGTGATGTTTCGGTAATATAACAGTAGAAGTTATTGACGCAGATATCCCACCACTCTTTCATGGGGTGTCCCTCAAGAGGAATATAAGTATAGGTCTTGGTGGAGATACCGAAAAGCACTTCCAGAATCGGGATAATGAACATGAAAGAGAAGAGGGTCATTATCGCCGAGAAGATGTTCAAGGTAAGGCTCAACACAAGAGTCCACTTGTAGGGAGCCGCGAATCTTTTTATAAAAAGGAAAAAGTCTTTCATATCTTTGGCTTGAATCCGAAGATACAAAGTTATATATTTTCCATCTAATATGGCTGATTCTCTCTTTAATTATACTAAATTTGCGAGTGAATTTAGTATGAAAGAGAAGAGAGAGGCGAGATACGCCACGCATTTGCCATTTACGGCCGGGGAGAAAATCGAATATTGGTTTCTCAGAGTGTCGTTCGGAGCGGTTTCCCGACTGCCGTTCAGGATACTTTATGGCATATCGGATTTCATGGCGTGGCTCGCTGACGACGTGGTTCATTACCGCAGGAAAATAGTAGAGGAGAATCTGCGCAGTTCGTTGCCTGCGTTGTCGGAAAGTGAGATAAAGGATACACGCAGGAAATTCTACCGGTTCCTAACCGACTATTTCGTTGAGACGGTTAAGATGGGACACATGTCGGCGGAGCGTATGAAGCGCCATATGCGTTTCGAGAATATCGACGAGGTCTCCGAACACCTTCGCGACGGCAGAAATGTAACATTGCTCTTAGGTCATTATTGCAATTGGGAATGGGTGTCATCGTTGCCATTGCATTTTCCTGAGAATGTGGAATGTGGTCAGATATACCATGTGCTTCATAATCGTGCCGCAGACAAGATGTTTCTGCGTTTGCGGTCTCATTACGGAGCGACGAGCATACCGATGGAGGAGACATTGAGGCGCCTTATAAAATGGCAACGCGAGGGGAAAGCAAGTGTCGTCGGATACATAGCCGACCAGTCGCCCAAGCCTAATTCAATACATTATTGGCTTGATTTCCTGCATCATGATACTCCCGTATTTACCGGCCCGGAGCGTATAAGCCGCAAACTCAAGTGTGCGGTATATTATCTGGACATGCACAGGGAGAAGAGGGGATATTATTCGGGTAAGTTTGTGAGGATAAGTGAAGATGCATCGCAAGAGCCGGAAAACAGAATAATCCGGGAGTATTTCGGCATGCTTCAGAAAACCATAGAGGATTGTCCTCCTTACTGGCTTTGGAGCCACCGCAGATGGAAGAGGCATAGATAAAGGTTGGTCGTCGCATGGCCGGGAGGGCTGCGGTTACTTGTCAAATTCCAGTAGAGGAAGGAGTCGGGCTACTGAGTCGGCAATCTGGCGTCGGTCTTCGAGTTCATCGCCTTGGAAGGGGATAGCGGCCTGTCGGTAAAAAGGGAGTCGTGTCGCGAGGTGAGCGGTTACATACTCTTTCAGCTCATCTTTATTTTTTCCTTCTGCGAGAGGTCTCCGGACTTTAGCCACCGTAAGTCTTCGAACTATGCAGTCTATGGTGGTGTCGATCCATATTGTCGTGCCACGGGAATTCATGAATTCCATATTGTCGCCGAAGCATGGTGTTCCACCACCGCAACTAATAATGACATTCTCCATTTCTCCGATTTCCCTGAGTACATTCCCTTCTATGCGCCGAAACCATTCCTCGCCGCGATTCGCGAAAAGAGAGGATACGGAAGCGTGGAAACGTTGTTCGATAAAGAAGTCCATATCGATGAACTGCAACCCCATTTCGCGGGCCAAAGCTCGGCCGAGGGTGGTTTTGCCACTGGCCATATATCCTATCATGAAGATGGGTTTCATTAGTTTTAGTTGCGAGTTTTTAGTTGTAAGTTTTTGATTTGGTTATAAGGGTGATAGGGTTCGAATCCGGTTGAGAACGGCGAGAGCTTCGGAGACCCCGGGAACGTCGGAAATAAGGAAGGAGCGTTTGCCGTGGTTTTCCCGCAGTTGGGTGCGTCGCGGTTCTTTCTGCAGCCATGCCAGCATGCGCCCGAAAGCCGGAGAGTTGTAATATGCCTTATTGTCGTCGCCCACGAAGTATAGATATAGCTTACCGCCCTTCATGACAAGACGTTCTATGCCGAGTCGTTTGGCTGCCATGCGCAATGGCACGACTTTTATAAGTTCTTCGGTAACGTGAGGGATGTTTCCGAACCGGTCTTTCAGTTCAGCGCGGAATTTACCGACACTTTCGAGGGAATCCATGTTGTCGAGTTGCTGATATAGCGCGATACGTTCAGCCTCCTGAGGAACATAATCGGGCGGAAGCCGCAATTCAAGATCGCTCTCCACAGTACATTCGGTTGTGAACTCCTCGTCGGCTCCGGCATTGATATCGGTAAAGGTATCTCCGAACTCTTCGGTTTTGAGTTCGGTAACGGATTCCTTGAGCAGTTTCTGGTAAGTTTCGTAACCGAGGTCGGCGATGAAGCCGCTTTGTTCCGCTCCGAGAAGATTTCCGGCTCCGCGAATATCGAGATCCTGCATTGCGATGTGTATTCCCGAGCCGAGGTCGGAGAAATTTTCGATGGCCTGCAGTCGTCGTCTCGCCACCGGAGTAAGTGGAAGACCGGGAGGCACGAACAGATAACAGAACGCCTTGCGGGAACTGCGGCCTACGCGGCCGCGCAGCTGATGCAGTTCAGAGAGACCGAAATGATGGGCATTGTTAACCAGAATGGTGTTTACGTTAGGCATATCGATTCCATTTTCCACGATGGTCGTGGAAAGGAGAACATCATAGTCTCCGGCTGCGAAATCGAGAATAGCTTTTTCAAGTTGTTCCGGGGGCATCTGTCCGTGTCCTTTGACGACTCTGACTCCAGGCACAAGGCGATGAAGGCGGGACTCAAGTTCATTAAGGTTCTCTATTCTATTTGAAATAAAGAAAATCTGGCCGTTGCGGCTCAGTTCGAAGTTCACTGCCTCGGCAAGCACTCCGTCGTCAAGTCCGCATACCACGGTCTCGATAGGCTGACGGTTTGCCGGCGGGGTGTTGAGCGAACTCAGGTCTCTGGCGCCCATAAGGGAGAACTGGAGTGTACGCGGAATGGGGGTGGCCGACATGGTGAGCGTATCGACGTTCACTTTAAGCTGTTTCAGTTTCTCTTTTACCGAGACGCCGAACTTCTGCTCCTCGTCGATTACAAGAAGCCCGAGATCCTTGAATACCACTTGTTTGCCGACAAGTTTGTGAGTACCTATGATGATGTCGATTTTACCTTCGGCGAGGTCTGACAGAATCTGTCTCGTATCTTTCGCCGACCGTGCACGCGACAGGAAATCGACTCTTACGGGCAGATCTTTCAGTCGGTTTGCGAAGGTGCGGTAATGCTGCATAGCAAGCACCGTAGTAGGTACGAGCACAGCGGTCTGTTTGCCATCTACGGCAGCCTTGAAGGCCGCTCGTATGGCAAGCTCGGTCTTACCGAAGCCCACATCTCCGCAAATGAGGCGATCCATTGGCCTCGGCGACTCCATATCGGCCTTTATTGCCTTGGTGGCCTTCAGTTGGTCGGGGGTGTCTTCATATATGAAACTTGCCTCCAGTTCATTCTGCATGTAAGAGTCAGGCGAGAACTTGAAACCTTTCTCTTCGCGGCGCGCGGCATAAAGCTTTATAAGATCGCGCGCTATATCCTTCATCTTGGTCTTTGTGCGCTCTTTCAGTTTTTGCCAGGCTCCGCTGCCGAGTTTGCTTATCTTGGGAGGCACACCTTCCTTGGCGCGGTATTTAGACAGTTTATGCAAAGCGTGGATGCTGACCAGAATAATATCGTCGTTCTGATAAACAAGTTTGATCAATTCCTGAGGCCGGCCGTTGACATCTGTTTTTATAAGACCTGCGAAACGACCTATACCATGGTCGGTATGGACAATGAAATCTCCCGGCTCGATCTGATTCAGTTCCTTAAGACTCAACGCTACCTTACCGCCACGTGCGCGGTCGGAGCGGAGAGAGAATTTATGGAAGCGGTCGAATATCTGATGGTCGGTAAAGAAGCAGATTTTAAGCTGGTTGTCGCAGAAACCTTCGTGGATGGTGCGGTCTACCGGTGTGAAATTAATATTGTCTCCACGGTCTTTGAAAATATCGCGCAGACGGTCTGTCTGATGTATTGAGTCAGACAATATAAGTAGTCTGTAGCCCTCTTCGAGCAGACGGGAAAAAGACTCGGAGATAAGTTCGAAATTTTTGTGATATAGAGTCTGTAGAGACACATCGAACTTTATGACGGCATCAGGCTGGATGGATTGATTTGTAAGTGTTTTTGATCCGAACTCTACAAGGCGTGATTTTTCGAAACGGGAAACGAAAGCTTCGGCATCGACGACATTGGCCATGGCATGGCTGTCTCCCTCGCCGGCAAGGAGAGCGGAATCGGAAAATTCCTGAGAAGCGATCTCCCTTATTCTCTGTACGAGCCACATTGTGTCGGAAACAAAGACAGGACTATCGGGTTGGAAATATTCGAGGAGCGATACGCCGCTTCGGGCGGTAGCATCGCCAACGGGGGCGGGAATTACCGATACTTTATCTACTTTAGCCTGACTAAGCTGGGTTTCTACGCTGAAAGTGCGCATGGAGTCTATCTCATCATCGAAAAAATCGATACGATAAGGATATTCGCTTGCAAAAGAGAAAACATCGAGTATAGAACCCCGTCGGGCGAACTGTCCGGGCTCATATACATAGTCGGTTTCGTGAAACCCGAGTTCGCGTAACCTTTGCGCGAGTTTCGAAGGAGTGGTACGGGTATCGGTGGAGATGGAAACCGTATTTTCGGCCAGATGCCGAGGCACGGGTACTTTTTCGGCCAACGCTTCGGGCGATGCGACAATCCAACGTAGCCGTTCGGGAGCGATAAGCGCGTCGAGCACCTCGGCACGCAGAATCTGTTGCGCGGGGTCTTGCTGACCGAATCTGATGTCGCGCCGATATCCGCTCGGGAAAGCCATGACACGTTCCTGACCGAGAATCTGCGAGAGGTCGTGGTATAGATATCCGGCAGCATCGGGATCGTCGGCAACCACAAGATGGGGGCCGTCGGTAAGTTCGAGTCCGGCCAGCAGCATAGCCGCCGCCGAACCCTTGAGACCTTCGAGGGAAATGCGGCGATTTTTCTTAGATCTCAAAGTTTTGCGTATCGCATCTATTCGCGCCGGGGTTGCGAAAAAAGCATCGGCATCCTGAACAGTCATGACAAACTATTTCTTGCTCTTTTTCTGCGATGATTTACCCGGGGCAAGTATCTCGCGGTATCGCGGGGAGCGCAAAATAGAGATTGCGGCATCGAGAGCCGGGTCTTTTTTTAGTATGGCAATCTGTTTGCCCCGGTTGAAATGATAACGGCTTACTATTTCCTCTTCGAGGTATTGCGAAACTTCATCGCGTCTCAATTTAAGGTCCCGCTCCAGACTGGGGGAGAATATAGAGTCAATCCTCGCCAGTACTGCGGAGGTCTCATCGGAATCGAACCCTTCTATCTTGGCGGCGTCGCGCAATTGTTTCAGAATAGGTTCCGCCGAATTCTTGTAATTGAACCTTGAAGGGTCGAGGGTAGAGGAGAAATCGGCATAAATGGAATCGGTGATGGTGAAAGTATGGGGATTGTCAACTTTTCTGCCAGAGGCATAGAAACGGTTTGCGTAGTCGAAAATCTTGTGGTCTGTAACAAGCTGATATAGCAGCGAAGATGGCATTGGCCATTCGATTATGGAATCGGGAGTAAGACCGCCACCGTCGCGCACTTCCCTTCCGGCTAAGGTACGGTAAACGTTGGTGAGACTATCGGGAGTTCTGGCCACACTGCCGTCCGGATTACGTCGGGAATAGTCCAGAGCCTGTATCAGACGACCGGAGGGGAGCAGATATTTCGCCACGGTAACTTTCAACATACCATCGAACGGAAGAGGTAGTGTGCTCTGCACCAATCCTTTGCCGAAACTGCGTGATCCTACGAGCACGGCCCGGTCCAGATCCTGGAGCGCTCCGGCGGTTATCTCGGATGCGGAAGCGGACCCCCCGTCGATAAGCACAGCGAGAGGCATCGAAGATGGAACAATCGGGTCATGGCGGGTTTTGTAGGTTTTTCCGGGGCGGGCATCGCTTCCGCGTGTGCTCAGCACCTCGGTGCCTTTTGGTAGGAAAAGGCTCAGAATCTCCACGGCACTTTCCACCAATCCACCTCCGTTGCCACGCAGGTCGAGAACGAGCGAGTTTACCTTTGGGTCAGCCAGCAGATCCTTAACCGCGTTTCTGACCTCATCGGGCGACTTGGTGATGAAAGATGTGAGGTTCAGATATCCGGTACTGTCGGCCACCACACCGCTGTAGGTAACCGACGGTTCCTGGAGTTTCGCTCTGGTAACGGTAATGTCGAGAATGGAATCCGGACCTATATATGGGCGGGCGACCTTCACACGAACCTTTGTACCCGGTTGACCCCTAAGCAATTTCGAGACATCGGGATTGAATTTCGAGGCCACGTCGATACTGTCGACAAAGAGAATCTTGTCTCCCGGGAGCAATCCGGCCTTGGCGGCCGGAGAATTCTCGTAAGGCCCCGAAATGTAGGTGCAGGAATCGCGCACCATTATATAAGAACCGATACCGCCATATTCTCCGGTAGTCATGCGCATCAGCTGCTCGGCATCATCGGCGGTGTAGTATTCCGTATAGGGGTCAACAGTGCTGAGCATAGCTCCGATAGCCTGGCGGAAAGCCTCGTCGGTGCGTATAGTGTCGACATAATTCTCTTCCAATACTTTTACGAGAGCGTTGAAAGTAGTAAGATTGCGCGCGGTAGCGGCATCGTGGCTTTTCTTTCCGGCGGAAGCGCAGGCGAATGCGATTCCGAGTAAGATAGCTGCCAGGGCAAAGTGAAGGTATGCTCGTTTTTTCATGTTTAATTATCTTTTGGGCGGTGCGGATAGTCTACGGTGAAGTGCAGACCTACGCTCTCCTTTCTCTCACGCGCGTTGCGCATTATAAGGTAACCGACGTTAATAACATTTCTGAGTTCGCAAATTTCGCGGGATGGTTTGCTTGCCTTGAATAGACGTTCGGTTTCTTCATAAAGAATGTCAAGACGGTTCCATGCGCGGTCAAGGCGCAGGTCGCTTCTGACAATACCTACATAATAACCCATGATTTGGTTCACTTCCTTCAGTGATTGGGTGATGAGCACCATCTCTTCAGGGTGGCTGGTGCCTTCGTCGTTCCAGTCGGGCACATCGTTACGCAGGTCATAGTGAGGGGCCATCTCAAGGGCATGGCGTGCGGCGGCATCGGCATATACGACTGCCTCGATAAGGGAGTTGGATGCAAGACGGTTACCACCGTGCAGACCTGTTCTGGAACATTCTCCGAGGGCATAAAGACGCTTTATGGAGGACTCTCCGTTCAGGTCAACGTTGATACCTCCGCATAGATAGTGGGCGGCCGGCGCCACGGGAATCATATCTTTGGTAATGTCGATACCGAGCGACAGGCATTTTTCGTAAATGTTCGGGAAATGACGTTTGGTTTCCTCGGGGTCTTTGTGAGTAACATCGAGATATACATGATCTGAGCCATGCAGTTTCATTTCAGAGTCGATAGCCCTGGCCACGATGTCGCGCGGGGCAAGTGAGAGTCTTGGGTCGTATTTAGCCATGAACTCTTCACCGTCGAGGTTACGGAGCACGGCTCCGTAACCTCTCATAGCCTCTGTTATAAGGAAAGAGGGCCGGTCGCCGGGATGATACAGAGCGGTGGGGTGGAACTGGATGAATTCCATGTCGGATACGGTTCCTTTGGCACGATATACCATTGCGATGCCGTCGCCGGTAGCCACGAGCGGGTTTGTGGTAGTGGTATAGGCGGCTCCTACGCCACCGGTAGCCATAACGGTAACACGAGCCAGGAAAGTCTCGACCTTACCGCTTGTTTCATCAAGAACGTAGGCTCCGTAGCATGTTATGTCCGGGGTACGACGTGTAACAAGTTTGCCCAGATGATGCTGAGTGATTATCTCGACGGCGAAATGATGCTCGTAAATATCGATATCGGGGTTTTCGCGCAGTTTTCTGATAAGACTCTGTTGAATTTCGGCACCGGTGTTGTCGGCATGATGCAGGATTCTGAACTCGGAGTGTCCGCCTTCCCGGTGCAGGTCGAATTCTCCATCCTCGTTACGGTCGAAGTCAACTCCCCACTCGAGCAGCTGTCTTATCTGCGAAGGGGCTTGGGTAACCACCTTCGTAACGGCTTCAGGATCGGAAAGCCAGTCGCCGGCTATCATTGTATCCTGAATGTGTTTTTCAAAATCGTCTTTAAGCAGGTTGGTCACCGAAGCGACACCGCCCTGAGCGAGGTTTGTGTTTGCCTCTTCGAGGGTAGATTTGCATATTACGGCAACTTTACGGCCCTTTCCTGCGACTTTCAGGGCGAAGCTCATACCGGCTATACCGGAGCCGATAACGAGATAATCATATTTTTTTGCCATTGTCCAATATATAATAGTACTGCCCGGAGGTCCGGATGGATGCCAAGGGGTAGTGAACTTGCAAAGTTAACAAAAATATCATAACTTTGCTTGAATGAACAATTATAACTCAAAGATGCGAATGCCGGCGCTGCTGTCGGCCATACTGATACTGGCATTAGTCACAGCCTTGCAAGCCTGTGCCGGTCGTCGTGTCGCGACTTCCGTGGCGGAGAGCGACGGGGAGGCTGCTCCCGATCTTATGTTCAGCGGAGATTCGGCAATGGCTATGGTGGAAAAGCAGGTGGCGTTCGGTCCTCGCAAGCCGGGTACGGCACCGCATGCCGCAACCGGTAAATGGCTGGAAGAGACGCTCTCGAAGACAGGAGCCAAGGTTCATACCCAGAAAACTATGTTGAGAACCTTTGACGGTGTTCAGATACCCATGACCAATATATTGGCTTCGCTTAATCCTGAGGCTGAGAGGCGGATGCTTGTAATAGCCCATTGGGACACCCGTCCCTGGGCCGATCAGGACCGGGATCCGTCCAAAAGGAAAGAGCCGGTCATGGGTGCGAACGACGGGGCATCGGGCACCTCGGTGATTCTGGAGCTGGCGCGTGTGCTGGCAAAGAACAGCGATCTTAAGTGTGGCGTGGATTTCCTGCTTGTTGATGCTGAAGACTGGGGCGATGAAGGAGATGACGAATCGTGGGCGATGGGAGCCCGTTACTTTGTGAACAATCCTCCGGATTCGGTATGGAAAATACCTGAAGCCGCTATAGTGGTGGATATGGTCGGGGATGCGAACGCCACATTCCGTCCCGAATATTTCTCGCAGCAGTCGGCACCGGGACTTAACCGCAGAATCTGGACCATCGCGGAGGAACTCGGATATGGAAACATTTTTATCGATGAGCCGGGGGGTGCTATAACCGACGATCATATTCCGTTTATAGAGATAGGGATACCGGCGGTAGACATAGTCGACTACAGAATGCAGCCTGAACAGGGTTTCCCACCACAGTGGCATACTACACAGGACACCCCCGACCGTCTGTCGGCCAAGACACTGCAGAGTGTGGGGAGGACGCTGGAATATCTGATGCTGACCACTGAATAAGCCGTTTGCTGACGTTTATTCGGCTTTTTGAAACAATAGACAAACAATTTTATATAAGACATAAAATGAATTTTATCGACGAACTCACATGGCGCGGCATGATACACTCCATGATGCCGGGAACCAAAGAACAACTTGACAAAGAGATGACGACGGCCTACCTGGGTATAGACCCGACGGCCGACTCACTGCATATAGGACACCTTTGCGGAGTCATGATGCTCCGGCATTTTCAGCGTTGCGGCCACAAGCCGCTGGCGCTGGTCGGAGGCGCTACCGGCATGATCGGAGACCCCTCGGGAAAATCGGCTGAGCGTAATCTGCTTGACGAGGAGACGCTGCGCCATAACCAGGAGGCGATCAAGAAGCAGCTCGGCAAGTTCCTCGACTTCGAGAGCGATGCCCCTAACCGTGCGGAACTGGTGAACAACTACGACTGGATGAAGGACTTCACTTTCCTTGACTTCGCCCGCGACATAGGTAAACATATAACTGTAAACTACATGATGGCCAAGGATTCCGTTCAGAAGCGACTGAACGGCGAAGCCCGCGACGGACTTAGTTTCACAGAATTCACCTATCAGTTGCTTCAGGGATACGACTTTATGCATCTCTACGAGACAAAAGGTTGTAAACTTCAGCTCGGCGGTTCTGACCAATGGGGCAATATCACCACCGGGTCGGAGCTTGTGCGCCGTAAGCTCGGCGGCGAAGTCTATGCCCTTACCTGCCCGCTGATAACAAAGGCCGACGGCGGTAAGTTCGGAAAGACCGAGAGCGGCAATATATGGCTTGATCCCAGATATACGTCGCCTTACAAATTCTACCAGTTCTGGCTTAACGTATCGGATGCCGATGCCGAGAAGTATCTGAAGATATTCACCTCGCTGAGCAAGGAAGAGATCGAGGCGCTTGTGGCGGAACACAATCAGGATCCCGGTCTGCGCCCCATGCAGAAGAGACTTGCCAAAGAGGTAACCGAAATGGTACATTCTCCGGAGGCTTACGAAGCGGCGGTGCGCGCCAGCAGTATACTTTTCGGCAAGGATGCCGCCGAGATTCTGAAAAGCATAGATCAGCAGACACTGCTTGACGTGTTCGAAGGCGTACCGATGTTCGAGGTTTCCGCATCCGAACTCAAGGAGGGAATAGCGTTACTTGATCTCCTGACCGTAAAGACCGGTATCTTCCCCTCGAAGGCTGAGGCCCGCAAAATGACCGCCGGCGGTGGTGTGCAGATAAATAAAGAGAAAGTAACCGATTCGGCAGCCGTAATAACCGCCGACCAGCTGATAGCCGGGAAGTATATACTGGCACAGCGCGGCAAAAAGAACTATTTCCTTATAACTGTTTCCTAACGACGGGCGTAATTATGGTCTGTCTGAGTTTCGATATAGAGGAATTCGATCTTCCGACCGAACATGGCGTAGACATCCCGTTTGAACGACAAATAGAGGTGTCGCGTCATGGCGCGGTCCGTATACTCGACATATTGCGGAGACATGGAGTACGCGCCACTTTTTTCACGACGGTGAGCTTTGCCAAATCCGCGCCTGAGATCGTGGAGCGCATAGTTGCCGAGGGGCATGAGCTTGCCAGCCACGGCATGCGGCACTCTTCGTTCAGAATAAGCGACCTTTCGGATTCCCGGCGGGAACTTGAGAAACTGTCGGGCTCCGAGGTAAAGGGGTATCGTCAGGCCCGTATGATGAAACTTGACGAGAGGGAAGTCGCCAAGGCCGGTTATCTCTATGATTCATCGTTGAATCCGACATTCATACCCGGCAGATATATGAGCCTTTCGGCACCGCGTACTCCTTATATAAAAGATGGAGTGGTTCAGATACCGGCATCGGTGACTCCGATGGTGCGCTTTCCTCTTTTCTGGCTTGCCGCCCATCTCCTGCCTCAGTCGCTTTACCGTATGCTTGCATGGCGTACGCTTGTACACGACGGACATTTCGTAACCTATTTTCATCCTTGGGAGTTTTACGACCTGCATACCATGCCGGACTATAAGATTCCCGGAATAGTGAGTATGAATTCCGGTGAAGGGATGGTGAAGAGACTTGATGCTCTGGTAGAGTGTATGAAAAGCCGTGGTATGGAGTTCGCCACCATAGGGGAGCTTGCGGAAACAGTCTTGAAGAAACATTAAAAACAGCGCGTTTCAAGATGAAAAAGATCACCATTCTTCTTCCGGCTTACAACGAGGCCCAGTCGATACCGTTGCTGAGGGAGCGAATGCTTGAGGTAGCCCGGGAGAATCCGGGTTACGAATGGGAATTCCTGATGGTAAACGACGGTAGTACCGACAATACCCTCGATATGATGCGGAGGCTGCATGGGGAAGACTCCAGATTCAGCTATATCGACCTGTCGAGAAACTACGGTAAGGAGATAGCCATGATGGCCGGTCTCGACTATGCCACGGGAGATGCGGTGATAATCATGGACTCGGATATGCAGCATCCCATATCGGTGATACCGGAGATGATACGCAACTGGGAAGAGGGTTATCAGGACGTATATGCGCAGCGTAAATCATCGAAAGAATCGTGGCTGAAACGCAAAACCTCGCAGTGGTATTACTCGATGCTGCAGAATTCCACCCGCATACCTATACAGAAGAATACCGGAGACTTCCGATTGCTCGACAGGGTATGCGTTAACGCATTGCGCGATATGCGCGAAACGCAGCGCAATACCAAGGGTATGTTCTGCTGGATAGGTTTCCGAAAGAAGGGGCTGGAATATGAACAGCTGGCGCGCGAGAACGGCAAGACGAAGTGGAGTTTCTGGTCGTTGGTAAATCTGGCCGTAGACGGTCTCACGTCATATACTACCGCACCGTTGCGCATAGCGTCGGTGTTGGGGATATTAAGTTCCGTGGCGGGTTTGGTGTTTCTGGTGTATATACTTGTGAATACCTGGGTTTTCGGAGATCCGGTGGCAGGATATCCCACCATTATGGTAACGATACTCTTTCTCGGAGGAGTGCAATTGCTGTCTTTGGGAATCATAGGGGAGTATTTAGGGCGCATCTTCAACGAGACCAAGGGAAGGCCGCCCTATCTGGTAAATATATATAACGACCGTCAGCTAAAGGAGCAGGAGAAAAGATGACATTGACCGGAATCGAGAGGAACATCCGTCTGCGGAGGTTCTTCTCTTCATATTGGACCATAGGAGTCTTATGGGCACTGATAGCTTTGTTTGTGGTATTGGGGAAGTATCACGGCGATCCTATGCGCCTGAACAACTTTCTAATTTACAGGCAAACGTTCTATCATACTCTTGAGCAGGTAAACCTTTACGCCTATTATCCGGAGGAGTATTTCGACCATAATCTTTACGGGCCGCTGTTCGCCATAATCATAGCTCCGTTCGCGTTGCTTCCCCATCTTGCCGGTGCTATAGCCTGGGAACTGTTTCTTGCCGGGGTGATGTTTCTGACCATATATCTGTTTCCTTTCGGTAGGCAACGTAATATTTTGATAATGTGGTATGTAAGCAACGAGATAGTATCAACGTTGCTGATGACGCAGTTCAATATGGTGATAGCGGCATTGTTGCCTGCCACGTATCTGGCGTTGCGGCGCGATAGGGAATGGCTTGCGGCCCTGTTCATACTTATAGGTGCGTTCACCAAGATTTACGGGATTGTCGGGCTGGCCTTATTCTTCTTCGCCCGCAGGAAATGGAACATGGCGATGTGGTTCGGGGTATGGAGTGTGGCGCTTTTCTGCCTGCCGATGCTGCTGTCGAGTCCGTCGTATATCGTGGATCAGTATCGTGAATGGTATCTCTGCATTACGGATAAGAACGGCATCAACACGGCTGCCGCTTCCGTAATAGACCTTTCGTTTCATCAGAACGTATCGTTTTTAGGAATGGTCCACAGGATAAGCGGGCGGGAGTTTTCCGATCTGTATATCCTTATACCGGCTGTGATATTGTTTTGTCTGCCTTATGTAAGAATAAAGGAGTATCGTTATGATGGATTCCGTTGGGGATTCGTGGCTTCGGCGCTCATGTGTCTGGTTCTGTTCAGCACGAGCACGGAATCGAGCGGTTATATAATGGCTTTGCTTGGAGTGGCCATATGGTATTGGTCGGCTCCTTGGAAGCGAGACGGCTGGGCATTGTTCCTGCTTTTATTCGCCTTGGTACTGGGAAGTTTCGGCCATAGCGATCTCATGCCCCGTTATCTACGTCAGGAATTCATACGGCCATATGTACTTAAAGCGTTGCCGATAACGCTGGTGTGGTTGCAGCAGATATATGAGTTGCTTTTTAAGGATTATTCTGTAAGACGGTAGTTTTTAAGTTTTGGCAGACGGTTACTTCGGCTTCCGCCTCAGCATAGTAAGAGAGCGGTTTATTTTTTGGGGGGAAATTATAGGAATAATGGGAGGTTGGGGAATTTTGGAATTAATATGGATTTTCGGGGATTTGCATTTTTCGGGGAATTAATTTGGAGCAAGTCTCATCTTTTATTAACTTTGCAGAAGAAACCCCAAGGAGGGGTGGGTGAGTGGCTGAAACCACCGGTTTGCTAAACCGACGTAGGGAGCAATCTCTACCACGGGTTCGAATCCCGTCCCCTCCGCAAAACAGGCCGCGCCAATTTTGGCGCGGCCTGTTTCTTGTTGTTAATGTCATCAGTCATCAGTCATTAACGACCTTAAAACTAAAGACTAATGACCAATGACTAAAGACCACATTACTTTTTCACTACTTTTCGAGTTTCGGATCCGGTGCGGTGCAGGTATATGCCGGAGGGAGCTTTTTCGTAATCGATGCTTCGGCCTTGCAGATCATACCATTTGTCGGTTGTAACGATACCGGTTTCGGGCAGATTGTCTATCCCCGATCCCGGATCGGGGATGCGGAATGTAATCTGAATCTTACGCAGGTTAGCCGCGTTGCCGGGATTCAACACAGGATTCAGTGAGGATCCTACAAGATAGCAGAGCATCAGGTTGTAGGTTTCTCCCGGAACGGCACCCTTGAAATTGTAACGGGTATCTATCGTGAAAGATTGACCCGGTTCGGAAAGAAATACAGGTTCGCCGAAATAGTCGATAATCTCAGCATTACCGGATGCGTCGAAATTGCCGAGAACGGCCGGGCATAGAGAGTAGGCAACCAGACCATCGTTCAGTTCTATAGTAGCCGTGATGTGCATGTCCGAGGGATCGGGTATGAGTTTCGAGGCCTTGTGGTATCCTTCTATGCTGAAGTCAAGTACGTCGATATCCGGCAATCCGGGGTTGGGGTGCATAACGTCAGGATAGAAACATTCGTCGGTGAGGATGCGTCCGGAAGTCTCTTCGAACAGAGAAACGAATACATCCGTGTCGGCAGTGATGCCGAAAGGGTCAGTGGTCATGGCATACAGGTCTGTAATCATTTCTCCTTCCACAGTCTGATGGGCACCGATGGTAACCATCTTGCTCTCACCGAGGAAATATGGCGTCGAACCCTGATATATCACCGGAGCTATGCCGCGGCTTAATTCCATATCATGATTATTGGTCAGTTTGTAACGCACCTTGGCGAGACAGCCGTAATAAATGCCGGAGACTATATCTACGTCATCTACAGAGAAGAAATTGCCGCGTTTGGAACTTATGGCGTATTCAGAACCTGCTTTGGCGATATTGATGAAGTTGTTGAAACCGTGTAGCGGGCGTACAGGTATCCATTTTTCGGCTTGGTCCTCGATATTTGTCTGCTTGGAGACAATAGTGAATTTGTAAGTACCGTCTGCAAGATCGAGTTGACTGAGGTCTACGTTACATTTGAAGTTCTCGGGATATAGTCCATATCCGGGAGGCATGCGCTGAACCTTGGAGTTTAGCGGGCAAACGATGGAATCATTGGCTCCTTCCATTCGTATGCTTACACCCATCATGGTTTCTACCTGATAAGGGGTGTAGTTGATCCAGGCACTGTCCTGATCGTCTACGAGAGATAAGGAGAGTATGTTGTTGTCATCAAGTGAGCCTGCGAGAGCGCCGAACTGAGTCAGATAGAGATCGCGCTGAACGGCAGGAAGTCCGGTGGGTTTCCGGATGCCGAAAACACCATCCTGGTCGAAGTTGTATCCTCCACCGCCTCCACCTCCGGCACCGAGCGACATCGGGTTAAGGGCATCGAGAGCGAAATATCCGTCGCTCATCTCGCTCCATCCCCAGTTAAGGTGATATAGACCGGTTTGGGAATCGTAACCGTCGACAATGAAAGAGTGTCCGCCGCCAAGCATAGAGCCGCCGCCGTAAAGAACCGGGCCGACTTTGTCGAGATTATCGTAAACGAGATTGTCCCATTCGGTGGCACTCACATAGTTGCGTAGTATGTACTGCAGATTAGGATCGTATTTGAAATACTTCACAAGAGCGAGCGACGGATATACGCCCAAAGCTCCCGAGGAGTCCTGGGCATATGCCATCTTAACCGACGCCCCGGCTGATTTCATAAGGTTTGCCACAGCGTCGGCTTGTGTTTCAGTCCAGTCCCCGTTGCGGTAAGAGAGGAGCATGTTTTCCCAATCGAAAGGATGGGCCGAAAAATCCCATGAAAGCCTTTTGCCGCTGGCCTCATCGTTATAACTTATGGAGCCCACTCCCACATCGGGATATTGGAAATAATTCATGATCTGCGCCATAGACGTAGCCACACATCCCGTGTAGGCTCTTGAGCCGCTTACTACAGGGCATAACAGATTGTAAGGTTCGCCCTGATCCCAGCTTGTGAGTATCATGGGGGCTATATCACGTCTGTCGGCCTGAGGGAGGGAGTTATCAAGATTCCTGATCCCATTGGATTTGGCCCAGTCTATGCGGCGTGCATATTCATCCAGCCACCACTGCATTGCGGGGGGGATATTATCGGAACTGAAAGTGCCGTCTTCGTTATAACCTAACAATGGAATAGCCAGGTCATCGGCGCTTACAATCATGTAACCTTTATTCTCATTGTCTGGCGAGAATACATATAGAGCGGCATCTCCGGCAGGCGTCCGCATAGTGTGGACAAGATGCTGAGCAGAGATATTCATGCCGCGTGTGAATCTGACAGTCCGGCTATCATCAAGTCGCTCAAGCGCCTGTGCGGGCGATAGGGTGGTGGCCTGAGAAACGAGACCTGCGGCTAAAGCAGTGGCCAGAAGGGTAAAAAGTCTGTTCATGTAGTGTTTTTCGTATCGAGAGTTATATGGTAGACAGGTGTCCGGTCAAAGACACCTGTCTTGATATTGTTTCTGGGAAAACCGGGGCGCACATTCGGGTGCGCCCCGGGATTATAGAAGATCATAAGGTCGGGGAATCATCAACGGATGTTTACCTTGCGGTTGTTGATGATATACAGACCTGCGGGGAGAGACCTGACAGCCTCGGCATCGGCATCGCGCAGGATAACGATACCCTGTGTCGAAACCACGGTAAAGCGGCCATCGGTTGTGAAGATGCTGTCGACACCTGTAAGGGTGGGATCAACGTGATATGTCAAAGAGATGTAATCGCTTTCAAACACATCATCGAGTATGAAGGCACCACCATATATGGTTACAGTGTAGTCTCCGGACTCGGTAACCGGTGTCTCGAATTCAACGAGGAACGAAGGATGTTCGGCACTATCTACCTTGGTTACGGACTTGGCATTGCTGACCACGGCGTATCCCTTCTTCAAAGCTATGTTGCCGTTGTTGAAGTATTCGCTGAGCGAAGCGGATTCTGCGTCGGGGAATGTAACTGTGATAGATGAAAGATCCTTTACCATAGCACCGTTCTCGGGATCGGTCTCAACAGTGTATTCGCGCTGTGGAAGCACTTTCCAGGTGTATTCGGCCTGTTCGGCAAGAGGAGTTCCGGAAATGTCGAGAGCGCCCGCGGGAATGGTTACGGTAAGAGAACCGGAGGTTGTGGCTTCTGAAAGTTTGCCGCCACCGGTGCTGATGAGAACAGCGTTCGGCATTGAAGGCTCGAAAACTACACGGTACCACATTGTCTGATCATCGAGAGAGGGAGAGTAAGGCACAAGATCGGTACCGTCGAAAGAAACCTTGATCTGGCTGAATTCGGCTCCGGCGGCAACCGATTCTTCTTCACCGAAGAGGAATGCGACATCGATGTTGTAACCATAGTTTATGACACCGACAGAAGGAGTGGGAGTCCATTCCTGAGAAACTTCAGACTTACGCTCGATAACGTAAGGAACGTTGATGACATCGTTAGGCTGATTGCCGTCTATAATCAGGGAACCTGCCATAATCTCAAGTATGTAGTTTCCTACAGCGAAAGGATTCTCGGCATCGTTCTCAATCTTAATCGTAACGGTGTTGCCGTCTATAGTAATCATCTGAGGCAATATCTGCATTCCTATTGAGAGGCCCTGACGGAAGTAAGCGTCGAAGTTGTTTTCATCGACAGCGACAGAGGCAGCCTCTTCGAAAGTGATCTTGAACTCAGGATTTACATTGGGCACAGAGCTGCCGGCTTCGGGAGAGAAGACCATGTTGTAATTTTTCTTTTCTCCGAATTGCGCGCTGTAAGAGAGGGCTGAAGAAGCCTGTTCGCCGTCTACTATGAAAGCGTTTTCGTCGGCAGTGATTTCAAGGGTACCTACCGTGGAGAATACTGCCTGGTTGATATACATCGAGAGAGCCGGCTGTCCCCAGGTAGCCCATGTCTGTATCCAACCCCAGCCGATTTCTGATTCCGGATCTTCGACTTTCTTGACATCGACTCCATTGAACTTGACCCAAGGACCGTTTTCAGTAGTCTCGGCAGCTTCGAAAGTATCGGCATCATCAACGCGTATGATTATGAACTGTCCCTCGGAGGGGAATTCGTTTGCAGAACCGTCGGCAGGGTCGAACGTGTAAGCCAGAGGCAGGGAAAGATCAAGGGTATAGTCAGCGGTCAGTTCCTTGGTGACCTGACAACCGGGCTGGAAAACATAATCTTCCGACTCATCGCTCCAGACAGTCTGATAGAAGAATCCGGCTGGTATATGCAGGGTATATTTGCCGGCTTCAGTGATTGTCGGGAACAGAATCTGTATGTTTATATCAGTATCGGAAGATGCACCCGGCTCTATGGATTGAGCTGCAATCGGTTCTCCGCCTTCAGAGGTCAGTGTGATTTCTGAAATGTTTTCTTCGTTGAACCAGATCATGTGTTCTCCATCGAAAGGAACGCCGAAAGAGAATTTATTGAGCTTCCGTACGGTGGACCCAGGTACGGGAGATAGATTGATGTCGATGGTCTGGTTGTTCTCTTCGAAGGTAATCGTAGTCTTCTCAGACAGAATAAGGGAGATAACGCCCTCTTCATCGGGAGCATTGATATCACCGTTGACTTTGACGATAACATTGGCACCCGGACGGATCTCGAATGGAGTGGGGCCGTAGTTGGTCAGTCTGGTGGTTTCAGTGAGATCCACTACCTTGCACTTGTCATAAGTTACAGTGGCATTTGCGCTGCCTACAACCTCGAGAGTGGTGTAGTATGCGGGAGCGGCGACGGGTGTGAGGAACATCTTCAGCACAGAATTGCCGACGATAGCGCCATTGCTGATATTCTTGCCATCTTCGTTGCCGGTGTCAGTGCCGGAGTAAGGCATGTTGTAGTTACCGTTCTCATCGGCTTTGAGGGCGGTTCCGTCGAGCACAACGGTCTTCACCCAACTCTGATTCTCTTCATTTACATTGATTCTTGCAGTGAAGATACTGTTGTACTCGGGATCGAATTTGATTTCAGACCATCCGGTTGCAACAGACCGTTCGCCTTGGAAGGAAGCGAAATCGCCGTCAGCGGTAGTACTCTGGAGCATAGCGGAACTTTCGGGACCGTCATAGAAGATATGGGCGGTTGCCGAATAGTTAATCTGTGCCACGTTCAGGAAAAGGGGCATGTTTTCGAGGTCGATTTTGCTGACACCGGCCATGGGTATATCTTCTTGACTGGCATAAGAGCCGGCGAGAGTACCGCGGATAGCCTCCTTGACCCAATAACCGTAGTCGATATCGAAGCTGACACCGGCGTTGGGCTTATCGAGAACCTTGGCTTCGTAAAGCTTGCAGTCTACGGGGATTGTATAGCCGCTTGAGAGAGTAACGGAGTTGGCGGCCACATCCTTTACGAAAGTCAAGGCGAGATTCTCGCCGTTGGCTGTAAACCGGGCGTTGTCGGGGTTTACGAGGTAAAGCTGAACTGTCTTCTCTGCATATTCGGTCATGGATCCGGTGATTACGAACTCGGTATCCTCGCTGACAGTTAATCTGGTCGCACCATCGGTAGAAACATTTTCGCCATTCTGGGTTAGAGAGGTAATCGTGGCTTCGGTATTCCAGTTGAAGCTTATATCACTTCCGGCCGGCAGGGTGAGTTTATAACCGGCAGCGCCGAATTCCTCGGGGTAAATAAATTTATTGGCATTCCAATCGCGTATAGTGGCGACAATATTCGGATTGTTGTTGGCGAACTTAAAGGTAACGTCGACGTTCTTGGCAGTGCCTGGGTTGTCTTTGGCTACATAGATGTTGCAACCTTCGGTAAGAGGAACGAGATAGTAATGCTGGAGAGTGTTGGCTTCTGTCTGCTCCGCACCTTCGAGCTGCACTGAATATAGGGCGGTGCGGGGGAAGGCGCTTGTCTGTACATAGAGTTGGTCGGCAGTGTTGGGGAACTGAAGGGCATTGCTGCCGTCTGCAATACCGCTGATAGTCGAGACTTCGCTTCCGTTGTTGTAGAATTTGAATACCAATCCGGAAGCTCCGTTGGCAACTTCAAGGTTGAAGGGCTTGTATTCAAGCTTTACAACCCCTACAGTAAGGGTCTTGCCGTTATAGGCGGTCTTGTCCCCGTTATATTGAGCGCGGATAGAGACACCCTTTATACCGGAAGAATAGTCTACAAGACCGATAGTCTTGGCAGTACCGTCGAGGTCCGCGCTTACAAGGGCATACCCGTCGGCGGCAATCACGAAGTATCCGGTCGCTTCGGTAAGAGTGACTTCGGTCGCATCGGCCGGAATGTCTACCGCAGTGGCGCTGGCAAATGCAGTTCCCTTCATGATCTGTATCGATCCGGGAATCTCCCACTTGACGGTGGTAGACCAGTCTTGTGCGGATACAGAGAACCCGCACACCACTGTGACGACGAGCGTCAGTAGTGAAAATAAAAATCTTTTCATATAATAAAAATTAGGGTTAAAAGAGTATGCGCGGGTATGGCAAATGCCTTATGACGGGCATTCGCCATACTTGACATTCTCAAAAATTATTTGAATATTTTAGCGGATGCCCCGTTTGCGCGGACAATATACACACCCTTGTCGAGAGCGCGGAGGGAAAGCGAGTCGAAACCTCGGGCTACAGTCGCGCCTTGAAGGTCAAGCACTTCTATTTCCGTGCCGGGAGCCGATACAACGGATTCTGAAATTGTAAACGCACCATCGGCGTTTCCGGCCCCTATATTCTCTATTCCGCTTCCGGAACGATCAATGTCGAGAGGAAGGTCGTAATAGCAGATGGTGAATGTCGTAGGAGTATTGTAGCCTTCCTGATTTGAGTATATGACTTGCAAGGTGTTACCTTCGGGCGAAGAGTAGGGGGTGATGGTATTCAAGGCGCCATATTCACATTCCTTAAGCAATAGCAGGTCTTTGCCTTCGGGATTCTCGTCGCTGCAGGCCTGGGCTACGAGCAGCTGTTCAGACGTTCTGGAATCATCGGTAGCCCTCTTGATAAGGAGCATGTATTCGTGAGTTGCATCTGAATGGAAGAAGTCTGGCTTCAGGGCCGTAGAGCTGAGATAGAGCTTGGCGTAGTTTATATTGTTGCCCATGTTCACCCGATCGAAGTGGTCTATCTTGCCGTCGCTGGTAAGCCATACTATACGCATGTATGTGCAGTCGTTGACATCATCGTATTCAGGCATACGCATCTCGGCCACATAATAGAAATCCTTTCCGTCTTTGGTGAGTGTGCGCTCTATGTTGGCCATCATGTAGTCGGGGTCGTCATTGGGGTCGGCCTGCAGTCCGTAATTCATAACGAGATCCATCTCGAAAGTGCGCATATTCATGAAATTGAATATGTAGTCGAGTCCATCGTGAGAAATGAACAGAGTCTGTGGGTCGAATCCGGGGAGGTCTGCGAGGAATGCGATGCTCTCGGCATTCTCAAAGAGGAGTTTGCGCAGAGAGCCGTCGGCATTGTACACGAGATAAGTCTTGCGTTCCGAGTCGGAGCTGGCAATGTAGTCGCGTCGTGTTATCACGAATGAGGCCTGCCCATTGTCCCAGCTCACATCCTTGTGGAAATTGAAGCTTCCCACTCCGTAGTAAGACCAGATTACATCGGGTTCATCGACCGTTTCCACAGGAATAGATGTGGTTTGTACGAGTTCAAACTGTTTACCTTCGGATGGCTGCTGCCATATCTCTATAATGAGGTTGTTGTTTTCTTCCGCCTGAATGTCGTCCATAGCGGAATAGAAAGGCTTATAGAACAATTTCTCGTAGTAAGGGAGGCAGATTGTAGGTTTCCCGTCGAGTACCATTGGCATGGCGGTCGGATCGTCCTGCTGGTTGCCCTGCGATTGATAATAAACGATTTGTTTATCGAAAAGGAGAGTCTGGTTGCCGTCTGCACCGGCGGCGCCGAAGGTCTGCACCTTTACCCAGTTCCCGAGCTGATATTGCCAGTACTTCTCTCCGTCGCGCAGGTCTTCGTCGGTAAAGCCGGTGCTATTGCCCTCGTTGATGAAAGTCATCAGGATGTTCTCGCTATTCTCGTCGGAGGCATTTAGGATATCGTTGACCACACCATTGATATGCTTGATGGGAACATCGAGACCCTCATCATTCTTAGGCCCTCCGAGAGAGTAGACATAGGTATGGGAAACGATACCGTAGTTTATAGGATTGTTTAACAGAGTCAGGGCAATCTCATAGTTGTCGTCGGAGTTGAAATAGTGCTGAGTGACCATCGGAAGCACATCGACCATGCGGACGCGAACTTCATCGGGCATAAGTCTCAGGTTGTCTTTGAGAGTATGCACGAGATTCATCTTGGAATCAAAGAAGTCTATGACTATTGATTTGGGAAGATACTCGGTATAGTATTCGTTGTGATATACGCTCTCATAAGTTATTACGGAATTGTAGAACCAGGTTTCGCCCTTGGGACCTTCCATTTCTCCTGTCAGGCTCTGTTTCTCCTGAACTGTTGACGGAATGTAATTGCCGTCGGGGTCCTGTTTCGCCCGGAGATGAGATGAGTTGTGGAAACGGTCGCATTTCCCTGCGCCAAGGAGCGCGTTGGCGGCATCGAGGTTTATCCAGCGGGGGCCGGAAAAGGCATCATTGCTTTTATCGTTCTTATATATACGGTTTGCAAGGTCGGGTTGCTTAGCCGGGGCCGCGTAAGATGAGGCCAGTCCGGAGGCGGTCAGCACCATTGCAGGGAGTAGTAAGAAACGTTTCATATATGTATATTTAGAATGTTATATAAGTATTATATAAATGCAATATTGTTGATAATGATAATCGTAAGACCGAATATATTTGTTAAGATATTGCAAAGATATATTTCTTTTTGGAAAAGCAACCATAAGTGAATAAAAAATGTGTGTTGATGTTTGATTTTTAACATTTGGAGTGGAGTGGGTTTTAATTCGCCAGGCCCTTAAGCACGAAAAAAGTTTAAATCACTTCATTTTTTTAGAAGATATCATTGTCATAATCTTGAGGTATTTTTTCGGACCATTAAATAGAATAGACAGTTTTTATTAAATTTTTATTAAACAGACTTTAAATTCAGAATCTTTGTCTAATTTTGCGCTCTGAAAAAATGTGCATATGTATCATTAGCACTTTCCATTATGTTTCGTTTGCAAGTTTTAAACTATATATACTAAAAATCAACAGCGAAAATTAATGCAAAGTTTATGTTAATTCATTACACAAAAAAGCTGATTTTCTCTCTACTTTTATGTGGCGCGACTGCGGTACATGCCGAAGTAGTGTCGGTAGACAACGCCAAGCAGATGGCTGCTGATTTTTTCAGTGCAAGTCGCATCGACAGATTGTCTTCGACAGATGCTCTGGATCTCGCATATACATGCGGACCGGTATCCAAACCTTGTTATTATGTGTTTAACGCACGTGATGGGCGAGGCTACGTTATCATTTCTGCGGATGACAGTACCACACCGGTATTAGGTTATTCGCCGGATGGAAATTACCAAGCCTCCTCGATGCCTCCTGCCATGAATTGGATGATGCGCGGGCTTGAGAATGAGATCAAGGCGGCTCCCTCTCTTCAGAAACCCCTGTCGTTTGCAGATCGGCGCAAGATGCTCCGTCGTGCGGCACAAGGCAATGAGAGAATTCTCCTTGAGACACCACAGTGGCGTCAGGAAGCTCCGTTCAACAGGCATATCCCCGGGAATGCACTTACAGGATGTGTCGGAACCGCGATGGCTATGATCATGAAATACCATCAGTATCCTGAGCATGGTACGGGAAGCTACAATGGAGTCAACTTCGATGTAGCGTACGACTGGCCTAACATGAGGATGGACAGTTATCGTTCCGGATATTCCGATGCGGAGGCCGAAGCTGTATCCACTCTTATCTATCATGCGGCGGCAAGTATCGGAACCCAGTTCGGTTATTCCGGTTCGAGCGCGTATGAGGTTAAAGTGCCCGCAGCCCTTATAAATTATTTCGGTTATGATCCCGGCGTTTCATACAGGAAGCGTTCTGAAACTCCGACACAGGCGGAATTCGACCATCTTGTGGAGAACGAAATACGTGCGCACCGTCCGGTGCTGTACTGCGGTCAGGATGTTACCGCCGGACACGCTTTCGTTGTGGATGGATACGATCCTCTTTCCGGAATGATCCACGTGAACTGGGGCTGGGGAGGAGCTGACGGCAATAACAACGGTGGCTGGTATGTAAGTACCGCTCTCAACCCTACGGTAAGCCAATCTCACAGCTTCAACAATCTCACTACTATCATTTATAACATCAAACCCGGTGTTGGTTCAAACTCCATGTGGTCTCCGCTTCATATTACTGCGGACGGGCATCAGCCGGGCATGAGTTCGGATCTTGCCGGAGAACTTACCCCCGGTAAGCGTTTCACTGTGCGTGTGGGAAATGTCAAGAATCTCAGTTACGATAAATTCTCAGGCAAATTCGCAGTGGCGCTCTTCGATGCTTCGGGTGTTTTCAAATGCACGCTTAGCAAAATCGACGGCATGACGCTCAGCGGAATGGCGCTGTATCCGGCCGCCACCGTATCGTATGCCTGTACCCTTCCCGAGGGAACGGAGGTAAACGACGGTGATATGATACGAATGGCCACAAGCACCGATAATGGCGTTACATGGCAGCCTATGGCCGGAGAACTTACCACCGTTAATGAGATACCGGCCAAAGGAGCCGAGCCTCAGTATTTCAGCATAAAGACTCCATCAGGGCTTTCAGGTGCGGTATTCACCGGTGAGGAGAAGGTGATCAAAGGGTGGAACTACAGTTTCCGCGTTGTTCCTGAAAATCCGGAAAGAGACGTTGTAACCGTAAAAGGAAACGGATATCTTCTGACGGCAGGTGCCGACTATACTTACACCATCAACAATGTGCTCCAAGACACGGAGATAGCCGTATATATCCAACCTGCTTCCGAGGTCAGGGAGAAACGCAGCCTGTGGGTAAACACGCCCGGCACTCTTGAGACACTTATCCAAGGTGCGGAGGCGGGTACCATCAAAGACCTTACTCTTTTCGGAACTATAGATGCCCGCGATTTCGCTTTCATGAAAGGAAGCATGAAACTTACACGCCTCGACCTGTCGGGAGTGAGAATCGCGGCCAACGGCACCAATCAGGCCAATGCCATACCCCGTGAGGCGTTCCGCAATCTATGGAGTCTGAAGGAAGTGATTCTTCCTTCAAACGTGAATCGACTCAACAATGGCTGTTTCCGCTCATGCGGCATTACAAGTATCGTAATTCCGGCTGCTGTCAATACTTATGAATATAACGTGTTCAACGGTTCTTCGGCACTCAGGGATATATGGGTGCAGAATCCTAACCCGGCTTTCGTGAACTGGTGCGTATTCATTGGCACTCCCTCTGACAGAACGGTACACTGCGTAAATATGGGAGCCGCCGGCAGCTACAAGCAGAACAAATACTGGAATCAGCCCGGAGTGGACGATAACGTTACTTTCACTTGCCCGTATCTGGATAAGAATGATTTCCCCGTGGCGACAGACTGCGCTTTCGCGGTGATGGAAGATAAAGATGTCAAGTTCACCTGCGACACCGATCCCGGACGCTATGCCAGCGGCACCAAAGTTACCTTCAAGGCCGAACATATAGCGGACGATGACAACCGTATGGATGTATATGCCAATTCCACGTTGCTCAAGCCGGATGCGGAAGGGAATTATACCGCGACATTGACTTCAGGCACTATAATCCATTTTGACCTCGTGGAGCCTACCGCAGTCAGCCCTCTGGCATCTCCGTGGGTACTTACAGATGCCACAGGCAGCGTGGGTCTGCTGACCGATATGGTAAATGTGATGCCCGGTGTTCCTTTCACTATCCGTGTGAATGCTTTCGATGCTCCATCCAAAGCTTTCTGGGCAGTCGCACTGACAACAGCTGACGGCCGCATAAAAGAATTCATATCGGAAATCAGCAACTGGTCGGCCGAGCCGGGGACCAATTTCAAGATGACGGTTCCATGTTGCGTGAAAGAAGCCACAGTGCGTGAAGGCAACCTGATACGTCTTGTAACTTCAATCGACAAGAAAAATTGGAAACTGGTAAATGGCGCAAATGATAATGTTATCGCCGCACTTCCGGCTCTGAACAATACCACTCCGGTTTACAATTTCACCTTCCCCGAGGGACTTGAAGAACAAGCCAATCTTTCAGGAATAGTGGCCAGTGCCGTACGCGGACGTGATCTGACATTCAAGATCACACCGAAATCCGCCGGCAATGTTCTGACCATGCTTGTAAACGGCGTGCCATTTGTAAAGGAGGTAAAATCCATCAACTATCCCTTCATAGCTAAGGAAGATCTGAATTTCGATGTACGGGTCATCTCTCTTGATGAGATGGAAGCGGCCGTATTCGACCTCCAACCCGGAGAACATCTGTGGGAGCTCAACAATACCGAATTGCAAGAACAGCGTCGCGAAGCATTGCGTCAGAAAGTAGTGGTAAAGGGAAACATCGACTATACCGACCTCGGTCTGTTCAGGGACTCCAAGGCATGGAATACGGTTCTTTCTCTCGACCTTTCCGGTGCAACCATCGTGGCCGACAGATCGAATCCGACGGATTATCCGGCAAATGAAATGCCGGCGAACTCGTTCTGCCCCTCCACCGTCACAGGTACACCTACCATAAAATTGAAAGACCTGAAGTTCCCCACAACTGTAAGACGTATCGGTGCGAGCGCCTTGAAAGGATGTTCGAACATCACCGAACTGGAGTTGCCTCTGAATCTTTACAATGACGAGACTGTTAATATTTCGGGTAAGGACAAGGCCCATCAGGGAGGTCTGAAACCTGGGTGTTTCACAGGCTGCGACAATCTTACCACGTTATTCTGTTATGCCGCCCCAGTAAATGGAAAGGTCCATCATCTTGATTTTAATTATCCCTCAGGATTGGGTAATTTACCGAGTAAAAATAACGACAAACTTGGCCTTAAAGATCCATCGAAAATTTCTGTCGTTGTGAAACCTGAATATTACTCGGTTTATACAACCCCTCATGGAGATACAACCGATCTATTCTATAATGGCTGGTTTAATGGCTGGGAACTAAACGGCTTCAATATCGTCTATGATTATCCTGTATATGGAGTCAACTTCGACGTAACCCGTTGCTTTACGAAAGACTCTCAACTCGATGTATCCAGAGCCGTTTCTTTCCTCGGAGACAATACTTCAAAGAGTACGCTTGATTTCAGCGATCAACTGTATATAGCGGTGAAGAGCAACGCGACTCGTCCCGAGGGTGTGGATGCATACGACCCCGGGATGCAGGTGAAGGTGTATGATAACGGCAAATTGTTGCCTGATGATAAGATATCGGAAGATGGTTCCGTATCATTGACTTATTATAATCCGAATAATCTTAACCATAAGGAACTTGTAGGAGATCATAATATCGATGTGGTATATCTCTATGACGTGAAATTCAACTGCGCTTCGGGAAATCTTAAGATCAATCCGGAGATACATAACAATGAATCGCTTGGAGAGGATGCTACGGAATTTGAATACCTTAATTATTATGATGCCGCCGCACCGGTGCTTCAGAGTGTAAGGGAAGATTCCCGTGTACGCTTCAAAGTTGAGATCACCGGTTTGGATGCCACTCAGGTAAGACCTGTTGTGAAGGTGGGCGAAAACGTTCTCCCTACGGACGACGAGGGTTATTATACGGTGGAAGTTACCGACGGAGATGTGAATGTAAATATTTACACCGTTCCGGTAAACGGTGCCATACTGACCTCGGCTGAGGTGAAGGTCATCAATCCGGAAGAGGCGGTTGATGTCACCAGTATCACCTTGTCAGGCGAAATCGCCGCAGATGTTGTGAAAGATCTTATCGACAAGCTACCGGCTCTTGAAGAGCTTGATCTGTCAGCTCTGTCGGCAGCTCTTCCGGAAGGATCTATGGCCGGTAATGAAACTTTGGTAACCGTAATCCTTCCCGAAGCCTCGGCAATCGAGGCCAATACCTTCAGCGGATGCAGCAATCTTACAAATGTTGTTGTGCCCGAGTGTGTCGATATTATCGGTGCTAACGCTTTCAATGGATGTTCATCGCTTAAGAGCTTGAGCTTCTCCGGAATAAAAAGTGTCGGCGCGAATGCATTCAAGGATTGCGACCGGATGACGAGCATTCTCTTTACTTCCAGCCGTCCCGATGCCGCGCAGGCTCGTGTCCGTCGCGTCGCCCGCGCTACCGAGGCCGAAGGATATGATGCGAATGCATTCGAAGGACTAAATCCCAACTGTATCGTATATCTCGATGAAGGTGTCGCCATCCCCGACAATGCCGGTGTTAACTACGTGCAGGTACGTCAGGATGCCGGTTCCGAGTCAGGACGTGTATATGAAGCGTTGGCTGATATCGCCATAAATCCCGAGTATGGCTTCAATGCGATGAATGCTTTCAGAATCAAAGAAGGAAACTCGATTTCGATGGAGGTGGAGCTTGGCGCATCGAATACCGGCGACAAGGGATGGAGAGGTCTTATTCTTCCATTCTCTCCGTCGAAGGTTACAGACATGGACGGAAACGAGATAGCGCAGTATGTTGATGGTGCTTATGGCAATCAGTATGGCCGCTATATGACAGTCTCATTCGATGGCGAGGGTTCTTTGAACCTGACAGAAGAAATACAGGAAAACACTCCCTATCTTGCCGCCTTGCATAAGGAGGAGGGAATATCGTCCATACGTTTCGCAGCCGAAGGGTGTGAGATTCCGCAGACTCCTGCTGAAATTCGCGTCGATGGGCAGGATTACTCTCTGATGGCTACATTCTCCGAACAGAATCCTTCATCTGCCGGTATCTACCTGCTTCGTGAAGACGGAAGCGCATTCGACGCTGTTCTTCCGGTATCGGAAACTGATGAGGAGAATGCATCCGCTGACAATACTCTCTCAGGTGTGGTGATAAGTCCCTTCACTGTTTATGCTGTATCCAATGCGAATGTTTCCGAGTTCCCCATCAATGTGGATATCGCCGATATTTCAACAGGCGTTTCCGCTGAGGATGAGACTCCGTCGTTCAAGATCGTTTCAGAGAACGGTGTGCTCGTAATTTACTCAGACCGCGAAGCCTCGGTTGATGTATTCAGCATAAATGGACAGCATGTGGCTACCTTACGGGTAGTAAAAGGACGCAATGTAATTGATGATCTTGTTTCGGGTGTTTATATAATCCGCGGTCAGAAAGTTGTATTGTGATATCCGGAAGACTAATAACTACTTATAAAATAATTGAAAGAGTTCGATCTTGTACCGGACTCTTTCTTTTTATAAAAACCAGTTTATAAAAATCAGTTTATAGAAATAGCCCCTTTCATTGATTATTCCCAATGAAGGGGGCTATTTCTTTGTTCTTATAAATGCTATTTAAGCAGTTTACGGCGGAAAGCAGGTTCGGTGAACAGTATGGCCCCCAGGAAAATAATGAGGAGGATGGCTCTGCCGGAATAGAGCAGCCATACAGGCCAATAACCGGGTAATGAATCGCCGGCCAGCCAGAATAATCCGGCAAGGATTGTGAACCCTATCATGGTTCCAAGTTTATAGGGGATAGGGTAGTAGTGGCGTCCCAACAGCCAGCTTACAACCATAACCAGGAAATAGGCTCCGAGGGCAGCCCATGCCGAACCGAGATACCCGTCCGGTATTCCTATTGCCGGAACAAGCCAAAGGTTTAACCCGAGCATTATTACGAAACATAGCACCGACAGGTACATCCCCCACGATGTGCGGTCTGTAAGCTTATACCAGAGGGAGAGGTTGAAGTATATTCCGAAACATAGCTCGGCAGCCATCATAATTGGAACAACCGCCAGTCCCGACCAGTAGGAGGGCGAGATAAAATGTTTGAGCAAAGGGAGGAAATACATGACTCCGAGGAATATGACAAGTCCGAAAAGGAGGAAGTATTTCATGGCGTCGGCATATGCACCGCGACGGTCTTCGCCATCGGATTTCGCACGGGCGAAGATAAATGGTTCGTAGGCATAGCGGAATGCCTGGGCAAACATAACCATTACGATGGCAATCTTGATATTAGCTCCATAGAGACCTACCATTGTGCGGGCGGCGGCCGGCTCTGACTTGAAAATATATGGAATAAGAATCTGCCCCATGTTCTGGCTCAATACGCCCGCCACACCCAAAATAAGGAGAGGCCAGGAATATGACAGCATAGCACGCAGCACACCCGCGCTGAATTTGCCTCGGGCAACGCCTTTCAGTTCGGGTAGCAGACACATGAGTACACATACGGTAGAGATTACGTTGGCGAGGAAGATCCAGCCGACACCGAAAGATTTGCCGCCTAAAGGGGTATAGAACCAGTCGATGATATTAGGGCATGCGGTTTCCAGTTTGGGGCACAGCAGAAGGAAGAAGAGGTTCAGTGCTATGTTGACAGCCACGTTCAGCATTTTTATCCAGGCGAAGCGCCATGCCCTGTTGCTGAATCTCAGCCATGCGAAAGGAATGTTTGAAAATGCGTCGAGTGCGACGGTAAATCCGAGCATCCATACATATTCCGGATGGCTCTCCATGAGCAGCGTGCCGGAGACTGGTTTCAGGAAGAGTGTGAGCAGCAATATGAACAGTAGCGAGGTGGTGCCTACCGAGGTCAGAGCCGTTCTGTACACGCCTACCGGGTCGGGCTCCTTGTTGGCAAACCGGAAGAACCCCGTCTCCATGCCGTAGTTGAGCACTACCAGAGCGACGGCGGTGAAGCTGTAGAGGTAGCTGACTATTCCGTAGTCTTCGGCTGGGAAGATATATACATAGAGAGGTACCAGCAGCCAGTTGAGGAAGCGGCCCACAATAGAACTGATACCGTATACGGCGGTATCTTTCATTAAACTTTTAATTCCGGCCATGATAAGTGTAGCTGTAGAAATGAGGCGGTGTCAATCCAGATCTGCGAAGAGGGAGTCGGGACGTGCCATAGGAGTACGCCCGAGGTGACGGTAGGCGAGTTCGGTAACTTCGCGGCCGCGCGGTGTTCGCTTCAGGAATCCCTCTTTTATGAGGAAAGGTTCATAGACTTCCTCGATGGTTCCGGCATCTTCACCAAGGGCTGTGGCAATTGTCGTGAGGCCTACGGGGCCCCCTTTGAATTTATCTATTATCGTGGTAAGGATACGGTTGTCGATCTCATCCAGACCGAAACGGTCTATGTTCAAGGCTTCGAGAGCATATCTGGCTATCTCAAGGTCTATGAATCCGTTTCCTTTGACCATTGCGAAGTCGCGCACCCGTCTTAGCAATGAATTGGATATACGTGGTGTTCCTCGGGAGCGCAAGGCTATTTCGAGAGCGGCTTCTTCCGATATTCCCGTGCGTAGCAGCGCAGCCGATCGTTTTACTATTCCTTTAAGAACTTCGTGATCATAATATTCCAGATGGCAGTTTATGCCGAAACGTGCCCTCAGAGGTGCGGTAAGAAGGCCGCTTCGGGTAGTGGCTCCTACGAGCGTGAAGGGAGATAGTGTCAGCTGTACCGATTTCGCACCCGGTCCTTTGTCAAGAAGAATGTCTATGCGATAATCTTCCATTGCGGAATACAGGTATTCTTCCACTATAGGGTGCAGACGGTGAATCTCATCGATGAAAAGCACATCGTGCGGTTCGAGCGACATGAGAATACCGGCGAGGTCGCCGGGTTTGTCGAGTACGGGTCCGGATGTAACCTTGAACCCGACACCGAGTTCGTTGGCCACAATATTGCTGAGAGTTGTTTTTCCCAGGCCCGGAGGACCGTGAAGGAGGGTATGGTCGAGAGCTTCGCCACGTTGACGTGCGGCTTGAACGAAGATACGCAGGTTGGCGGTAATTTTGGCCTGTCCTGCGAAATCATCGAAACTCAGCGGGCGCAGAGCTTTCTCTATATCTTTGTCTGATCCGGCCGGTGGCTGAGCCCCGCCGTGAATATCATAAGAGTCTTGCATAGATGCAAAATTAATGAAAAGAGGCGTATCTTTGTCAGGATACGCCTCTTTTGTGTATTATTTAGAGAAAGGGCCAATGCTCTTTCATATAGTCGCAAGAGTTTATTAACGTACTGCCACTTTGCAGACCTTATCGGCTACCTTTACGAGGTATATGCCTGCGGGCAGGTCTGAGCGGCCTACTTCCACGCCATTCATGTTGAAGATGACCGCGTCTTGCGGAGCGACTATCTCACCTTTCAGACCTCGGATATCCAGATTGTCGGTGGCGATAGCATCAACCGAACTACCCTGAGGCAACTCGGAGGGTACGAAAGTGATAATATTGGAAGTCTTTGATGACGGTATGCGCGACTTAACTCTTACGTAGGCTGTGAATGTCTGGTTAAAAGCTGAGGAAGAAATGTTCAGAATCTCGCATTGAGTAACGTTTCCGACGTTTTTCTCATTGAAGCCATCAACTACAATTTCAGTTCCTGAAGCATTGCGACGTTTAACCGTAACAAAATATGAATCCGCATCCGGATGGGCATCCCAGGTGAGGTATACGTATCTTTTCCCGTTTTCGGCACGAGTGGGATTGTCGTGCAGTACCGTGGCGACATCAGGCATTTCGGTAATGACGTTGTAATCGAAGTCTATAGTGGTGTCCTCATTGCGGGTGATACCGGTAACGAAGCAACGCCACTTGTCGGTAACGCTCTTGGGTACAAGCTCACCTTCGGCACCAGGATATATGGCATCTATCAGACCATCGGCAGTGGGATATGTTGTCTGGTAGTTAGACTCACTTGCAGAAATTATCTCAACGTTGGATACTCCGCCTGTATTGACAGAATTGCTATTCCAAACACGATTGCTGTAGTTGATGCGCCATACGAGCATTCCTGATTCAGGTAACCCTTCGTCCCAACCATCCTTGCCACGGTTTTCAAGTATGTAATATTCATTGAAATACTGCTCGGTTGGTGTGTTGCGGCGTATTCTTAACCGGTATGCATTGCGGTTTTCGCTACCGAGGGTCTCAAGCTTGCAGTGGCTTCCCTCCTCGTCAAGAGAGAGGTCTGTATAGTCGATCCATTTGCAGACCCACTGTTCGTAAGCGCTGAACAGCGGGGGACAGGTGGAGTTCAGGTTATAGGTACCGGAATCCATTGTGGTCCAATCGCCCGGAGTTTTGGTGTAAACGGTACTGTTGCCGCTTTGGCGTGGAGCGTCATAAAGGTCGGGAAGACCGAGTACATGTCCGAATTCATGGCAGAAGGCGCCTATGCCGTCCATGTATGGTTGGCTCGCACCGGAAGGGATGTTGCCTCGCAGTTCGTTGGAGCAGGCGTATGGACCAAAACGAGCGGTCCAGTTGTCGCTTTCAAAGTATATCGGTTCAAGCCCGAGAAGAATCGTAGAGTTGTGGAAGTCGGACTGGTGAGGCCATATGCAGTCATCGCGTCCGCTATCGGCCTGACCGTGTCCCGAATAGAAGAAATATACGAAGTCTATGTCTCCATCAAGATCGTGGTCATACTGGGTGAAGTCGATACCTTGTTTTTTGATATAAAGCATGGCTTCCTGGAGAGCTTCGCCAAAACGTCCGTATTTCCCCGCGCCGTACACGTCGGAACCTTTAGCTACATAATAAGCTGACGGGTGGCTCAATTTAATAGGACCGTAAACATCGAAAGTAGGCAGGAACTTATTATTGGAATTCGCCATATAGAAATCGCGTACAGAACCTCGGCCACCGTAATCGGAGTATCCTTTTTCGTTACATAGTCTGGAGAATTCTTCATTAGGGTCGGGTACCGAGAACGGAGTGTCGCTGAACTCGAGAAGCACCACCGGGAAATGGTTCTCCCCTAATGTTGGAAATGTAGAGCGGCCTTCGGAGTCGAGGCTGGCCATGCGCTGAGGGCCCGAGGCATAAACATCCGCCGGCATCTGAGGTACCTCTGACTGCAAAAGGGTGATAGAGTTGTCGTTAAACAAAAGCGGCTGGCCATTTCGAGTTGCCTGTTGCCAGAATCCTTTTGCGTTTTTTTCCAGAATACAATTGTTGTCGACATCGGTAACGAAAGAGAATTTTTCGTCACCATGAATACGAATTTGGGTAACTGAGCCGTCAGGGTTGGTAACGTTGACCAGACCCGGATAGGCCGGACGTCCGGATGCCAGTAAGGGCAGGACTGCAGCTGCTGCGGGCAGTAGGTATTTCAGTTTCATAATATCGTGGGATAAAGGCTTTTGACGGTGTTTTTAGTATTATGAGACCGATACAGGGACCAAAGCCTTCATTCCCGGTGACGGTCATTTAAATTAAGAAGGTTCTCACATATGATTTCAAGAATGAAACCGCGATATGTGTTGGTACCTCCGAGGGGAATCGAACCCCTATCTAAAGTTTAGGAAACTTCTATTCTATCCGTTGAACTACAGAGGCGCTTGTTGCAAAGATAAAAAATAGACATGTATAAGCAAAGATTATAACGTTTAAAAATTGCAAAAATTGTTTAGGAAAGATTTTAATAAGAAGTGCGGGCATACCGATAGAGGGTTGCCCGTTTCCTGTCAGATTGTGGTACCGGGTTTGCTTTTTGGTGATGGAAAGAGGGTTATCTTAGCTTCAGTCTGGTGCCGGGGCGGTCTTTGGCTTTGGGATTCAGAGCTATAATGGTTTTTACAGTCATGGCGAAGCGTTGAGCTACGGAATGGATGGTTTCGTCCTGACCTATAGTTGCGGTGCGTGTGTCGTCGGGTGAAGTTGTGAGCTTGGGTTGCAGATATACCTCTTCCCATGCCTTTATCTCCGCATCGGGATCGTCTGAATCGTTGTATGTGGCAAGTTTTGAGGCATCGATATTCATCTCTTTGGCGAGAGAAGAATATGTGTCGCCCGGAGAAGCCACGATGTAGTGCAACCCACGGTAGCGGCATACGCGCCGCGATTTCCCGAGCACTCCTTTTATGAACTCTACGTCTGCTTCAAGGCGTTTGTTACCCGGGGTATCGAAACGGTACAGTTCGTATCGTTCCACGATTGCAATCAGCCGGTCGGCATAATGGGGGTCTGTGGCGTATCCGCATTTCTTCAGTCCGTGGGCCCAGGCGGAATAGTCGGTCGGGTCGAGCAGAAAAAGCGATGCGTAGCGTTTGCGTGTAAGGAAGAGGGAATGGTCGCGGAAACTGTTGGCTGCATCGTCATATACGCGGAAGCATTCATCGGGAGCGTCATCGTTGCGCAGCATCGTGGCCCCGTTCCAGGAATTGTGGCATTTTATGCCGAAATGGTTGTTCCCTTCACGGGCCAGCGTAGAGGCTCCGGCGGCACTTTCAAGCAGTCCCTGGGCAAGAGTTATGCTTGCCGGTATCCCGAATTCCGCCATTTCTGACTCGGCCATCGCCGAGTAGCGTTCTATGTATTCCTTATAACGGTCTGTTTTTCCCCACGATGCCGGAGTATAGCAGAGTATCAGGAGCGAAAGCATAAGGTAAGCCAATGCGCCGGAGTCGTATCGACCGAATATCTTACCACGGTTCATAATACAAATATAGAGATATTTTATTAAATTTGAGGTCCGCATTATTCCTGCGGAAGCAACATGAAAAGACATTTAACATTTTTTGTAAGTAGTCAGCCATGAAAGAACATAAGATAGAAACCGTAATACAGGAACTTGAATGGTCGGAACTCAGCGAGATTGAACGTCATCTGGTGGAGGAGGCCAAGGAGGCCACGCGCCGTTCGATGGCGGAATATTCAAAATTCCATGTGGGTGCGGCATTGCTGCTCGACAACGGGGAGATTGTATGCGGTTCGAACCAGGAGAACGCCGCATATACATCAGGCACTTGCGCCGAGAGGAGCGCCTGTTTTTATGCCGGAGCCAGGTATCCGGGCGTCCCTTTCCGCAAACTGGCCATAGCTGCCTGGACATCGGAAGGGAAACCTGAGGGAAAAGACTGGGAATGGTATTTTCAGCCCCAGCCTATAAGTCCATGCGGACTATGTCGTCAGGCTCTGCTTGAATATGAGACGAAAAGTGGACCGATAGAAGTGATTCTCTACGGTCGCGACAAGATTTATAAGGTAAAGAGCATAGCCGACCTGCTACCTTTCTGTTTTACAGAATTCTGATTTTTTTACTTTGATTCCATTCCAACGCATCCCGGCCAACCCAGCATGATAAGGAAGATAATAAGGATTTTTACGCAACTGATACCTCAGACCATAAAATATGCGCCCCACTGTGTGCTCTTCGCCATGTCGGGCGCCCGCGATGTGATTGCGGAAGATATAGAATCGTTCAAGAGGCATCGGAACATAAAGGTGCGGTCAGAGATGCGAGCGCTTATCATATTGCTTACCGACACGCCTTATTACCGCACGCTTTTTTACAGACGACTCGGGAGAGTAGGCAGACTTGTGAGGTGGTATGCCAAAGAACCCCCGACTTTCACGATAGATTGCGAGATAGGAGGTGGCTGCTATCTGGCTCATCCATTCGCTACAATATTGGCGGCGAAAAAGATAGGTAAGAATTTTTCGTGCCGGCAATGCACTACGCTCGGCAACAAGCAGGATGGCGACAATGACAGCAAGCCTACTATCGGCGACAATGTAACGTTGGGAGCTAACGTCTGCATAATAGGCGGAATACACATAGGCGATAATGTTACGGTGGGCGCCGGTAGCGTGGTGGTCAAGGATTGTCCGGCAGGGTGTACGGTTGTGGGCAATCCCGCAAGAATCATCAAAAAAACGACCTGCGATGGCTGAGAAAGATCATGGCTCGGAAAATCGCAGGATAGCCAAGAACACACTCTACTTATACCTGCGCACGCTTGTATCGATAGCCGTGAACCTCGTAACCATACGTATAGTATGGGAGGCGTTGGGCATCGATGACTACGGTATCTATAATGTGGTAGCCGGAGTCGTGGCTTTGTTCCAGTTTCTCAACACGGCTATGGTGGGAGCTTCGCAGAGGTATCTGTCGTATGCCATAGGCGAGGATTCGGAAGAGAAGAAGATAGCCATATTCTCGGCATCGGTGCAGGTGCATGCCATTTTGGCGGTGATTGTACTTATACTTTCCGAAACCGTGGGTCTGTGGCTTTTAGATACGAAAATAAACCTGCCACCCGGGCGGGAAGCGGCCGGAATGTGGGTTTATCAGGCCTCGGTGATAAGTATGATACTGATGATACTCAGCGTGCCTTTCAACGCCAGTATAGTAGCCAACGAGGACATGGGTATCTATGGCGTTTACGGCATACTGGAGGTGCTGATTAAATTTGCCGTAACGCTGTTGCTTCTTGTGGTGAAGACCGACAGGCTGATAACCTATTCGGTGTTGCTTCTTGCGGTATCGGTGGTTATGATATGCCTGTATGTAAGGTTCAGTATAAAGCACTATCCCGACTTGAGATATAATGGGAAGGTCCGGAACCGTTCGCTTGTGAAGGAAATGTTTGGATATGGCGGATGGACCATGCTCGGCAGCTTCGCGGTGTCTGCCCGTGAGCAGGGTTTGAACATCATTCTCAACATGTTCTACAACGTGGCGTATAACGCAGCCAAGGGAATAGCCAACCAGGTGAGCGGAGTGGTGATGGGTTTCACGTCCAACTTCCAAATGTCGATGTTCCCGCAGATTACGAAACGTTATGCACGTGGTGAGTATCCCTCCATGCTTCGGCTGATTATCAACGGGTGTCTTTTTTCTTACTATCTGTTGCTGGTAATATCGGTTCCTCTGTTTATGCGTGCGGAGTATGTGCTGACGCTATGGCTCAAGACCGGTATCACCACCGAGACTGTAAACTACCTACGCATAACGTTGATAGCGTTACTTGCCGACTGCATGAAAGGACCGGTTATGGCCGGTATACAGGCCACTGGAAGGGTGAGGGATTTCCAGCTGATGGTGTTTTTCGTGCTGACCTCGGCGTTGCCTATGGCGTGGATATGGCTCAAGACCGATATGAACCCCTATTCGGTGGTATATGTGGTATTGATAACCAACATACTGGCACTGGCGGGCCGATTCTGGCTGTTGAAGAAAGAGGTTGGTTTCCACGGACAGGGACGCGACATGCTTGGAGCGTTGACGCGCATAGCAATCTCGACAGTGGTGGTGAGTGTACCGGTATATCTGGTGGATATCTATTTCCCCCAGACGTTCATAGGGCTTGTGATGTTCTGCCTGACCTCATTGGTATTCAGCCTCGCGGTAATCTACATTGCAGGCCTCGGCCCAGATGCAAGAGCGATGGTAACCAATATGGTCAGGGAGCAGATCAGGAAGCGGTTGAGGTAATGTAGGTGCTAAGCAGTAAATATTGTATTTTCATCCTATCCAAGTTTATGGGTTTGGAGATTTATTCTTATTTACATTCTTTTACGGCCTATATCAAATGGTATTATCTATATTGTGACAAGATGATCATATTTTGGCCAAACGCTTATAAATCAATGAAATTATAAATAGATTAACTTTGTAGATGGAATGACAAAGGAAGACCTTATAGCACGGCTACGCGACATAGAGTGGGACGATTTCGAGGTCAAGGCCGCTAAATCTGACTTGCCGAAGAACATTTGGGAGACAGTCAGTGCTTTTTCAAATTGTTCCGGCGGTTGGATTGTGCTTGGTGTGAAGCAATCCGGTCGTTTGTTTGAGATTGTCGGTGTCGATAACATCGAGAAACTTGAGCAGGACTTTTTCGGCACTCTGCGCTCCAAGAAATTCAATGTACCCCTCTTTGCCACGCTCCACCGCTACGAGATAGACGGCAAGAATGTCATCGCTTTCTATCTTCCGTCATCGGAGGTCAAACCGACCATTCCGGTCAACTGACCTACGGCGGGCTGATAATGCTTGGTAAAAGCCCTTACATCTTCAATTTTGTTCCGACGTTCTGTGCCGATTACGTCGAGATACCCGGTACCGGCATGGAGGCGATGACGAACAATTATACCTATCGCATCCCGGAACAACAGAATCTTTGGGAAGCGAGCCGTATTATCCTCCGTCGTCTCCGCACACTCGTCAACACTCCGATGGTAGGTATAAATGATCGCGGACAGTCAGTTGAAGATTTCTCCGAGTACGATATATTGCGCGAGGCAATGGCAAATCAGATGGCTCACGCCGACCATTTCAGCCCACGACGCAGTTGCATCCATGTTTTTGATGACCGCATAGAGTTCCTTAATCCCGGCGGTATGCCTATGCCGTTGGATGTAATGGAAAACTCGTTTGAATCCCAACCACGTAATCCGATAATCGCAAAGCTGTTCCGACTTGCACACCTGTCAGAGAATCTCGGCTACGGACTTCGGAAACTCAAACGTTGGCAAGAAATAACCGGTCGCCCTATGCATATTGAGGCAACAATCAATTCTGTCAAAGTAACCTTTGACCTCCTGACCCGCGAAGCGGAAAAGTCTGATGTCGCTAAAAATGTCGCTAAAAATGTCGCTAAAAACTTAACAGAGCGACAACAGCGGATCATAGCCCTTATCAACGAAAACCCAAAAACTACAAGAGCAGAGATAGCTACCGCAATCGGTGTCGCTACTAAGACTGTTGAGCGTGAACTCGCCACTCTCTCCGATATAGTCTGCTATGTCGGCTCAAAGAAAGGCGGACATTGGGAAATATTTAGCAATAAATAGGCCAAAAAGAAACTCTATCATATGTGAAATTAAAAAACATATTAACATTTATTCTTTGTAGCATCTACTTATGTATAATGGAGGTAGGTTAGAGGCTCTGTATTTTCGCTCTTTGAACTTATAGGATGCAGACATGTTGTAATTGTAATGCAGATTGATTATATTTGCAGTATAAATAAGTATGATGATGGATATTGCGTTAAAGAAGAATCAAAGTTTCCGTCTGTCAGTGGGACTGATTGAAAGATTGAAGGAACTTGCAAAAGGGGAAAATCGAAGTCTAAACAATTATGTTGAGACTCTTTTACTTGATGCCGCCTATCATAAGCCCAACGCCACTACTTTGTCGGCAATGCGTGAAGCGGAAAGCGGAGCTCTCAGAGATGAGCCTGCTATGGATTTATCTTCCATTGAGGCAATGGAAAAGTCTCTCTAAAAACATAAAAAACTGAAGCGCGTCCCAAAAAGTTATGTGTCCAACTTTTGGGGCGCGCTTCGCTGACTTTTACATTATATAGTTGTTCGGGTGATTGCGGTGTATTTTTACCAGCCGGGGGCGTCTACGGCGCGGTAGACGTAGGTTACAACTCCGCCGCCGGTACCCCATTGCATCCACAGGCGGTAGCCCGAGTCGGTGAACCAGTAGTTGACGGTCGAGGGTGAGCTGTATTCATACTTTATGTTCATCTGGTAGTTCGACACACCCGAATAACTGTCCTGGCACCAGTATGCCATTCGTTCGGAGTCGCGTTGGCCGTCAGTGTAATAGAAATAGCGGCCGCGGCCGTTGCCGTAGAAGTCGAGGTAGTTCACGTCCATGCCGTAGACCTGCCGACCGTTTGCCTGCTCCAGCTCCCAGCATCCGTTAAGACGCCGATCGTAGAATGTATTCCATCCCGGAGGGGCGGAGGGATCCCAGCTATCGTCATCATCGCATGCCATAAAGGCCCCAAGAGCGAGCACTACCAGCGTCGCGAAGCCTATAAGAGAGTATAAATGATTGTTTTTCATAACCTTGGAGTGCTAAATGTATTAAACGCATTCTTAAAACGTTGGCCGGATTGTCTGACAGACAGAGGTAGTACGTTTATAGTTCAAACCTTAGGCGATGATAAAAAGTTCAGATGGTCCGGATAGGAAATAATGTTAAAAAACACAAAACCCAAAAAAAGAGAGCCTGAAATTTTCAGGTTCGGTTAAAAAAATTAATTTTGTAGCTGAAAGTCGTACCCTGAAAAGGGTAGAGGCCCTTCCCTTAACCGGGAAATGGAAAAATACCTTAATAATACCTGACACAACATTAAAACACCAAATTGATATGGCAAAAGTAAAAGGAGCTGTTACAGTCAACGTAGAGAGATGTAAGGGCTGCAATCTTTGTGTGGTTGCCTGTCCGACCAAAACTCTGGCTCTTCAGCCGAACGAGGTAAACGACCGAGGCTATCATTACGCCTACATGGCGGAACCGGACAATTGCACCGGTTGCTGTTCATGCGCCTGGGTGTGTCCCGACGCCTGCATCGAGGTATACCGCGTAAAGGTAGACTGACCCGGTGCTCTTCCAATAAGTTAAATCTAATTACATCTTGAAAAATATGAAAGAAGAGGTAAGACTCATGAAGGGTAACGAGGCCATAGCGCACGCCGCAATACGTTACGGGTGCGACGGCTATTTCGGCTACCCGATCACCCCTCAGTCAGAAGTACTCGAGACCCTTGAGGAACTCATGCCTTGGGAGACTACCGGCATGGTTGTCCTTCAGGCAGAGTCGGAAGTTGCCGCCATCAACATGGTATACGGCGGCGCGGCAACAGGCAAGGCCGTAATGACCTCATCGTCATCGCCCGGCGTCAGCCTGAAGCAGGAGGGTATATCCTATATAGCCGCAGCATCGCTGCCGGCGCTTATCCTTAACGTAATGCGCGGTGGCCCTGGCCTGGGTACCATCCAGCCCTCGCAGGCCGACTATTTCCAGGCTACCAAGGGTGGTGGCCACGGCGACTATCACCTTATAGTGCTGGCTCCCTCTACCGTACAGGAGATGGTAGATTTCGTAGGCCTCGGATTTGACCTGGCATTCAAATATACCAATCCGGCCATGATTCTTGCCGACGGAATCGTAGGTCAGATGATGGAGAAAGTCGTTCTTCCGGAGCAGCGTCCGCGTCGCACCGAAGAGGAGATACGCCGCCAGTGCCCCTGGGCAGCCGACGGACGCAAGGATGGCCGCAAGCGCAATGTAATCACTTCACTTGAGCTTGAATCGGCACGCATGGAGGTCATTAACCATGAGCTTCAGGCCCGCTACCGTGAGATTGAGAAGAACGAGACACGTTGGGAGGAAATCGACGTGGAGGGTGCGGACTATCTTATAGTAGCATTCGGTTCCATAGCACGTATCTGTACCAAAGCCAAAGAATTAGCAGCTGAAAAGGGTATAAAAGTGGGCATAGTACGTCCGATTACCTTGTGGCCTTTCCCGACCGACGCCATAGCCCGCGCCGCCAAAGGTAAAAAAGGTGTGCTTTGCGTAGAACTCAACGCCGGACAGATGATAGAGGATGTTCGTCTGGCCGTACACGACAGTCTTCCCGTGGAGCATTTCGGTCGTCTGGGCGGCATTATCCCCAGTCCCGAAGAGGTAGTAGAGGCTCTTGAACAGAAAATCATTAAGAAGTAACCCCCAAATAGAAGTTCAATATATGGATATCAATGAAATAATCCGCCCCGAAAACAAGGTTTATTCCAAGCCCGAGCTTCTCGAGGAGGTACACATGCACTATTGCCCCGGCTGCAGCCACGGCGTTATTCACAAGCTGATTGCCGAAATCGTCGCCGAAATGGGTATTACGGAACGTACCATAGGTGTATCGCCGGTTGGTTGCGCCGTGTTCGCATATAACTATATAGATGTAGACTGGATCGAGGCCGCTCACGGTCGCGCACCGGCAGTGGCTACCGCCGCCAGCCGTCTCTGGCCTGAGAATGTGGTGTTTACTTATCAGGGCGATGGCGATATGTCGGCTATAGGTACTGCTGAATCTATCCATGCCGCCAACCGTGGCGAAAACATCGTGATGGTTTTCGTAAACAACGCTATCTATGGTATGACCGGTGGCCAGATGGCCCCGACCACACTCATAGGCCAGAAGACAGCCACCACTCCTTATGGTCGTCGCGTAGATTTGAACGGACATCCTCTGGAGATAACCAATCTCATGGCGATTCTCGACGGCACCTGTTACGTTACCCGTCAGGCCGTACACACACCGGCAGCCGTGCGCAAAACCAAAGCCGCTCTCAAGAAAGCTTTTGAGAATGCCATAGCTAAGCGCGGCACATCGGTAGTAGAGGTCGTGGCTACATGTAACTCAGGCTGGAAGATGAGTCCCGAAAAGGCTAACCAATGGATGGCCGAGCATATGTTCGAGAAATATCCTCTGGGAGACCTTAAAGACGTAAAGGAATAAGTATCAACCCATAGTGGGTGCCCTTCCCACGCAGGGAAGGCGTGCTCCGATAAAAAACATTAGAAAATGAAAGAAGAAATCATCATAGCCGGCTTCGGCGGTCAGGGTGTGCTCTCGATGGGCAAGATACTGGCATATTCCGGGCTTATGGACGATAAGGAGGTAACCTGGATGCCCTCGTACGGTCCTGAACAGCGCGGAGGAACAGCTAACGTAACCGTTATTCTTTCCGATGAGAAGATATCGTCGCCCGTACTTGACAGCTACGACATCGTAATCGCTCTTAACCAGCAGAGTCTCGACAAATTCGCTCCGAAAGTAAAGAAAGGAGGCATACTGATATACGACACGAACGGTATTCACAACCGCCCAACCCGTGACGATATCTCCATCTATCCGATAGATGCTATGGACGCTACTCTTGAAATAGGCAATTCAAAGGCTTACAACATGGTGGTTATGGGCGCCTTGCTCGAAGCCATGCCTTACAAGTTGCCGATGGAGAATGTTATCAAGGGTTTGAAGAAATCGCTTCCCGAGCGTCATCACAAGCTCATTCCTCTCAACGAACAGGCCATAGAGAAAGGTCGTTCGTTGATTTGACATGTTGCAGTCAGGCAATAAATAAATACACAATTAATGAAAAGACCGCGTTTCATATAAGAGGCGTGGTCTTTTTATATTATGGATGAACACATAAGGTGACTCATGGGTTATGAAGTTAGGAGAAGGGGTCAGGTACACCTTTTTCGTAACCTTGATGTTTGTAAGAAAGGGGACTGAACCTTCGTGGCTCAGTCCCCTTTTGTGAGACGTGAAGCGTTTCAGCTTCCGTATGTATAAAATGAATTACTCGGTAGGATGCTGATCAATGAGATCCATGAACTGATCGAGTTTCGGAGTAATGATGATCTCCGTGCGGCGGTTGCGCTGCTTCCCTACTTCGGTATCGTTGTCGGTAATGGGGTTGAACTCACCGCGGCCACCGGCGGTAAGACGGGCCGGGTTGATTCCGAACTTGTTTTGCAGAACCTGAACCACAGAAGAGGCGCGCAGCGCGGAAAGGTCCCAGTTGTTACGTATGTTTGTCTTGGAGATAGGCACATTGTCGGTATTGCCTTCCACGAGAACATCATAGTCGCTGTAATCCTTGATGATTTTCGCGATCTTGCTCAGGGTTTCCATAGCGCGGTCGTTAACCTCGTAAGAACCCGATTTGAAGAGCATGTTGTCGGCCAGAGAGATATAGACAACACCCTTGAGCACCTTTACATCCACCTCTTTCAGTTCTTCACGGCTCAGCGAGCGGGTAAGGTTGTTGGTAAGCACCATGTTGAGAGAGTCGGACTTGGACTTGGCGTCAACCAGCTGTTTGATGTATTTGTTGGAGGCGTTGATTTCATCTACGAGTTTCGCGATGTTTACGTTGCCCTGGGCGGAGGATTGCAGGCTCTGGTCGAGAGAATTCTTCATGGAGGAGAGACCGGCCTTAAGCTCGGCGTTAGCTTCCTTTTGCTGATCGAGCATTGTCTGCAGCGAGCGCGAGTTTGCCTTGCACTCTGTAAGGTCTGTCTGCGAGGAGTAGTAATCTTTCTGCAGATTGTCGTAGTTTGTCTGGAGCGCCACATAATCCTTCTTGGAAACGCAGCTTGCCATCAGTAGGGCGCAAGCTCCGGCGGCAATGATTGAATTGAATTTCATAATATTTACGTTATGATGGAGTCGATTAAATAAATTTGTGTTAGATTAAAACACTCTCTAAACATCCGGAGGCAGTTCCGGCATTCGGCAAAGTTAATAAAAATAAGTGGTTATCCCAACAACCGTGCGAGAGTCTTCATACCTTTGGTGGCAGTTTCGGGAATCACATGCACGTTGGGAATACCTGCGGTGGATGCGGGGCGCGGGTCTATATAATATATAGGTGTTCCGGGCGCTACGCAGTGCAGTAATCCTGCGGCAGGATAAACCACTAAGGAGGTACCTATGACGACAAAGACATCGGCCTGGGCTGTAATCTCCATGGCACGTTCGATATTAGGCACCGGCTCCTGAAAGAAAACGATATGAGGACGCATGAGGTCGCCCCGTTTGCCTCGCGTCTGAGGGGTTGTTTCGAGATGTTCTATGTCGAGGGGCTCGATATAGTCGGGATCGGACACCGAACGCATCTTCATAAGCTCGCCGTGAAGGTGCAGCACATTTTTGGAGCCGGCCCGTTCGTGCAGATCATCTACGTTCTGGGTTATTATGTAAACGTCCCAGTCCTTTTCCAGTTCCACGAGAGCCTTATGGGCATCATTGGGGAGTGCCTTGAGCAAAGCCTTGCGCCGTTCGTTGTAAAAACGGTGGACGAGTTCCGGGTCGCGTCGGAAACCGTCGGCAGAAGCGACCTGCATCACAGGGTAGTTTTCCCAAAGACCGTCGGCATCGCGAAATGTGGAAATGCCACTCTCGGCGCTAATGCCGGCGCCGGTAGATACAACCAATTTCTTCTTTTTATTCATAAACATATATTTTTGACAACGATAAATGGTGTTTGTTTAAACACCCGGGTAAATATACCGGAATTATAGAAAGATAAAATTAACACAATATTAATATAAAATTATCATCCATAAATAATTATTATCAAAATTAAAGAGTTAAATTTGCAATGTGAATCACTACCCCGGAAATTCAAACCGAATCCGGGTATGACTTCAATCACAAAGAATCAACTTAATTTTTTAAATATATTATTTTCAAATACGATCATGAAGAAAACTCTACTTAGCGTTCTCGCGCTGGTATGCGGTGTACTGATGGGAACCGCTGCCCAGGGTTCCGGATCGGCTCCTCTGACAGTCGATCAGATTATAGATCAGGGTACTCCGGCATCTCCTATCGCCGAGACATTTGTGAAAGGTTATATCGTAGGCTTTATCGCAGACAAGTCTATCCAGACCGATTGTGTATTCGGTGTACCGACAGAAGATAAGAGCAACAATGCCAACATCCTCATCGCCTCTTCTACCGGTGAGGATGACTATAACTATTGCCTTCCCGTCCAGCTTCCTAACGGTGCAGTCCGTTCGGCTCTCAATCTGGTCGATCACCCCGAGAATCTCGGCAAAATGGTAACACTCGTAGGTACCAACGAGAAATACTTCGGAGTGAACGGCATCAAGTCTGTAACCAACTTTGCTTGGGGCGAAACAATCGACGTAGAACCCACTCCGGAAGGTCCCGTAACCACTCTTGACGAGAAATTCGCTTCAATCCCTGCAAACTGGACTAACGTTACCCTTGCCGGCGACAAGAAGTTCTATGCCACATCTTATCAGAGCGATACATATGCCGCTATGACAGGTTACAAAGGCACCGCTCCCTTCGACGCATGGCTGATTTCTCCTGCCATCGACATCGCAAAGTGCGACAAGAAGGTGCTGACCTTCGACAGTCAGGTGAACGGCTATGGTTCCACAACCACCCAGTTCAAGGCATATGTGCTGACTTCTAAAGATCCCGCCACCGCCACCAAGACCGAGCTTAGCTGCAATATGGCAACCGCTCCCGCTACCGGTTACAGCGGCTTTGTAAGCTCCGGCGACATTGACCTGAGTTCTTATACAGGTGAAATCTACATCGGTTTCAACTATACCGCCACCGAGGATGCCAACTACGCTACCTGGTGCGTTACCAACGTCAAGCTGAACGCACAGGGCGGCGGTGATCCAGTGCTCCCCGGAAATATGGGTACTGCCGAGAATCCTCTCACCGTTTCTGAAATTATGGCCAACACTCTTCCTGCAAAAGGTGAAGGCGTGGCCGGATGGTATGTTAAAGGTTACATTGTAGGTTATATCAACGGAAAGAATATTTCAGGTGCTGTGTTCGGTGTTCCTGAGGCCGGCGCAGATGCCAATACCAACCTTCTGATAGCAGATGCCGCCGATTGCACGGACATAAACAAATGTCTGGCTCTTCAACTTCCCGCCGGTGATGTACGCAGCGGGTTGAATCTGGTTGCTCGTCCGGAAATACTTGGCAAGCTGGTAACTGTATGTGGTAAATATGAGAAATACTTTGGCGTTGCCGGTCTGGCAAATGTTGTATCTTATGCACTTGACGGTGAAGTTCCCCCGACACCCCCGACTCACCTCTTCGCATCGCTCGACACTAATGCCGATGGCTGGACAGTGGAATATAACGTTCCTCTGAACGAGAATCTCTCTTACATCTGGACCTGGGATGCCTCTTACACCAACTACAAGGCATCTGCCTACAAGGACCAGGCTTATGAGGCCGACGCAACCGCTATCTCTCCCGAAATCGACCTCTCAGATGCCAGCAACCTGACATTGAGCTTTACCCACACCGGTAACAAGTTCTCTTCGCTCGAAGACGCACAGGCCAATGTAGCTGTAATGATCCGCGAAGTAGGTGGCGCATGGGAAAATGTAACCATCCCCACCTGGTTTACCAACACAAACTGGACATTCGTAGACTGCAAGGATATCGACATCAACTCATATGCCGGCAAGAAGATTCAGATCGGTCTGAACTACAAGTCGGAAGCAGGCAACGGCGGTACTTGGGAAGTTAAGAAACTTTACATCGACGGCAAGAGCTCAGGTGTGAAGGGTATCGTAGCCGCTCCTTTCTCGGTACGCGTAGTCAACGGCTCGATAATCGCACCCGAGGGCGCTCAGGTTTACAACATGTCGGGCATGCGCATCGGTAGCGAGAACCTTCAGAAGGGCATCTACATGGTAAGTGTAGAAGGCAAGACTGTTAAGGTTATCGTGAAGTAAGCGATTCTTAAGACAGAAATAGAAACTCCCGGAATCCGTTGAGGATTCCGGGAGTTTTTTGTCGGTACCGATTTTTTATAAGTCGTTTTAAGATATTTTTATTTGAGGTCTTTCTTCAGGAGATCTCTGATTTCAGTGAGCAGTTTCTCTTCGGCTGTAGGTTCGGGAGCCGGAGCGGGTTGAGGTTCCTCTTCCTTTTTACGGAATTTCATGGCAACGCGAAGTGCCACGAAAATACTCAACGCGATAATCAGGAAATCAACTACATTCTGTATGAACATACCGTAATTGAATGTAACCGCTTCGTTTATGACCTGTCCGGCGGCATCGAGTTCTTCGGGGCGAAGAACGGCCTTAAGGTCGGTAAATTTGACACTGCCTGTACATAAGGCGATGAGCGGCATGATGATATCGTTAACCAGCGAAGAAACGATCTTGCCGAAAGCACCACCTATTATAACGCCGACAGCCATGTCTACAACGTTGCCTTTAAGGGCAAACTCTTTGAAATCGTTTAAAAATTTTCCCATATTACAGTATCTTTAGAATAATTCAGTAGCTAACTTCCTCTCCCTTCTCAAAATTAATAAATTGTTGTCAAGGTACAAAAGTTTTTGAAATCGGGAGATTTTTTAAAGGAGTAGTTAAAAAATAGGAAAAGTATCTAAAGCAGCGGGAAAAAAGGAGCGTAGAGGTGTTTATTGATTTAGGGGGGCGGCGGATGAAAACGCTTGGAATTTCAATGAAGCAAGTTCAATTGCAAGGTGATTAAATCCATACGGTGAAAAGTAGGAAATATGAAAAAAAATTAGTAACTTTGCGATTTGAAAAGAGGAGGCATACTCCGTTAAAGGTAAAGCATAAGTCAGTCAAGTCTAAGAAATAATCTATAAACCAAATAAATTATTAATCAAGCAATGACAAAGATTGGTATTAACGGTTTCGGCCGTATCGGTCGTTTTGTTTTCCGCGCATCGACCAAAAGAGATGACATCGAAGTTGTAGCAATCAACGACCTTCTTCCTGTAGATTACATGGCATACATGCTTAAGTATGACACCATGCACGGCAAGTTCGAAGGCACAGTAGACTATGATCTGGAGAAGTCTCTGCTGATCGTAAACGGCAAGGAAATCCGTGTAACCGCATGCCGCGACCCGAAAGAAATCGGCTGGGGCGAGGCAGGTGCAGAATATGTAGTTGAATCTACAGGTCTGTTCCTTACAAAAGAGAAAGCCCAGGCTCACATCGAGGCCGGTGCCAAATATGTCGTTATGTCCGCTCCTTCCAAGGACGACACCCCGATGTTCGTATGCGGTGTAAACCAGGACAGCTATGTAAAGGGCACACAGTTCGTATCGAACGCATCTTGCACCACCAACTGTCTGGCTCCTATCGCCAAGGTTCTTCACGAAAACTTCGGCATCAAGGAAGGTCTGATGACAACCGTACACTCTACCACCGCTACTCAGAAGACTGTAGACGGTCCCTCTATGAAGGACTGGCGTGGTGGCCGTGCCGCTTCCGGCAACATCATCCCCTCTTCTACCGGTGCTGCCAAGGCTGTAGGTAAAGTTATCCCCGAGCTGAACGGTAAACTGACCGGTATCTCGATGCGTGTTCCGACTCTCGACGTATCTGTAGTCGACCTGACCGTAAACCTCGAGAAGCCCGCTACCAAAGAAGAGATCTGCGCAGCCATGAAGGCCGCTGCTGAAGGCGAACTGAAGGGTGTGCTCGGTTACACCGAAGACGCTGTGGTTTCTTCCGACTTCCTCGGCGATACCCGCACTTCTATCTTCGATGCAAACGCAGGTGTATATCTGACCGGCAACTTCGTTAAGGTTATCTCCTGGTATGACAATGAGATCGGTTACTCTAACAAGGTTCTTGACCTCATCGCTCACATGAAGAAGGTTAACGGCTAATTCATTAGCTACCGCCAAAACAAAAAGCAGAGAGCTTCCCTTCGGGGAGGCTCTCTTTTTTAGTTTGATTGGAGACCTCGGTTTCCGCCTCGGCATAGTAAGAAATGTTTTTTAATTCCGGCATGATAAGGATAGTTCCGGTAGGATAGGGATAGTTTGCAGTATGGACCAGGTGAGCTCGTTATTGGGCTTTCGCAGCTTTTTTATTAACTTTGCAATGTAATTCCAGGAATAACTAATTCTTGTTATTTTGATGGAACTGCATCATTATAACTGAACTACATTATAATATCAGAATATGGCCCTTAAATGTGGTATTGTCGGTCTTCCCAATGTGGGTAAGTCGACACTTTTCAATTGCCTGAGCAATGCGAAGGCGCAGTCAGCAAATTTCCCTTTCTGCACTATCGAGCCGAATGTGGGAGTCATAACAGTGCCGGATGACCGTCTTACGAAACTCGTGGAGATGTGCAATCCCAAATCTACTGTTCCCGCGACGGTCGAAATAGTGGACATAGCTGGACTGGTAAAGGGTGCGTCGAAGGGTGAGGGTCTGGGCAATAAATTTTTGGCCAACATACGCGAGACCGATGCCATCCTTCATGTCTTGCGCTGTTTTGATGATGACAATATCACTCATGTGGACACGACCGTCGACCCGGTCCGCGACATGGAGATAATAAACTATGAGTTGCAGATAAAGGATCTCGAGACAGTTGACAACCGTCTCGCAAAAACACTAAAGGCGGCTCAGAGCGGTGGCGACAAGAACGCGAAACTGCAGGCCGAGGTATTACAGCGTTATAAGGAGGCTCTTGAACAGGGGCTTCCTGCAAGAAGCGTGGAGTTCGAGACCAAGGATGAGCAACGTTTTGCCCGCGATCTTTTCTTGCTTACCAACAAGCCTGTCATGTATGTCTGCAATGTGGATGATGAATCGGCCGCTACAGGCAACCATTATGTAGATGCGGTACGTAAGGCAGTCGAGGGACAAGGAGCCGAGATTCTCGTTGTGGCTGCGAAGACGGAGAGCGAGATTGCCGAACTTGAAACTTGGGAAGACCGTAAGGAGTTTCTTGAATCGATAGGACTCACCGAATCCGGCGTATCGCGCCTGATCAGGGCAGCCTACAATTTGCTTGATCTGCAGACATATTTTACGGCGGGACCTGACGAGGTAAGAGCCTGGACATTCCTGCGCGGGACGAAGGCTCCGCAGGCCGCCGGCATAATACATACCGATTTCGAGAAAGGTTTTATCCGTGCCGAGGTAATTAAATATGACGATTTCGTAACCCTCGGGTCGGAAAACGCAGTAAAGGAAGCCGGCAAAATGGCTGTCGAGGGAAAGGAATATGTAGTGCAGGACGGCGACATAATGCACTTCCGGTTTAATGTCTGATATACCGGAACGTAAAAGTATAAAAAGCGGAAATATCAGTGGGGTGGCACCACGAGAGTGGTGCCACCCCACTGATATTTTGACTAAGAGAGTCAGCGGGCGTCGGTGTTTCCTTCGTAGTAGTTTATGAAGGCGCGGTTTACCAGCCGGGTCCCGCCACGTGTGGGGTAATCTCCGGAGAAATACCAGTCTCCGGGATAGTCGGGGATGGCATTGTGAAGACCTTCGAGCGACTGAAAAATCAGTTCGACCTCACACTTTACCTCATCGGGCGTGAGCATCTCGGCTATTTTAGCGGCCACTTCCTCGTCGGTGAAGGGAGCATATATCGCTTTCACGCAGTTTTCGTCAGGATCGAGTCTGCATCTGCGATATGTATCGTCGATAACGTGTTGCATCCCTCTTTCCTTCAGAAGTTCGATAGCTGCGCGGAAAGCGATGAATTCCCCCATACGCGACATGTCGATGCCGTAACAATCGGGATAGCGGACCTGAGGCGATGAGCTTACCACCACAATCTTGCGCGGATGCAGCCGGTTGAGCATAGAGAGAATAGATTGGCGCAAGGTGGTGCCGCGCACTATGGAATCGTCTATAACGACAAGAGCGTCGCGGTCATTCTCCACAATACCGTATGTTACATCGTAGACATGGGCCGCGAGGTCGTTGCGGCTCGTGCCTTCGGCGATAAACGTACGCAGTTTAATGTCTTTGATCGCCACTTTCTCCATCCGCAGATGCCGTTTCAGCACTTCGTGAATCTTATCCTCGGTAAGCGAACCTTCTTTTGAAAGTCGTAAAATCTCGCTGTTCTTCCATTCGTTAAGTCGCTTGTCGAGTCCCTGCATCATCCCGAGAAAAGCGACTTCCGCTGTATTGGGTATAAAAGAGAAAACGGTATGGGCTAAATCGCGGTCTATGGCCTTCAACACCGGTTCCACGAGGTTTACCCCGAGAGCCTTACGTTCACGGTAAATATCGGCATCCGAGCCACGAGAAAAATAGATGCGCTCGAACGAACAGCGTTTGTTTGCTATTTGCGGCAACAATGGGGAAACAGAGAATTTGTTTTTCTTGCTGACCGTAAGCATTTCTCCCGGTTGCAGTTCATTAACCTGAGCGCGGCGGACATTCATTACGGTCTGTATAACCGGTCGTTCGGATGCCACGACCACAACTTCATCGTCGGCATACCAGAATGCGGGTCTTATTCCGTTGGGGTCACGCAAGACGAACATGTCGCCAGAACCTACCACTCCGCATATAACGTAGCCTCCGTCCCATGATGGCGCGCAGTTCTTAAGAATATTGCGGGTGTCGATATTGTCTTCAATCAGTTCGGTAAGTTCCACACCGCTATGGCTGTCCCGATACTGTCGGTAAACGCGGTGATTTTCCTTATCGAGCGCCGAGCCAAGCTGTTCAAGCAACACGACGGTGTCGCTGAAGAACCGTGGATGTTGACCGGTATCGACTATCGCGGAGAAAATCTCGTCGACGTTGGTCATATTGAAATTTCCGCACAACAGCAGATTTCGCGACCGCCAGTTATTACGCCTCAGGAAAGGATGCACATAACTTATGCCCGATTTCCCGGTGGTAGAATAACGTAGATGACCCATATAAACCTCTCCGATGAAATCTTCGGGATTTCGGTTTATATTGTCGAAAACTTTAGATATGGCATCTGATCCGAGCGCGCGTTCGCGGAAAACATATTCCTGTCCGGGCTTGGAATTAAGTTTCACCACTCCTACACCGGCACCTTCCTGGCCACGGTTGTGTTGTTTCTCCATCAGAAGATAGAGTTTGTTAAGGCCCCACATACGGGTGCCGTACTTGCGCTCGTAATAATCCAGGGGTTTCAGCAGCCTGACCATGGCTACCCCGCACTCATGTTTAATCTGTTCCATACCTATAGAAATAAAGCAATCATCCCCACCCCAGCAAAAATGGCTATCTATTGAAAAATGGCTATCTAATGATAGCCATTTGTTTCTTTCTCTTGCCAGAGATATACCTTGTCGGCGGCGCGGACTTTCTCGGGAACGGGCATCGAGAATACATCTCCGCGTTTAACAGACTCCACGTTGGCGAGGTCTACTCTCAGTTCCGTGATTTTGAATACCACCGCTCCTGTCCTTGGGCCTGTAATTACTACCTCGTCGCCGATTTTAAGTTCTCCGTTCTCCATCTTGAATTCGCCGACACCGATCTTCGGGAACCAGCGATAGGTTTTTGCGGCGTATACTTTTACACGGGTGGAAGAAGACCCATACTTCGAACTCCATTCACCCAGACGCTGTCCGAGGTAATATCCGTTCCAGAACCCCCGGTTGAAGACTTTTGCGAGACGAGCGTTCCACTGTTCGATTTTGTCATCTGAAAAAGAGCCGTCGCAGATAGCCTGTAAAGCTTGCGAATAGCACTCTACTGTCTCGCGTACATATTCTGGACCACGTGCCCGACCCTCGATTTTGAAGACTCTCACACCTGCATCGGCCATTTTGTTCAGGAAATGAATGGTCTTCAGATCTTTCGGAGACATTATGTATTTGTTTTCCACTTTCAGTGAATCGCCGGTTTCAAGGTCGGTAACCTCATACCCCCTCCGGCATATCTGATTGCATGCGCCACGGTTTGCCGAAGAATTCATTTCATGGAGCGATAGGTAGCATTTGCCGCTTACGGCCATGCATAGGGCACCGTGGCAGAACATTTCAAGACGTATGAGCTCGCCGCGTGGACCGGTGATATTCTCGCGTACAATAGCCTGATGTATGGCCGCGACCTGATCAAGGTTAAGTTCCCGGGCGAGCACCATTACATCGGCGAACTGCGCGTAGAACTTAACCGCCTCTATGTTGGTTATGTTGACCTGAGTGGATATGTGTACCTCCTGCCCGATTGAGCGGGCATAGAGAATCACCGCCATATCCGAGGCTATTATAGCCGATATCCCTGCCTGATGTGCGCGGTCTATCAGTTCTTTCAGGGCCTGGAAGTCGGTATCGTAGACAACGGTGTTGACTGTAAGGTAAGTCTTCACACCGAGGGGGCGACATGTAGCCACAATCTCATCCATGTCATCGGCGGTGAAATTGGCGGCGGAGCGGGAGCGCATGTTCAGCTCTCCGATACCGAAATATACAGCGTCGGCTCCGCCTGCTATAGCCGCCGCGAGCGATTCGCGACTACCAACCGGAGCCATGATTTCGAAATCTTTGCGTGTCATTTTTTAGCTATGTAAATGCAGAGTGTGCCAAGAGTAAGCTGTTTCCAACGAGCCTCTCGAAATCCTGATTGGAGCAGAAGTTCCGTCATTCGTTCCCGCTGAGGGCATAGCGCGATACTCTCGGGAAGATACCGATAGGCATCCGAATCGCCGGCAATCAGTCTGCCGGCAATGGGAATCAATGCGGTATATATCTTATATCCGGCAAGCGGGATTGCCTTCCGTGGTCTGGCCAGTTCTATAATGCAGGCCACACCTCCCGGCTTCAAAACCCTGTGCATCTCAGCCAGACCCTGTTTAAGGTTCTGGAAATTACGAACTCCATAAGCGACAGTCAGTAAATCGAACCGTTCATTGGCAAATGGAAGGGAAAGGCAGTCTCCTTTTAAGAACGAGATGCGGCCGCGTATGTCTGTTTCGGCCTCGGCAAGCCTTTTTTTTGCAATCTCAAGCATTCCGGCCGAGAGGTCTATGCCTGTAATGCTGGCTTTCGGTAGGGAACGGGCTAAGGCAAAGGCCACATCGCCTGTACCCGTCGCCATGTCGAGCACTTCACTTGGACAGGGAGCCGCGTCAAAAGCCATTTTGAGGGCCACACGTCGCCAGCGTTTATGCTGACCCATCGACATGGCACTGTTCATGAAGTCGTAGGCCGGTGCAATATGATCGAACATTTCCTCGACCTGCTCTCCTTTACTACGGTTATTATGGTAAGGAGTCAGTTTCTCGGGAGTATCCTGCTTATGCTGTCCGGAATTCATAGTTTCTTCTGGTAGCTGCGACGGCGGCGATGTTGGCGATGGGCGAAGTATTCCCATTGTCCCTGCACCTTGGCATTGCTTTCCATTTCAGGGTTCGACTCGGCGTAACGGTATCCATATTTTATATAATATGGTATCAGGTCTTGAAAGAGCAGGGCGTTTACACCTTTGTTCATGTATTCGGGCTTGACAGCCACCAACAAAAGGTCTACACGGTCGTTCTTGCCTTTAAGGCCTTTCAGCAGGTCTATCCATCCGAACGGTAGAAGCCGTCCGCGCGATTTTTGAAGAGCGCGGCTCATGGATGGCATGGAGATTCCTACGCCCACAAGCTTGTCTTCTTTGTCAACAATCAACGTAACCAGATCAAGATTAAGCAATCCGAGGTATATGTCGATGTAATGTTCTATCTGGCGGTCGGAGAGGGGGGAGTATTGGTAGAGGTCCTTGTAGCTGTCGTTTATGAGATGGAACAGCGCGCGCCCATATTCGTTTTTTATCCGGGAGCGGGAAGAGTACTTCAGTACTCTCAGACCGAATTTCTTTTTTACAATGTCGGCGATGCGGTTGTATTTCTCAGGGATACCGTCAGGCACTTCCATCAGAAACTCTACCCAGTCGGAATCTTTCACATATCCGTGGGCTTCCATGTGTTCCGGATAATATGGATAGTTGTAGATGGTAGCCATCGTGGAGAGCTCGTCGAACCCCTGTATCAGCATCCCTTCGTGGTCCATGTCGGTGAATCCTAACGGACCGATTATTTTCTTCATGCCCTTTTCCCGTCCCCAGTCTTCCACAGCCTTGAGTAGCGCTGCTGAAACTTCGCGGTCGTCTATAAAGTCGATAAATCCGAAGCGTACAGTCTTGGAGTTGTCTTTTTCGTTGACTTTGTGGTTCAGTATTCCGGCGATTCGTCCAACAGGTTTACCATCGCGGAAAGCCATGAAGTAAGCGCTTTCACAAAAGTCGAAAGCCGGATTCTTGAGAGGGTTCAGGGTGTCGACATCGTCAGAAATCAACGGCGGCACATAGTAGGGGTTGCCGTCGTAGAGGTCTAACTGGAACTTGGTGAACCTTTTAAGGTCCTTTTTAGAGGATGTTATTTGTTTTATCTCGACCATTGGGCTGAGAGTGTGTTGTTACTTATTCAGAGAACCGTTTAGCGGAGTTCAAGCCAGATGAGCAAAGCCAGCATTATAATTATGAAACCGCAGAGCCATACGTAAATCTGGCTTGAGTTTCGGCGTTCGATGGCGAGCTGAAGGTCGGAAACCGTGTTATACGGGCCTTCGGGGTCGCGTGCTTTGTTAGCGATGTTCCTGAGTTTTGGGAGAGTGGTGGGGAGATTGTCGAGCACTTCTGTCAGAATCTCGCCATAACGTTGAATGTCGGCTCTGGTATCCTGGATGGATAGTTCCTGATTCTGGTCGTAACCTACGTTAAGAAGCTTGAGATTCTGGGTATACTCGGTAAAAATGATGGTTTCCGGCGAGAGAGGATGGTGTACGATATGGTTCTCCTGGATATACTCCATAGCGTCGATCAGCTGGGTTTCGAGGCGATGGACGATCTGGGGTGTCAGACGGCGATCGTCTATGAGCTGGCGCAGGGAATATCCATAGGCATCGTCGGTTATGATCGAGAGACCGACTCCCGGCACATACTCCAGATCATTGACCATGACAATATTGGAGTGCGCCAGGTTATAACGTGTGTCAAATTCCCGTTCGAGCATCTCGCGGAAATGGGGATTGTCGGCATACTCTTTTTTCAGAGCCTTGAGCATAACCCATTTGCCATGTTTCCTTACTGTATATACGTCATAATACTTTTCTTCCCATTCGGGCAGCATGGTAAGGTCAGACCATTTCCCTGTTGGATCGTCGATAGGTATTTTGGTTTCTTTTTTGCTTAATGTAGCCATAATCTCAAGGGGTGAAATTAATAAAAAGCCGAATCTCTATTTTTTATCCATCCGCAGGAGCGAATCTCCTGCGGATGGATTAAGTTGTTATCAGTTTATAATGTCGAAGCCAGTGTACTTGCGCAGACATTCGGGCACTACTATGCCTTCTGGTGTCTGGTTGTTTTCAAGCAGTGCCGCCACGATTCTCGGAAGAGCCAGGGCCGACCCGTTGAGGGTGTGGCATAGATGAGTTTTTTTGTCATCCCCACGATAGCGGCATTTCAGGCGGTTGGCCTGATAGGTCTCGAAGTTGGAAACAGAGGAGACCTCAAGCCAGCGTTTCTGGGCGCCGCTCCATACCTCGAAATCGAATGTGATAGCCGATGTGAAGCTCATGTCGCCACCGCAGAGACGAAGAATGTGCCAGGGCAGTCCTAACTTTTCAAGCAGACCCTGAACGTGGTCTTTCATTTCTTCGAGAGCGGCGTAAGAGTTCTCAGGCTTCTCGATGCGAACGATCTCGACCTTGTCGAACTGGTGCAGACGGTTCAGTCCGCGCACATCTTTGCCGTAGCTTCCGGCTTCGCGGCGCCAACATGGGGAGTAAGCGCAGTTTTTACGCGGGAGTGTCTCCTGAGGCAGGATTACATCGCGATACATGTTGGTAACCGGAACCTCGGCCGTAGGAATCAGGTAGAGGTCGTCGACTGTAACATGATACATCTGACCCTCCTTGTCGGGCAGTTGTCCCGTGCCGTATCCGGAAGCGGCATTCACCGCAAAGGGAGGCTCGACTTCGGTATACCCGGCTTCAGAAGCGGAGTCGAGAAAGAACTGGATAAGTGCGCGTTGCAAACGTGCTCCTTTTCCTATATAAAAAGGAAATCCGGCCCCGGTAACCTTAACACCCATCTCAAAATCGATCAGGTTGTATTTTTTCGCCAGTTCCCAATGGGGAAGGGCATCGTCGCCAAGGTCAGGCATATGTCCGCCGGTTTTTTCAACAACATTGTCGGCGGCTGTAAGTCCTTCCGGTACATCGGCGCAAGGCATGTTGGGGACAGTCAGGAGCAAGTCTGTCATTTTCTTCTCGCATTCCTCCAGACGGTCTTGCAATCCGGCAGTCTCTCCTTTTATACGTGCAACCTGAGCCTTTACCTCTTCAGCCTCGTCTTTCTTTCCCTGCTTCATAAGCGCGCCTATCGAGGCGGCCAGTTTTTTCAGTTCGGCGGCGTCACCGTCGGTGCGGGCCTGGAGTTTGCGGCGTTCTGCGTCGATTTCAAGAATTTCGGTAATTACGCCGCGGGCATCGAACCCTTTAACGGCAAGACGACCGATCACAAACTCAGGGTCGGCCTTTATAGTTTGGAGCGTCAGCACTGTTATATGTTGTTTAGAAGTTGTTTAACAGAATCGGAAATGGCGCGGCCTTCGGCTCGGCCGACAAGACGTTTTGAAGCTATGCCCATAACTTTGCCCATGTCGCGCGGGCCGGCGGCTCCTATTTCGGCGATAATGGCTTTGAGTTCGGCCTCAAGTTCTTCGCCCGACATCTGCTTGGGCAGGAACTCTTCGATTACGGCAGCCTCGGCAAGCTCGTTTTCGGCAAGTTCCGGACGATTGTTCTCGGTGTATATACGTGCGCTTTCCTTACGTTGTTTCACCATCTTGACCATGATTTTCATGGCTGTGTCATCGCCGAGTTCACCCCCGGCTCCCGGGGCGGTCTTGGCCTCGAGGAATTCTTTTTTGATTCCACGCAATGCCTCGAGACGCACTTTTTCGCGCGCGAGCATCGCCTTTTTTATCTCTTCGCTGATAGTGTCAAAGTAATTCATACTGATTCTTTTTTACTTTTGAATCTGCCCCCTGATGGCGGCGCTGTGGCATTACAACGGTAGCCGGGAAGTTGAGAGTCAGATATAAGGTTACAAAAATAATTCAAATTGCGTTAACTTGCAATTTTAGGCCGGGAATTTGCCATTTCAGATAAATAGATTTAGATTTGCACTTTGTATTCGCTCCCCCGTTTCATGTATGCCCGGCATATGTGGTCTTGGCCCGCGGAGGTCCGCGGGGAGAACGGTTTTTTGACAACCTAATACCATAAACAATTATAATGTTTAAGATAGTAAGCAAACGTTACCTTTCTCCTAACATCACGGAGATGAAGGTACATGCACCGCGCGTGGCCCGCTCGGCGAAACCGGGTCAGTTCGTGATAGTGCGCACCGATGAGCAGGGTGAACGTATACCCCTGACAATATGCGACTACGATTCAGAACAGGGAACGGTAACTATAGTTACCCAGACCATAGGACACTCTTCGCGCAAGATCAATTCGCTTGAAGAGGGGGAATCGTTTCTTGATTTCGCCGGCCCATTGGGCCAGCCGTCGGATCTGGTGGGTATGACCGCCGAGGAACTTGCAGGAAAGCGGGTATTGTTCGTGGCCGGTGGTGTGGGAACGGCACCTGTTTATCCTCAGGCCAAATGGCTGCGTGATCATGGGGTTACAGCCGATGTCGTTATCGGAGCCAAGACCCGCGATCTCTTTACATATGTAGATGAGATGAAAAAGGTGGCCAACGTATATCTGTGTACCGATGACGGTTCTGCCGGCTTCCACGGTATGGTGCCCGCTCTTATAGATGACCTCGTCGGGCGTGAAGGCAAGAAATATGACATGGCCGTCATAATAGGCCCTATGATCATGATGAAATTCGCGTCGAAGACCACACTTGGTTACGGCATTCCCACGGTAGTGTCGCTTAACGCATTGATGGTGGATGGTACAGGCATGTGCGGCGCCTGTCGCGTAACGGTAGGGGGAAAGACATTGTTTACCTGTGTCGACGGGCCGGAATTCGACGCCTCGCTGGTGGATTTCGATGAAGCCATGCGGCGTCAGAATATGTATCGTGAGCATCAGAAGACCCATAAAGAAGAATCTCATAAATGTAAATGCCATGGCTGAAAGAATACCCCGAGTTCCGGTGCGCGAACAGAATCCGGAAGTCCGCGCCACCAATTTTGAAGAAGTATGTCTGGGATATGACCGTGAAGAGGCCATGCGGGAGGCGTCGCGTTGTCTGAATTGCAAGAATCCCCGTTGCGTTTCAGCTTGTCCGGTTCATGTTTCGATACCGGAGTTTATAGCGGCGGTTGCGGTCGGCGACGAAGGAAAGGCCGCCGACGTTATTTCGCGCGATAGTTCGTTGCCGTCGGTCTGTGGGCGTGTTTGTCCGCAGGAGAGCCAATGTGAAGGTTCATGCGTGCTCGGTATCAAGGGAGAGCCTGTGTCAATAGGCAAGCTTGAGCGTTATGTAGGAGATTGGAAGATAGAGCATGCCGCCGACTGGTCTGTTTCCAAGGCTGAACCCAATGGTAAGAAAGTGGCTGTGGTGGGATCCGGGCCCGCAGGGCTGGCTTGTGCCTCTGATCTTGCGAAACTCGGTTATGAGGTGAAGATATTCGAAGCCCTCCACAAGGTCGGTGGGGTTCTTGTGTATGGTATACCTGAATTCCGTTTGCCCAAAGATGGTATAGTCGCGCGCGAAGTAGATGCCGTAAGGAAGCTTGGTGTGGAGATAGAGACCGATGTGATAGTAGGTCGCACTGTAACTGTAGACCAGTTGATGGACGAAGAGGGATATGATGCGGTGTTTATAGGTTCGGGAGCCGGACTTCCCAGATTTATGGGCATTCCGGGCGAGAATCTCAACGGTGTTTTCTCGGCCAACGAATTCCTGACCCGTACCAATCTTATGCATGCTTACGATTACGATTACGACACTCCTGTAGAGCCCGGTCGTCGCGCGGTGATAGTGGGAGGTGGCAATGTGGCTATGGACGCGGTGCGTACCGCCAAGCGCCTCGGTGCCGAAGCTACCATTGTCTACCGTCGTTCGGAAGCCGAGTTGCCGGCGCGAGTGGAAGAAGTGCACCATGCCAAACAGGAGGGTATAGATTTCAAGATGCTCACCAATCCCGTACGTATTATAGGCGATGAGCGTGGTTGGGTAGAAGGTGTGGAATGTATACGCATGGAGCTTGGTGAGCCGGATGCCAGCGGACGTCGCAGTCCGGTGCCCGTGGAGGGGTCGGAATTCGTGATACCCTGTGATGTGGTGATAATGGCGCTCGGTACAAGTCCGAACCCTCTTATCAAATCGACTACCGACGGACTTGAAACAAACCGTCGTGGCTGTATCGTTGCCGATGAGGAGGGACGTACCACACGTGAAGGTATTTTTGCCGGGGGCGACACTGTAACGGGAGCCGCCACCGTAATTCTTGCGATGGGTGCCGGCAGAAAGGCTGCGAAAGCGATAGATGAGTACCTGAAATCCCGTTAACACAATTCAACCGATTTTAACATTTATTTAAAACGGTGAGATAAAACCGGTTGGCGGGTAAAATTGTTTTATCCGTCAATTTTTTCGTCGGAAAACTTGCGGGGAGTGGAAAAAGGCAGTAACTTTGCATCCGCAATCCGGAAACAACGCCATCTGAAAGCGGCGTAACGAGAGGATGGGGCTTCCGTCGGGAAGCCGAAAGAGGACATTGACAAAGATGCCACAAGACAAAAGCAGCGACGGCGCGGCCGTCCGGAGACGGGTAGCGCGCGCCGGGTTGAAGAAGAGACAAGGGAAAGACAGACAAGACTTTCCGCAATTCCGAGACCAGGAAGCCGGGACGAACAAAAGCAAGAAGAATATATGAAAATATATAACCAACAGCGGAGAGTTTGATCCTGGCTCAGGATGAACGCTAGCGGCAGGCTTAACACATGCAA